>Ga0210393_10001650_pt1 | contig 18600 bp, 16 predicted proteins | sample IncBWC27OmetaG_FD_160068 | JGI IMG/M metagenome (GOLD analysis project Ga0210393, IMG submission 160068) | Forest soil microbial communities from Barre Woods Harvard Forest LTER site, Petersham, Massachusetts, United States - Inc-BW-C-27-O ... | reverse complement strand
GCGAGCGCGGACTTGAAGGCCAAGAATCGGTTTTTGCTCGACTATGCGCGGAATGGCGGGACGCTGGTCGTGCAGTATGGCCAGAATGAGATGATGGATCCCGGCGTCATGCCGTATCCCATCACATTGGCCCGGCCCGCGGATCGGGTGACGGACGAGAACGCGCCAGTGCGGATTCTGGCCCCCGCGGCCCAAGTGCTCACTACCCCCAACAAGATTGGCGACGCCGATTGGGTCGGGTGGGTGCAGGAGCGCTCGACCTACATGCCGCGCACGTTCGACGATCACTACAAGACCGTGCTCTCGATCAACGATCCCGGTGAGCCGCCGAACAACGCCGGCATCCTGGTGGCGTCACTCGGCAAAGGCACCTACGTGTACGCGACGCTCGCGTTTTTTCGTCAGCTGCCCGCTGGGGTGCCGGGCGCCGCGCGGTTGTTCGTGAATTTGCTCGCAGCGGGACATTCGACGGTCGTCCAGTGAGACGACTTGCTCTAGCGGCGGTCGTATGCGTATGTGCGTGCTCGCACGATCATCGAATACCGCTCGTCGTGTACTCGCCGCACGGCAAGGCCCTGCTGTCTGATTTCGCGGCGCGATTCGAGCGCGCGCATCCGGATATCGATGTCCAGCCCGTCGACATGGGCGCGCAGGAAGTGCTCGACCGCCTCCGGTCCGAGTCGGTCAATCCGCAGGCCGATGTGTGGTTTGGCGGACCGGGCAGCGAGTTCACGCGCGCGGCGAAAGAAGGGCTGCTCGAACCGTACACGCCGACGTGGGCCGCGTATGTGCCGCCAGAAGCGCGCGACAGTGCGGATCGGTGGCTCGGGACGTATCTCACGCCCGAGGTGATCGGCTACAACAGTGTGGCGGTCTCCGATTCGGCGGCGCCGAAGGATTGGGACGACGTGCTCGATCCCAAGTGGAAGGGCAAGGTGCTGATCCGCGACCCCGTCGCGTCGGGAAGCATGCGGGCGATTTTCGGCGCGATTCTCGCGCGCTCGGTGACGGCGACCGGATCGACGGCCGCGGGCTGGGCGTGGCTCAGGAAGCTCGACGCCAACACCAAGGAGTACGCCCTCAATCCGACCTTGTTGTACCAGAAGCTCGGTCGGCAGGAAGGGGTGATCACGCTCTGGGACATGCCGGATATCGCGACGCTCGAAGGGCGGTTTCCGATCAAGTACACGATTCCCACGAGCGGCACGCCCATTCTCGTCGAAGGCATCGCCATCGTGAAGGGCACCAAGCAGATCGCCGCCGCGAAGGCATTCTACGAGTTCGTGTCGAGCGAGCCGCTCCTCCTGGTGGCGGCGCGCGAGCACAAGCGCATTCCCGTGCGGACGGATATGCCGGAAGACTCGTTGCCCGATTGGATTCGCGTGGCGCGGCGGGAGATCAAGCCGATGCCGGTGGATCGCGCGCTGCTCGCGGACAGTCTCGATGCCTGGATGACGTACTGGGACTCTCACATCCGTCGGCACGGGTGACGGCCTGCGCGCTGGACGTACGCAATATCACGCGCCGGTTCGCGACGACGACGGCGGTGAATGACGTGTCGTTCGAGGTCTGCACCGGCGAGCTGCTCGCGCTCGTCGGCGCGAGTGGCTCCGGAAAAACCACGACGTTGCGCATTGTCGCCGGCTACGAGCCCGCGGATTCCGGCGTCGTCATGCTGAACGAGCGCGACATTACGCGATTGCCACCCCAACGGCGCAATTTCGGGATGGTGTTTCAGCACTACGCGCTGTTTCCCCATCTGTCCGTTGAAGACAACGTCGGGTTTGGTCTCGAAGCGCGCGGCGTCTCACGCCGGGATCGGCGGACGCGTGCGCGCAATGCGCTTGCCGCGGTCGGTCTCGATGGCGCTGGCCCTCGGCCCATCCAATCACTCTCCGGTGGAGAGCAGCAGCGAGTGGCGCTGGCGCGGGCCCTGGTCATTGAACCGCCCGTGCTGCTTCTCGATGAGCCGCTATCAAACCTCGATCCGCAGCTGAGACAATCCACGCGCGATGAGCTCAGGGCCATGTTGAGGCGGCAACGGGTGACGGCTTTATTTGTCACCCACGATCAAGAGGATGCATTCGCGATTGCCGATCGGGTGGCGCTTCTCAGCCGAGGCCGGTTATTACAGATCGGCTCGCCGGAGGAGCTGTATGACACGCCCTCCTGTCGCACAGTGGCCGAGTTCGTTGGGCGCGCCACGCTGATTCCGGCCATAGAACGTGGAGAGGACACCGCCGCGATTATTGTCGGCGGCGTCGAGCGGGTGGTGCGGGTCGTACGTCCCGATGGCGTCAGAGGACCGTTATTGGCTGTACTTCGTCCCGAGGCGCTCGGATTCGTCCCATCCGGCTGGGCTGACGCGTGGCCCGGCGTCGTGCACAGCCGTCGCTTCGCTGGATCTTCGTATCACTATCGCGTCCGCCTGGATGGCGGATTAGAAGTCGAGGTCGCACTCGGCGAACGTTCGGCCGATGAGGGCGATCGAGTTGCGGTCCGCGTCGTGCGAGAGCCTATTCCAGTCGTTGCGACCGGAAACGGGGACTAGGGGGTACGATCTTGTTACCACTTCCCCGGGAGACGTGGCTAAAGTGGGTTGTACGTACCATGGACCAGAAACGTCGCCGCTTCGTCTGTGACGGGATGCTATGGGAGGCATGGCCGTCGGACCTCCCGCCCGACCCGCGTGTCAGCGAGGCACGCGCGGCCCTCCCGCCGAGTCCACCCCGGCTGTTCTTCAAATCCAGCACGGGGATGTTTCGGGCTGTGCCCTATGCCACCGCATCGTGGGCTGGGCTCGCGCGCATGAGCGACGAGGATCTGCGTGACATCGTCCGTGGGCTCGACTACTACGGCTAAGCGCGTTCCGCTCATCGCGTGGCCGCTGTTCGCTGTGCTCTTGTGGGCAGTGGTTTATCCCAACGTCTCCGTCATCGCTGGGAGCTTTGCGCACGGACTCGGATATTGGAAAGCATTTATCGACAGTCCCGCCGATCGCGAGGCGCTGTGGACGTCGATCTGGGTTTCCATCGCGTCCGTCGTCTTCTCCACCGCCATCGGTGTACCGCTCGCCTTCCTGCTGACGCGCGTCGAATTTCGCGGTCGCAAGATACTCAGTGCCGCCGCCACTCTCCCGGCAGCACTCCCCCCACTCGTTGGTGTCGTCGCGTTCTTGTTCTTGTATGGCGAAAGCGGCGTTATCACGCGCGCGGTCCAGGCGATCCTTCATAAGGACACGCCGCCTTGGACACTCGGCGGCGGTTGGGCGATCGTGTTTGTCCATGCCTACACGATGTATGTGTACGTGTACATGTTCGTCTCGGCTGGCCTCGAGCGATATGATACGAGCCTCGACGAAGCCGCTGCCGGCCTCGGCGCAGGCACCTCGTTGAAATTGCGGCGAGTGACGTTGCCATTGCTGACACCCGCGCTCGTGGGCGCGATGCTGCTCGTGTTTATGAGCTCACTCGGATCATTCTCGGCCCCATACATCTTCGGCGGTGGATTGCGGGTGTTGGCCACGCAGATCGTGACGTCGCGGCTGAATGGCAACGTCGGCGTGTCGTACGTCGAGACGACGGTGCTCGCGCTGGCGTCGATCGGCGCGCTGTGGTTGTCGCGATGGATACAGGGTCGCAGTCAATACACCAGCGCGGGCAAGGGGCGCGTGACACGGCAGAAAGTCCAGTCGCCCGTCTTGAGGGCCCTGACGATGCCCGCGGCCGCGGCGGCGGTGATCGTGCTGATACTGCCGCACTTGATGATCGTGCTGGTGTCGTTCGCCAAGGACGGGGCGTGGACGACGCAGGTCCTGCCGCCCGAGTACACGCTGGACAATTTCCGGCGCCTGGTGACCGACCCGGATCTCGTCAAACCGATCTGGAACAGCATCGAGATGGCGCTGATCGCGACCGGCGGCAACGTCATCGTCTGCTCGATCGCCGCGTATCTCATCGCGCTCCGCAAATTCCCCGGGAAACGATTGTTGGAGTTACTCACGGCGTTGCCATGGGCCATCCCCGCGATGGCGGTCGCGATCGGCCTCGCGTCGACGTTCAACCGCAACGATCCCGCGACGCTGCGCGTGCTCCTCGTCGGCACATTCTGGATCCTCCCCCTCGCCTACTTTATCCGCGGCATCCCCCTCGTCGCCTCGGCCGTCGAGGGCTCGCTGTCCCAGATGGATCCGTCCCTCGAAGACGCCGGGCGTGGACTCGGCGCGAACTGGTGGCTCGTGATGCGCCGCGTGATGCTCCCGGCCGCCCGGCCGGGACTGGTCGCGGGCGCGCTGCTCGCGGCCATCACGGCGGTCGGCGAGTTCGTGGCCTCGGTCGTGCTGTATACCCACGCCAACCGGCCGATCTCGATCGAGATCCTGGCGCAGATCCGCGACTTCGCGTTTGGAACCGCGGCGGCCTTCAGTGTGTTGTTGATCGGCGTCGTGTTGGCGTTCACGGCAATCGCGCGGCTCGTCGGCGCCCAAGGCCGTGTCGAACTCACAGAGCAGCCCATTACGTAGATGGAGCGAGGCGCAGCCGAGCGACTTCTCAACCGACCAGTCGAGCAGGGCGAAGCCCTGCATCGACGCGCCGCGGAGCGGCGTCGTCCCAAGGTCGTGATAATTGGTGGAGGGTTCGGCGGTCACAAAGCCGCCGAGCGCCTCAAGCGCGCGAACGTCGATATCACGCTGATTGATCGCTCGAATCACCACACCTTTCAGCCATTGCTCTATCAGGTCGCGACGGCGACGCTTGCGCCGAGCGACATCGCGACGCCGATTCGCTGGCTGCTGCGCCGGCAACGGAACGCCGAAGTCCTGATGGGCGAGGTCACGCGCATCGACGTGAACGCAAAGCTCGTCGAGCTCGACGGCGGCCGTTCATCCCTGCCCTACGATTATCTCGTGGTCGCCACGGGTTCGCGGCACTCGTATTTCGGCCACCCGGAATGGGAGGCGATTGCGCCCGGACTCAAGAGCCTCGACGATGCGCGAGCGATGCGCAACCGGTTTCTCTCGGCGTTCGAGGCGGCCGAGCGGTCGGATGATCCGGCCGAGCAAGCCGCGCTGATGACGTTCGTGATCGTCGGCGGAGGGCCGACGGGATGCGAGCTCGCGGGCATCATCGCGCCGGTGACGCACAAAGCGTTTCGCCACGAGTTCCATCACATCGACACCAGGCAGACGAAAGTCATCCTGCTCGAGGGGACGCATCGCATTCTGCCGGGGTTCCCAGACTCGCTCGCCAATCACGCACTCAACGATCTGCGCAAGCTCGGGGTCGACGTCCGGCTTGGCGAGTTGGTGACGAAAGTGACACCGGACGCCGTGTACGTTGGCACGGAGCGAATTCCCACGCGCAACGTGTTCTGGGCCGCGGGCAACGAGGCGTCCAAGCTGGGTCGGGACTTGGGTGTGCCGCTCGACCGCCAGGGACGGGTGATCGTCGAGCGGGATCTCTCGATCCCGGGCCACCGGGAAGTGTTCGTGGTCGGCGATCTCTCGATCTCGATGAAGGACGACGGGAAAACGCCCGTGCCCGGCGTCGCGCCCGCGGCGCAGCAAAGCGGATGGCTCGCCGGCGCCAACATCATCGCCGATCTAGAGGGCCGCCCGCGGAAACCGTTTCACTATTTCAACAAGGGCGATCTCGCCACGATCGGTCGCAACAAGGCGATCGCGGACTTCGGCTTCATCAAGGTGACGGGAGTCCTCGCGTGGTGGCTATGGCTCTTCGTTCACATCTTGTATCTAGCCGGTTTCAGAAACCGGCTGAGTGTTCTCCTCGAGTGGGCCTATGCGTACTTTACCTATCAACGCGGGTCGCGAATTATCAGCCGGACCGCTGGACCCATTGATATGGCGGTCAACACCAGTGTAGCAACTGCGTCACGCGTTGGGTGACTGGATTCGAGCCCGTACCCGCTCTATCTTCTCGCGCGTCTAGGTCAGAGGAGCAGGGGAGATACTGATTAATGCATAACCGGACGCAACCGTTGCGTCGTGCGCCAGCGCTGATCGTGCGCGGCCGCGCGTCCAGTGACGGAGATACTCGTTACCGGTTTCGGTTACCGGTCCCTCCGGTACCCTCAGGTGGTTCGTATGCCGCACACGCAGTAGAGCGGCGAGCCAAGAAACTCTACTTCGCGGTCCTCGACGCCATGCGCACGGGCGTCATCGAGCCGACGCTCCGCGGACGGCTCACGCGGCTCATCCTCGAGGCGCGTCCCCGGCCCGATTACATGCTGCGGCATCTCATGCGCGTGCTCGATGCAGTTGCTCGTCGCGCGCGCGAGACGGGTGGCAAGCCGCTCTTAGGGCTGCCGCCATCGCCACTCGCCGAGATCGACGTCTCGATGCCGCCCGCGGTCGGGGTGCACGAGGCGATCCGGTGGCCACTCGAGTGGTTGCAGACGCGCGGACTCACGCTCGCCAAGAGCGCGAGCGTCAGTATCAAGCAGATCGCGCCGAGTCAGCCTACGGTTTAGCGGTGACGGTGGCGGCCGCCACTGGAGCAGCCGCTTCGACCGGTGCGGGCGCGTCGGTCCGCATGTACGACTCCATATCGAGTCCCATGAACAACGTCCCGGCGACGAAGGCCGCCGAGATCCAGAACGGCGCCGCCTGGCCGAGCCGGTCGTACGCGATTCCGCAGCCCAACTGGAAGATGACGGTGGACACACGTCCAAACGACTGCTGCACGCCCATGTACACGCCCCGCTCGCTCACCCGGATCACCCGGGAGAGGAGTGACGTCACGCCCGGGAAAGTGAACGCCGTGCCAAAACTGAGTAGTGGCGAGACCAGACAGAAGATGAGGATGTTCGGTGGGAGTGGCAGCAGCGCCAACCCCAACGCCAGCAGCAGTGTGCCGACCCGCGCGAGTCGCGGCTCGCCGAGGCGATCGACCGCGGGCCCCAGCAAGAATGCGCGCGTGAAGAATCCCACGAGGCCCGTGTAGGAGAAGAAGTAGCCGATGGTCTCCTTCGTGATGTTGTACTTGTCACTGAGCAGCAGCACGAGCACCGGCGTAATGCCATAGAAGGCGCCGAGCCCGATCGCGTAAATCAAGATGAGGCGCGACGCGGGTTGATCCGAATGACTGATGACGCGCCCGATCACGCGGAATGAGCTCGACGTATCCGAGCGCGATGTGCGGGGTGCGACGACGCGCGACTCGCGGAGGTAGCGCCACGCGAAATACATGTTGACGAGACAGATCGCCGCGGCCAGCAAGCCTGGGCCGTGCATGCCGAGCTTGGCGGACAGTGAGCCGATGGCCGGGCCACCGGCGACGCCGAGGTTGGTGGCGGCGGACAACCAGCCCAGGGCTTTCGCGCGATCCTTGGGCGGCGTCTCATCGGCCACGTAGGCTTGAATGACGCCGACGGTGCCGCCGCCCATTCCCGTCACGATGCGTGACAGGAACAGCATCCAGATATTGCCAGAGAACGCGAAGATGATGTACCCGATCACCGAGCCGGTGAGCGCGATCAGGAGCGCGGGTCGGCGGCCGTACTTATCGGAAAAACGGCCCCAATACGGGGCCGAGATCAAGGTTGCGACATGGAACGATGCCGCCATCGCGGCGACCACGAACGCGGACGCGCCGAATGCTTTGGCGTAGAACGGCAGTAGTGGGACAACCAGGAACGACCCCACCATGTCCACGCCGGCGGTGATGATGAGGACGAGCAGTTTTCTATTCACCAGGCCACAAAATCTAATGTCCGCTCTTACCGAGGGCGGCCGGAGGGACGGAACGGCCTACAATGCCCGCCAACGCTACAATTGTGAGGACGTACGGAATCATTGCTACGAATTGCGAAGGGATCGCGCTGGTTCCTTGCAGGTTGATCTCCAGTGCTTCGGCGCCCGCGAAGAGGAGACAAGCGGCCCCGACGCGGACCGGATCCCAGCGGCCGAAGATGACTGCCGCGAGCGCGATAAACCCCCGGCCGGCCGTCATCTCGTCCGAGAACTGGTGTTGATCGAGTGCCAGAAACGTCCCGCCCAGTCCGGCGAGCGCGCCTGACGCGAGCACGGCAATCGCCCGAATACGACTGACGGAGATGCCGACCGTCGTCGCGGCCTCCGGGTGCTCCCCTGCTGCTCTCAGTCGCAACCCGAATCGCGTCCTATCGAGGATCATCGCAACCGCGACGATCGACAGGAGTCCGCCGATCTCCAATGCTCCACTCGCCCCGCCGGGTACGCGTGGCGAGTTCGAGGAGCTACCAAACGCGACACGCAGCGCGAACCGTGTGGTGCCGACCGCGAGAATGTTGACCGCGATACCCGAGACGATTTGATCGGCTCGAAAGCGGATCGTCGCGATCGCGTGGATTGAGGCGAGCAAGGCCCCACCAGTCGCGCCCCAGAGGATGCCCGACCACACGGTGCCGCCGTAGTACGATCCGAACGCGGCTGCGCACGCCCCGGTGAGCATGTAGCCCTCGAGGCCCAGGCTCACGATGCCCGAACGCTCGGCGATCGTTCCGCCGGCCGCCGCGAACAGGTATGGCGTCGCAATGCGAACGATCTGGAGGATGAGCCCCATTATGATCGCGCCCGCGAGGCAGAGGCAATCGCGATCGCGAGGATCACGACGCCCTGGAGGATATCGGCCATCTGCTTCGGCACGAGCGCATGGATCGCGAGGCCGCCTTGCGAGAGCGTAGCGAACGCGAGCGCCGCGAGCATGATGCCGATCGGATGCGCTCGGCCCGCGAGCGCGACCGCGATCCCAATCAGGCCCGCGCCACCCGTAAATCCATCTTCGTAGTAGTGCTTGTAGCCGAGGACGAAATTCGTCCCGCCCATACCAGCCAACGCGCCGGCAAGGGTGAACGTTGCTACCCGCACGCGCGGCAGAACGATCCCCGCCGCCTCGGCCGCATCCGGCGACAGGCCGACCGCTCTCAGCTCGTAGCCAAATCGCGTACGAAACACGAACCATCCCGTGACAACGGCTGCGGCGATCGCGAGCAGCACCGTCGCGTTCGCGGCCGAGCCACGAAATGCCGGAATCAGCACCGATAATCTCGGCACAATGCCGTTGGTGAGGGCCGGCGTGTGCACAGTCTCGGGCACGTGGAGATGGGCGGTCACGACCCAATTCAGAAAGAACAACACGACGAAATTGAGCAGGATCGTCGTAATCACTTCATTGGCACCAAACCATGCGTTGAGCGCGCCCGGCACCGCGCCGCCAACCGCTCCCCCCGCGGCCGCCGCCACAACGCAGACCACGATCGCCAGGAACGCTGGCGTGTGAATGGGTAGCGCGAGACCGGCGACGCTGGCGGCGAAGCCGCCGAGCGCCAATTGGGCCTCGGCGCCGATGTTGAACAAGCCGGCGCGGAGAGCGAGGGCGACGGCGAGCCCCGTGAACGTCAGCGTGGTCGCCTTGTACAGCACCTGAGCAAAGCCGTACGGATTGCCCCAGGTGCCTTCGAGCAGAAGCCGATAGACGTCGGCTGGCGACTGACCGACGCCGAGGATGAGCACGTCTCCGACGACGAGCGCCACGAGTGCGCCCACGAGCACGGGGAACAGCGCTTTCACGCTGCCCCAGCCATGTACCGCCCTATCACCTCGGCGCTCGCGTCAGCGCGATCGACAACCGTTACGAACCGTCCGCGGAGCATCACCGCGATGCGATCGGCGAGGGCGAGCAGCTCGCTCAAATCCGACGACACCAGCACGACGGATCGCCCTTCGGACCGTGCCAGCCGGAAGTGAGCATGAATGGTCTCGAGCGCGCCGATGTCGACGCCCCGTGTCGGTTGCGCCGCCAACAGCACGTGGAAATCGCGTATGCCGCCCATTTCACGCGCGACCACGACTTTTTGCTGGTTGCCACCCGAGAGCGTACGCGCGAGACGGCGAGGGTCATGCGGTCGAATGTCGAACGCCGTGATCAGCCGCTGGGCTTCGATCGCCATCTTCATCCGATCGAGCCGCACCCGGCCGAACGACCGCTCGCGCCCCAGAATCAGATTCTCGGCTACCGTGTAGTCGAGCACGAGGCCGCGTCGCTGCCGGTCGTCGGGAATGTGCGCGATCCCGAGCTCCCCACGCCGGCGCACGCTCAAGCGCTCGATCGGCGTGCCGCCGCGGCGGATGCTGCCGCTGGTCACTTTGGCGTAGCCCGCGATGGCTTCGATCAGCTCGTGCTGACCATTTCCCTCAACGCCGGCTATCCCGAAGATCTCGCCTGGTGCGACTGTGAACGACACGCCATCGACCGCCTGTCCTACGACGAGATTCTCGATTTCGAGCACTGGCGCGGCGTTCATCATCGGGCGTTGTGCCGGCGTAAAGAACTCGGCCAGCTCTCGTCCCACCATGGCAAGTGCCAAGTCCGCTGGCGTGACCTCGCTCGTCTGGAATTGGCCGACGGTTTGTCCGTTGCGCATCACCGTCACGGTGTCCGCGATCGCCATGACCTCATCGAGCTTGTGCGTGATGAGTATGACGGTGCTGCCGTGATCTCGAAGTGCACGCAGGACTTTCCAGAGATCGTCGACTTCGGGAAGTGACAGCACCGCCGTCGGCTCGTCGAGGATGAGCAGCGTAGCGCCACGGTATAAGGCTTTCAGAATCTCGACTCGCTGCGCCTCGCCAACCGAGAGGTCGCTGACTTTCGCCTCGGGATCGACAGCCAGACCGGTCGACTCGGACAGATCCCGAACGGCTTGCGATGCGCGCCGTCGATCGAGGAACACGGGCTCGCGGCCGAGGATCATGTTCTCGGTCACCGTCAGCGTTGGGACCAGCATGAAGTGTTGGTGCACCATGCCGACACCAGCCGCGATTGCCTCGGTGACGCTCCACCCGCTGACGTCGCGATCGTCGAGCATCACGCGACCCGAATCGGCGCGAAGCTCGCCGGCGGCGATCCGCAGGAGTGTCGTCTTTCCCGCGCCATTCTCGCCGACCACGGCGTGGATTTCGCCGGTCGCGACGGTCAGCGAAGCGTCGCGGTTCGCGACTACGGTTCCGTAATTCTTATTGATCGCCTCGAGCGACAGCATCAGCGCGAGGGCACGTGAATGCGACCCGCGATGATATCGGCGGCGAGTGAATCCACTTTTGCATGGACTTCATCGGGGATCAGTGCGCGATTGTTCTCATCGTACACGTACCCGATCCCTCCGTCCGCTAAACCGAATTCATGGACGCCACCGCTGAAATGGCGAATGGTTTCGAACGTGGCGACGTCGACATGCTTGACCATCGACGTCAGTACGTGTCCTGGTGCTTCACCGTATTGGTCGGCGTCGGTGCCGATGACGAGCTTATTCGTCTCGCGAGCCGCCTCGAACACGCCAAGTCCGGTGGCTCCAGCGGCCTGAAAGACTACGTTGACGCCCGAGTGGTATTGGCTCAGCGCGAGATCTTTGCCGCGGGGAGCATCGCGAAATGCCTCGGGAGTCGCGCCGGCGTATTGAGCGATCACCACGCAATCGGGGCAGACCTTTGCGACGCCCGCTCGGTATCCAGCCTCGAATTTGTGGATCAGGGGAATGTCCATGCCGCCCACAAACCCGATTTTTTTCGAACCACCTGACAGAGCCGCGATTGCTCCGACGAGATACGAGCCCTCTTCTTCTCGGAAACGAATCGCGGCGAGATTCGGCGGGGGTGTCACACCGGCGGCGTAGTCGATACCGGCGAAGTTCGTGCGTGGAAATTGGCGGGCCAATTCTGTCAGGTCGTCCGTGAAAATAAATCCGACGCCGATGACGAGTTTCATGCCCTCGGCCGTCAGCAGCCGCAGTCCCGCCTCGCGGTCCGAGCCGTCGCCGGGCTCGATGTAACGGACTCCGACGCCGAGGGTGCGCGTGGCTCGCTCGCCACCCGCGAACGCGCCGTCGTTGAAGCTCTTATCGCCGCGTCCGCCAATGTCGAGGACGATGCCGACCGTGGCCTTGGGTGCGCCTGGCGCTCCGCGGGGACGTATCCCGAGGAGGGCGACATGGAGCGCGGCGAGCAGTCCGACCGTCAGCGTCAAGCGGCGCACAACTCGCGAAGATACTCGCGCTAACTTGCGGTGTCATGCTGTTCGCTCGCCTGGTCGTCACCGCCGTGTTCATAGGCCTTTTCGCCCCGGCGGTGGTGTGCATACTCCGCGGCGACCTGGGCGACGCGGCCGTGCTGTACAGCGCCGCGTGGGCTACGATCGTTGCCCTCCACGTGATGTCGCGCGCGCTCCAAGTCCGCCAGACACTTCGGAATCTCCGGCGCCTCGACCCGGAGCGGCGGCGCGCGATCGTCGATAACATCAGGCCCTTCGTCGCCAGAACGTACTACGACCAGCAGCTCCGAATTGATGGCGAGCCGGAGATCGGCACGACGGTCGAACGGTATCCGTTCTCGCCGCGCGAGCGGCGCGAGCAGGAGTTGCTGTACTGGGCGATCACGCTGATCGCGGCGGTGGTGCTGCTCGCCCAAACCCTGATCGCTCACGTTGCGACGTGGGAGCGCCTCGCGTGCGGCGCGGTGGTCGCCGCGTGTGTCGCCGCCCTGTGGTTCCTCCGGAGGAGGAGCCGACACCTGGAGACCGTGATCGAGGTGAGCCCCTTCGGCCTCGTGGAGATCCATCCCGATGGCCAGCGGCGGCACCTGAGGTTTGGGATCGCGTTACAGCTTCGCGTCAACCGGCGGCGGTCGCGGGCCGAGCTCGCGGCGGTGATGGCGCCGAATGATATCATTGCACTCGACTTCGATCGCCTGGGGTTCAATCGGCTCTTGGAGCGTGTGATCGACTGGGGCGGATTTCGCCCGGCGACCCCGCAACCCATCGCGCCGCCGCGTCTGCCGGACCCGAACCGGGCCGTCATCGTTCCCGCACCACCGCCCTGGTCGATGCAGTCGCTTGCGTCGCTGGCGCGCGCGGCGGTTCGCTCGTGGCCCACGGCGCTCGCGGTCGGTGTGGCGCTCTGGGTCGTGCGGCCTGCGCCACGGGTGACGCATTTTTACCCGCTCACGGTCGCGCCGACGGCGATCTCGCCGGTGAGGATGACCTATATCTCGACGCACTACGGGAGCTATTGGGTCGGAGATCCCGACTCGCTCGTGCTCACCATTCGCGCGTGTGGATCCGCCTGGTGTTTGACGGACGATGGTGACTCCCTTCGCCTGCAGCAGACCGATTTGCGGCCGCTCGCCGCTCTCACGCGCGGCATTGGGATCACGTGGCGGAATGATTCCGTGCACGCCGAGTACAACGGCGCCGACAGAACGTACCGATTCGATACCCGAGCGCGGCCCGGCGCGCTGCCGAATTCGCGTGTCCTCGATCTCCTGATCGCACGAGCGGGGATCAGGGCTGGACCGGGTGCAGTCCTCGCTCTGCAAGCGATCGAGCCGGACCCCGACGACATGATCGACGGCTTCTTCGTTGGCGACCGCATCAGGGGTGAAGGGGGCGAGATCAAGCGGCTGCTGCGATCGGATACTGTGGTCGTCGAGGTCGCTGGGCGGATCGGCACACCCTATCGGGGCACGAAGCTCGTGATACACTACCCCGACCGGCTGGTTTGCCTTTGGGTCATGGACTCGACCCACTACATCGTCAGGCGGGAAGCACAGTTCCGCGACCATCTGGTGGGCACGTGGGTGGACTCCCTGGTCAGAACTGAGTAGGGGCGAATCGGTTATACTTCAAGCATGAACCGAACGCGGTACCTGGTCGTTGGGAGCGGCGTCGCGGGGTTACATACGGCCTGGCGGGCGGCCGACAGGGGCGAAGTGGTCGTCCTCACGAAGCGGTCCCTGTTCGACTCATCGACCTCGTACGCCCAGGGCGGGATCGCGGCGGCCATCGGCGCGGGGGACTCGCCGGAGCTCCACTGGCGCGATACGCTCGCGGCGGGGGCGGCGTTGTGTGACGCCGATGCGGTTCGGGTGCTGGTCGAGGAGGGCCCTGCCCGGGTGCGGGAGCTGTACCGGGCCGGAGCTGACTTCGATGTGAAGGCCGACGGGAAGTTCAAGCTCGGCAAAGAGGCGGCGCACTCCCGGCGGCGCATCGTCCATGCGCATGGCGATCAGACCGGGGCCGAGGTCGCACGGACCTTGGCCGAGCGGGTACGCGAGAATCCCCGCATCACGGTGATCGAGAAGGCCCGGGTGCTGGACCTCATCGTTCAGGACGGCGTCGTCTACGGCGTCCGTGCGAGCGTCGCCGGGAAGGCCGTCGACATCATCGCCGACGCGACGGTTCTCGCCACGGGTGGGTGCGGCCAGGTCTATCGGTATACCACGAATCCCGAGGTCGCGACCGGCGACGGCTATGCCATCGCGCATCGCGCCGGGGCCCGGCTCGCCGATATGGAATTCGTCCAGTTCCATCCGACGGCGCTGGATACGCCCGAGAACCCACTGGCACTGATATCCGAGGCCGTGCGCGGGGACGGCGCGATTTTGGTGAACGCGGACGGCAAGCGCTTCATGACCGAGCGCCACCGTCTCGCCGAACTGGCGCCGCGAGACGTGGTCGCCCGCGAGATCTTCCGTGAGCGCGCGGCCACGGGCGCGGTCTTCCTGGATGCGCGGAAGATTGGCGATTTCGATACCCGGTTCCCCGGTATTTTCGCCCTGTGCAAAGCCCGGGGGATCGACCCACGAACCGATCTCATCCCTGTGACCCCGGCCGCTCACTACATGATGGGCGGAGTCGTGGTCGACCTACAGGGCCGCAGTACGCTCGGGCGACTCTACGCGTGCGGCGAGGTCTCGCGCACTGGCGTTCACGGTGCCAATCGCCTGGCATCGAATTCGCTGCTGGAAGGGCTCGTGTTCGCCGAGCGCGTGGCTCGCGATCTGACCACAGTCGAACCCCTCGGGGGGACTGTCCCGGAGATCGCATCGTGGTCTGTTCCTCAGCTCCTTGACCGCGGCGCGGCCCAGGTCGCCGCGGGGCGCATTCGCGAAATCATGTGGGAGGACGCCGGCATTGCGCGGACCGCGAAAGGTCTCCGTACGGCCGTCGCGCAGCTCACCGACATTGGTCAGCGGCTTCCCGAAGGGGCGACGGAGGAGGCCAACATGGTCGATACAGCCCTCCTCATCGCCGGGGCGGCGCTGCTCAGAAAGGAATCGCGCGGGGGCCATTATCGCTCGGATTTCCCCCACGCCAAGGACAAATGGCGGAAAAAGCACATCGAGTTCTAGCGGAAGAGATCCGCGAGCTCGCACGTGAACGCAATGCGGTGATCCTGGCGCACAACTACGAGCGCCCGGAAGTTCAGGATGTCGCCGATTTTGTCGGAGATTCGCTCGGCCTCTCGCGCGAAGCTGCCAAAACCACCGCCGACGTCATCGTGTTCTGCGGCGTGCATTTCATGGCCGAGACGGCCGCGATATTGTCGCCGAAGAAGACGGTTCTGTTGCCAGACATGGCGGCCGGCTGCTCGCTTGCGGCGACCATTGACGCCGAGCAACTGAGAGCGTGGAAGGCAGAGTTTCCAGGCGCCGTGGTTGTTTCGTACGTGAACACGACGGCCGAGGTAAAGGCCGAGAGCGATTATTGCTGCACATCCGGCAATGCCGTCGATGTGGTGAACTCCATCCCCGCTGATCGAACGGTACTATTTCTGCCCGATTTTTTTCTCGGGACGCATGTCAAGCGGGTCACCGGCCGTTCCAACATGGAGATCTGGGTGGGGGAGTGCCATGTCCACGCGGGGATCGATCCGGAAGACATTCGTCGGAAACGCACGGCGCACCCGAACGCCGAGTTTCTGATCCACCCCGAATGCGGGTGCGCAACGAGTGTGGTGGAAGCGGTCTCGGCTGGAGATATTGACCCCGAGGGGGTGCAGATTCTCTCGACAGAGGGAATGATACGGAGACCTGCCGTATCCGAAGCAGGCGAGTTTATCGTCGCCACCGAGGTCGGAATCCTGCACCGCTTGCGCCGCGAGAATCCACAGAAGACCTTCTACGCGGCCAACGAGCGGGCTGTGTGTGCGTTCATGAAGGTCACGACCTTGGAAAAGGTCCTGACGAGCTTACGGCTCCTGCAACACCGCATTACCGTCCCCGCGGAGATTGCTGGACGAGCGCGGCGCGCCATCGAACGCATGGTCGCCATCGGGGGCCAAACTCCAACAGTTGACCCGGGCGAGTAGTCGATGGGGAGGGCTGATGGCCGAAATGCAGCAGCAGGGCGGGGGAAGTAGCCCCGATAGACGTACCGGCGAACGGCGGTTGTCGCGTCCACGGACGATCACGCCGAGCGAGCTGCCGGCGCTGGGCGCCGACGAAGGACGGCTCGCGTTCCCGCTCCATCAGGAGCAACTGTCCGCGATCGTCCGCCAGGCGCTCGACGAGGACGGCGCGTTTCACGACATCACGACCGTCGCCACGGTCGTCAGCACGCGACGCTCGCGGGGCATGATTGTCTCGCGCGGCCGCGGCGTGGTCTCTGGCGTCCCCCTCGCACTCGAGGCCTTCCGGCTCCTCAACCCCAAGGTCACCATGCGCGTGGACGTTGAGGATGGCGGCCACGTCGATGTCGGGTCTCCGATCGTCTTCTTGAGTGGCAACGCCCGCGGCCTGCTCTCGGCCGAGCGCGTGGCCCTCAATTTTATGCAGCCCCTGTCCGGCGTCGCGACGCTGACGTCGAAATTCGTCGAAGCCGTTCACGGAACTCGCGCGAAGATCGTCGATACGCGCAAGACAACGCCGGGGTGGCGTGTGCTCGAGAAATACGCGGTGCGGTGTGGCGGCGGCGTCAATCATCGCATGGATCTCGCGAGCTCGGTGCTGATCAAGGACAATCATCTCGCGGCGCTCGACGGCAACGTGCAGCTCGCGGTGCAGCGCGCCAGAGAAGTCGCGCCGCCGGGAGCGAGAGTCGAGATCGAGTGCGAGACGAGGGAGCAGGTTGCGGCGGCGTTGGAGGCAAGGGCGGATATCATCCTGCTCGACAACATGTCGTTGCCGTTGCTCGCCGAGTGCGTGCGTCTGGTGGATCACCAGGCGATCGTCGAGGCGTCAGGGCGCGTGCGCTTAGAGAACGTCCGGGCCATCGCCGAGACTGGCGTCGACTGGATCTCGGCCGGATCGCTGACGCATTCGCCTCCGGCGCTCGACCTGGCGTTGGATTTCGACTAGTTGAGCCCGTGGGACCGCGGGCGGCGCTGCAATCGGCGCTCGGAGGCGCGTATCGCTTCGACCGCGAGCTGAGTGTCGGGGCGATCGGGGGAGCCGGAACCTGGGTCGCCACCGACCTCGCTATCGGCCGTCCCGTCGTGCTCAAGATTCTGTCGCGCGACGACTCGGCCGCGGTCAGCCCCGACCGGTTTCTGACGTCGCTCGATCCCATTCGGAATCTGCAGCACCCGAATCTCGTCGCGCTGCTGGCCGCCGGGCGGGTCGAAACGCAATTGTATTACGTCACCACCTACGTGCACGCCGAACCGCTGCGCGAGGTGCTGGCGCGCAGCGGGAAGCTGCCCACGAGCGACGTCGTCTCGATGCTGCGGGACGTCGGCCGGGCGCTGGCGCACATGCACAGTCGCGGCGTGTGCCATGGCGATATCACGCCCGGGACGTTGTTCCAGAACGGGGTATCCACGCTCGTCGCCGATGCGGGAATTTTCCGTGTGCTCGGAAAGAGCACCTCACCGGTCTATGCGGCGCCGGATGATGAGCCAATCGATCATCGCGCCGATCTGTATTCGCTGGGCGTCGTTGCCTACGAGCTGCTCACCGGTACTCCCCCGTTCGTTGGTCGGTCGCCGGTGCAGCTGGCATCGTCCCATGCGCTCGAGCCGCCGGCCCCGGTAACCGCCCGCCGGCCGGCGACGCCGCCGGCGTTGGCCGCGGTCGTGATGCGCCTGCTCGAGAAACGGCGCGAAGATCGCGTGCAATCGGCCGAGGAGCTGCTGGCGGCGATCAACGAGGTGCGCATTACGCCGGCCGAGCGCGCATCCGGGCCGCAGACGATCACGCCCGTGCAGCCGAGGCTGCCCGCCAGGTGGAGCGGCGAGACGCCGGCCGAGGCCGACCGGAAGATTCGGCGGCGGGTCATGGTCATCAGCGCCATCCTCGCCGTTTTGATCGCCGGGGCCCTCCTGGTGACATGTCCGAGGCTCGGGAACTAGATTCTGCGTTAGTCACCTAATGCAGAACAATGGACAGCGTCGATCGCAAAATACTGAACATCCTTCAGTCTGACGCCAAAACGCCGAACGCCGAGCTAGCCCGGCAGGTGGGCATGGCGCCGTCGGCGGTGCTGGAACGTGTGCGGAAACTCGAAGAGCGCGGTGTGATTCGTGGGTACGAGGCGCGGCTGGACCCCAAGGCGCTCGACTACGGGCTCCTAGCCTACGTCCTCGTGCGGACCGACGAGCGAGTTGGGGGTCCGCACGCCCAGGGAGCGCTGGCCGATATCCCGGAAGTGCAGGAAGTCCATCACGTGGCGGGAGAAGACTGCTTTCTCCTCAAGGTCCGCGTGGCGAACACCGACGCGTTGTCCGCGTTGCTGAAAAATCGGATCGGGGCGATCCCGACCGTGCGTTCGACGAACACAACGATCGTGCTGCAGACGGTGAAAGAGTCGGCCGCTATCCCGGTGGACCCGG
>Ga0210393_10001649_pt1 | contig 18633 bp, 24 predicted proteins | sample IncBWC27OmetaG_FD_160068 | JGI IMG/M metagenome (GOLD analysis project Ga0210393, IMG submission 160068) | Forest soil microbial communities from Barre Woods Harvard Forest LTER site, Petersham, Massachusetts, United States - Inc-BW-C-27-O ... | reverse complement strand
AGAAATATATCGCTACCGTCGTCTCGAGCAGGAGCGCACTGAGCTCACTACCGAGCTCAACAGGGTCTCCGACGCCCTCTCCTCCGTCCGAGACCAGCTCGACTCGTGTCAATGTCGCCTGGAGTGGAGCCAAATCCCCGTCCTTCTATGGCACCTTGAGAACCGCATGTCCTTCGCCCCCTCCATCACTAACCTCGGAAGATGCCGTCGAGGCACTCGTCGACTATGTGTGGATGGCGGAGCATCTCCCTAGTGGAGGGGAAGTGTCACCACCGAGGCCCGGCACCAACTGGGCCGACTGGTTGGATGCGATGGGAAGGGAGATGTATCTGTGCAGGGCCTTGGATAGGCTTAGCTTTGAGTACCCTTCTAATGATGCTTCGGAATAGTCTCACACACCGGGTCCCTAGGACCAACGGTCATGTCTCACAGTCCCTGGATGGACTGACTCTGTATGACTCCTTTGTACGCCGTGGCCTTCTCTGCCTCACACTACTGACTCCGGTTCCGCTTTACTGCGGACTACGGTTCTATTGTTAAGTAGTACTATGACTCGTCTTGACTCGTCTCTAGTTAACCGGTACTGCCCTTACCTACAAGTATATAAGTAGGGGCTGAGGTCGCCTTGTAGGACCTCAGCTTGATCCTCTTGTCTGTTCTCCTTAGGCTTGCAGAGCCTAGTATAATCTAAGTCCCTTGCGACTTACTTTCTTTGTGTGCTAGTCTCCCTTGCGAAGGGAGCCTCTCGAACCTACGCTATAGAAGTCCTGGTGACTTCTCTCCTCCATCACTACTGACTTAGTCGCTGAGAGCGACGGAAGAACACCCACAATAGGGTTCATTGACTTCATATTGAACGTGCTCATCCTTGTCGCATATATATTGGTGCACGCACGCACACGTCGAGTGGCCCAACTCATAGTCATCGCACTCATCCTCCACCCTTTTCTGATCAAGCGCCTCCATAGGCATTAGCCACCGGAGTCGTTACTTAGTGCCGGTGACAGATACTGTCATTCTGGCTATCTCTGGCATTTGTTGTTCCATATGTGCCATTACGTGCTGCGACACATCAATGCTATTGATGGAAATGTCCATATCATCGTCCATCTGCGTTTCCCAGTTGCAGGTTGGTAACAAATAAGCTATAGTGGGCCCTGGGGTTTGGTGTGGTCTACATAGTGGTGGACATTGGTCCATGTGTATCATATTCTGGGTCCAATCGATGTTAGGATTGTGCACTCTCAGCCAATCCGTTCCTAGGAGTATATCATGATTTCCTGTGTCTATTACTAGGTACATAATTCGTTCTCTATGATTGTCGCCCATCTCCATTCGCAGGATGGCAGCATGGCGAATTGCACCATTCTTATTGGGAGTTCTGTCTACATTTCAAGGGTAGATCGGTATTCTGAGATCTTGTAAGGGGAATCGGTGTTTTTTAACGTAATTGGCATTTATGTAAATGCCCTCAGTGCCACTATCTAATAGGGCTTTTGCATCAGTTTTTCCTTCCTCAGATACAATTCGGACTGGAATTCAGATAGAATGAGATCTGTTATTCCAAACCATATCTACTGTTACATTAGTGGCTTTCTCCGACTGGAGCATTGCCAAAGTTCTGGTGGTACATGAAGGGAGGAACATAACTCTCACTAACGGTGCAGCAGGAGAGTGATTCAGAAATCCGGAGAGAGATTCATTTCATTGGGATTCAGTGAAGCAAGCATAGCAAACTGATTCAAGTTGAGTACATTGATTTCGGCATCTGGTTTCTCAATCGATTTATCCTCTTCTGGGATAGTATCGATCCTTCGGATAGGAGCTTTGGGGAATCGGTTCAGCGGAGCTCGGCAGTCTTGAGCCTTATGTCTGAGTTTCCCACAGTAAAGGCATAGATTATTATCCATGCAGTGCTTCCTTTCTTCTGGGGTTAATTTCCCTCGTTTCTTGGGTTTCCCTTGAAAGGCGTTAATCTCCAGGTTTGGTTTATCATCCAATGCCCTTATACCTGGATGTCGTGGTCCAGATCTCAGGGGGCCTGCGAACATGTGCCAATTCTTATCTAGATCTCTGGCAGCTTTTACTATCATAGTCATGGTGTCCGGTTGAGGGGACATTTGGACAATCTTCTGATGGAGCGACTGGTTCAAGTTCTTTCTGAATGCATACATCCGAGTTTGTTCGTCCACATTAGCTCATCTGGCGTGCATGCTCCAGTCTTAATACCATTCGTTAAATTCTTAATTCCCCATTGGTAGATTGTGAATCTTCTGAATAGATTCTACCTGTGTCTGGGGGGGAATGAATTGTTCCCTGAATTTAGTCTTGAAATCGGTCCAAGTTCTGTATGTGATTGGGGTGGCTCCTAAAGCGGTGGCCAGGCGGTCACTGGCCCAATCTCCAGCTGAGGTTCCCATCTTGAAGTGCGTGAGAGCAGCCGCAACCTTCTGTCCTTCATTGGTATATACTGCGTCATTGAGGGTATAATAATTCTCAAGGGCATTCCAGAAGGATTCGGCCTTTGCCAGGTTTCCATCAAAGGCATCAGGTGTTGTTCCAATGGTGCGTGGTGGTGCTGCAGCCATATTTGCTGTGGGTGGGTTCGGTGCTGGTGGTGGATTTCCTCCGGGTGGCAGAGGTGGTGCCTGCTAGATTGGGGCTGGTACCTGAACTGCTGTTGGTGGGTTCTGTGCCGGTGGTGGGTTTCCTCCGGGTGGTGGCTGTGGTGTTCACTGGGTTGGGACTTGTACTGGTGCCGAAAAAGGTGGCGTGGAACTAGTCTGCACTGGTGGTGTGGATAAATTGGTGGCACTAAATGAAGGTCCGGCGACAAGTCCTGTAGATGGTTGTCTTTGTTTTCCTTTTCCAGTTGTAACAGGAAAAGAACCTGGGAGTGCTGACATGGGTTTGGTTGATCCAAAAACCGAACCTGTTTGTGGAGTTTGGGGGCGACTTGGTCATCCGAGGGATAGTTTCTGTGTGGCGGTGACGATAGTCCATTCAGTCGTTTCCAATAGTTCTTCGACTTGAACAGTGTCTTCTTCTTCTACTGGTGTGTTACATTTGCTAGGAGTGTGGAAATTAACTGGATGATTGTTGAGATAGGTCCAATGATGGTTCTTTTTATCGTATTTAATTTCCTTTTCCCGGAATTTGGCTGTTCCTGTATGGTAATCGAGATTATCGACTAGTCTGTAGTTGACAAAGGCAGCCTTGAAGTGTGTTTCTTCAATGGTTTCTCTGCTGTCTTCGTATTTCCACGTGTGTCCTACTCCTCTTGAGTAGATTGCTTCGCTTCTGAACTTCGCGAAGAGGATTTGGTCTCCTCAGATATTAGTCACAAAGGATTCTTTAATTGTATACAGAAGGTGGTGGGTTTCTGGTTTAGTTAGTTCGAGCTTTATAGGATATTGTTGTTGAACTAGTTCCCAATGACTCATGTGTCAATATCGACTGAAAATCCTCTTCTGTCCCAACTATGGAACACTGTAAATCGTTTTTCGAGACTGGTTTCCTGATTATCTGCAATGATTACTCAGTAATCTTCCAACACACCATTCTGATTAATGTAGATTTTATATCTTCACAAAAATCCGATGAATACAGCAGGGGATGGAGTCAATAAATGTAACTGCATTAATGTATGGGTAATTCCGTAACTAGGATGACCCTGTTGGAGATAACGGCAATGTCTCAAGAAGGCTAGTTGTTCGTTCCTATCCCTTGATGGAATAGTGATTGATAAGTAGATATGTTTGGGCAAGAACAGTCTCGGTGGGAAGCCTGTAACTTCCACTGCTCCTGGACTATGGGTTCTTTGGATTGGCATGGGTGATTCAGTTCGAACAGATCCCATGATTAACGTGGGATTAACTGATCGTTGGATAAATGGTAATGGTGGCAGTTCGTGTTGGGTAAGATCTGTTTCCAAAACAGTCTGGTTAGTTCTCTGAGGAACGACTCGTCGGCTACATCGAAGGGTAGGTCCTTCTTGGTGGTTGTCTCGTGATGCCATTCTAGATCGAGGAGCCAGATTCTGTAGAGCTGCTGTAATGCAGGTAATGTACTCCTCTTCGGGGTTGCAGCTCCTGAGAAGGTTTCCACAACTCAATGTAAGGGGGAGTGGGAGGAGTGTTGGGTCAGTAATTACACCTGCAAAGATCGATTCTGCACTGGCAATCTGCGAGCCCAGGTGGAGATGGTGGGGAGAAGAAGAAGGTGGGAAGGGGACTGCTTGATCAGGATTCTGTTTCGGTGCTATCCACAGAATTCCAGTATTCGGCACTAACAAAGAAGTCGTCGGTCTGTTCCAGTAACTTATCAAGTTGTTTCTGGTATTCAGTGTCTCTTCCCAAGGTATTGGGTGTAGAGATAGGGATGGTAAAGATTCGGGGATTGATGAGGGTGGCTTTGGGGTTTTGAATTGTAATATCCCACTGGTGCATGGTCCACTTGTAGGTGTATTCCTTGCTGTCAGTATACACCAATTGAGGTCATTCTCCTGGGTTTTCAAGAAGTCGAATTTCATTAAATTCCACTTCGATTTGGGTTTCCAACAAATGAAATCCGGATAGAAATCATATTCTGTGCCCGTTGTATAGGCTTTGCGTGATTTCCTAGTGTTTGGTGGGCACATAATAATGCCACAAGAATGTGTTGTCGAAAAATAGGGTAAGTTGTGTGGCGATTTCTCTGGTAAAATGCTGGGCTCCCAATATACTCCAATACAAAAGATTATTACTTGCTTGTTCCACTAGGTTGGGCAATTGGTAATCAATGTATTGATAAAAGGTTACGGGTCCTAAGGTTCGACCAAATGGGAGTAAGTCGAATAAAGGCTTGGTGATGAGGAAATGATCGCTCCACACAGCAATGTGTGTTTAGATTCGTAAGTTGATTGTGGTCGGGAAATAATTTCTTGTTATAATTTCTCTTACTTGACTTAAAGCAGTCACTTTAATAAAGAGAAAATAGTTTTATTTCCTGACTAAAAGGGGTCTTTGTAATACGTACTAGTACTACAAAGCTAAGTCAAGTGGCAGGGGAATAATGAAGTCGAAGGGGTTCATAGGGACCCTTGGCATACACACGAATCTAGCTAGTTCTGGCTGTGTACGTAGCACGTCTTCTGTACATGTGGTTCTCCTAACTATGAAAATACCCCTGTCCGTGAAGTGTAAGTGTCCACACAGGGTAATCGTATGTCTGTCTAAGAAGTCGTATGATACTAATGGTACTAGGGCTCCCTCGAAGTAAGTGAGCCACTCAGTAGGTACCTGTGAGAACTTGTCCTTAATAGAGTTGATAAACGATGACTCTAGGCAACCAAAAGGGAAGGGGGCGGAGTACGTGTGGCGCCTAACTTTGGCACACAAAAAGATGGGGGGAAGAGGGCCTGTTGACAGTACAGGGACTGTATGAAAGACTTGAGCCCTGAAAGGGGTGACAAAGTGGGGGAGTGCCTCGGTGAGGTCTTGGCTGTGGGGGATGAGACGTAGGAAGTCTTGGTTGGTGAACTCCTCTTGTGGAGTCCAAACGTTCTCACTGTTCTGAAAAGAGATGGTGTATTGGTGGGGGTGGTAGTGGGTGTCCGTGGTGCAGGGCAGGGTGCTAAAAAGGTGTGGGTAGAGGTCCACCTCACTATAGGCAGGGATAATGGGTGATTCGTCGACAAGCCAATGCGGTGATAAGACGGTGGGTTCGACTTCTCGGAGTACAGTGGGGGTGGGTCCTCTGTGGAGGACAGGGCTTTCTGGGGCTGGGGAGGGGATGATGGCAACCGGGGCAAAGACCTGAGGGGGCGGGAGTTCCTCAACTGGGATTTCTTCGTCTGGGACAAAGGCTTCATGTGGTGGGTACTGTAGGGACGGGAGGGGGGACCCATCTTCCTCGTCGAGGTGTTGGCGGCGAAGGGCTTCCTCGGCTAGTTCAAGGAGGGCGTAGGGGACTGGGGAGTAGGGCAGGGCAGTGTTGCGCTCCTCAGCTGTGAGGAGGGGGTTGTAAATGTAGTCTAGGGCAATACCCGGGAAGATGAAGTCAGGGGAGTGGGGTGGGGTGAGGAGAGCAATGTCAGTGTAGGTGTCCTAGATTGCCTGGTAGGAGGCGGCAGTGTTCTCTTTGTAAAGAGTGTTGAGTTCAGACCAAGAGGTGGTGGAGGCAGCGGGGGAGGACACTAAGGACAGTTAGCTCCAATATTAGGAGACTGTTCTAATGTTGCAACTCACTACTTTATAAAGGTAGTGAGGACGACGATGGGCTTGAGTTGGAGGTAACTGGCTGAGTGTTGAAGACGAGGTAGAGGACTAAGGCAACAATGAAGACAAGGGCTAAAGTGATGGGCTCAATGGTAGCTGTAAGGCTAAGACTTTGGGGGGTAGATAAGAGAACAGTCTGAGGACTGTTCGCTGAATTCAAGAGGCCTTATATACTAAATACAGGTGGTCTGTGTGCCCTCTTTAGGGCAGGTAATACTACAGGAGATGGGTGTAATGATACCATATATGAGAGTATGAGTCAGGTCAAGTCATAATGAGTCAGAGACAATAGCAGAGCTGAGACTGCGCATTTACTGCACAATGAGTCACATTCTTTGTGGCCAATAGCAATTGGCCCTTATCACCGGTACTATCCTATTACCGGTGTCATGTGTCTTCATTGATTGCAGACTGTTCCCATGGTCTGCCATCTGTTGATCAACGGACTTCTTGCTCACCCAAAGCGTATCGGGTCTTGTGATTTATCATGTGTTAGAGCATGTGATGTGTTAGGTGACTTATTCCTAGTTTGATCATGTGTGATCAGGTCACCTAATGAATTAACACATGCCTCTTGTTTCTCAGAATCACATGCTAGTCTTATCATGGGGTTTACTTGTGGGACTTTCAACTTAGAACTTGTAAAGCTTGATGTTGTGGACTGTGTCCACAACAGTATCCCCTCCTTAGGCTTCTGTTGCGCCTGCAACGCTAGAGTGTTTAGTCTTTGTTTCAGTGTATGTCTTTCTTGTTGTTACGGCCTGGTTGCCGCGACCGGGTATTCGGATGTACATTTTCCTTACTGGACTGCCGCTTCTTCTTTCTCGATCGGTGACCTCATATCTAGCCCTCTACCCATAGTAGTAGCTAGATACTTCTTTATGCTTCTGGTTCCTTCTCCGAGTTTCCTTCCATTTCTGTCCCCTTCTGGGACCTTCCGTAGTAGGTCCTTGTATATTCCCTTACTTTCTGGCTCCTTCTGTACGCTTCCACCATGTTCTGGCTAGTTCCCCTACTTTACAGTAGCTACTAGCAACGCTTACATAGACTGGCATCCTATATACTATATAAGACCCTCTTATTCCTTAGTTGAGCCTTAAGCTTGACTTCCTCTGTAATATCAGGTTGTCTTGAATCCCCTCTCATAGGCCTAGGCCTCCTTGTGAACCTCTAAGAACCTCAGATAAGAGATGCACCCTAGAGCCTTCGCTCTAGAATCTCTTACGCTATCTAAGACTTTGCCCTAACCCTTGAGTGATGCACTTTGTGCTTAGCTAAGGTGTGAGAAACCCAACCTTCCTGTTTAGGAAGCAGACCGAGTGACTCAGTACAGATCACGTGACCAAGTCACCTGATCTATCACATGACCCGAAACTCCAGTATACATCACGTGACCTTGCATGTGATCCGAATCACCTGACCAATCATGTGATACTTCGACTTAGTCATTTGAGACGATAAGTCCTCAGCGGTACCAACAGGACCGGCGTGAGAATACAGAACCCGAATTGGAATCGACGTGACACCGTGGCCTGATGGTGACATTAAGTCAAGCTTCCTGAATTTGAAACCCTGAACAATCTTGATCTACAGCCGATTATTCCTAGAACGGATAATATGGCCAAAATGTCGAAACGAAAAGCTGTAGCCAATTGGACCCCATAGGAAATCCCCAAGGACGGCGATTGGAGGTCCAGAGGACTTGAAAGAGTCCCCACTGAAACGGAGTGCGACGCAGTTCGACTCCCATTCAAAATATACCCCGAAACAACTGACTGTTACGAAGCAAAGTACACGGTTAACCTCAGACATCTAGTTGCAGGTCAGGAATCTGGAACTCCATGGACTGGCTATTATGCCACGTTCAACAGAGCTAAACTAGCGGTCTCCAATATGTTTGGAGCATGGTTTGAGATCGAACGACGAGGTGACAAGTGGCAAGCGATCAGGCTTGTGCGCACTGAAATACACGTACAGGGGAAAGCCCTCACCGGGCTTAATACTAGAGCTCTTATTGGATCAGGAGAACCAACCAACACAGAGCTTGTAGAGAAGGCCCGATCCGCATCCAGGGCTTCCCAACACGACCCCCCGCCTCACCAAGACCCCCTGGTGCAACCTCCAAATACACCAGCAGCACCATCCAGTGACCCAGGCTGCTATCTCCTGGGTGGCCTAGGAAATTGTCGTCCGGCATACAGGGACAACGATGATGATCCCTTTAGTTCTAACACTGCACGTCGTGGAGGAGGAAATCCTCCTGATCCCTATGGGGACCCATGGGCTGAAAATCAGAACAACAGGAATGACAACGGTGGACGAGGAGGCTCTCAACTTGAAGGAGATCCTCCTGAATACTTTGAAGGCGACTGAAGCAAGACTATGGACTTCCTGGTTGCATTCAAAAGGTTCATGATTATGAACCGAGACTCAGCTATAGCCAGGGACCATTACAAGAAGTGTGCCTACTTCATGGGGTGCATCAGAGGACAGAAAACTCGAGGATGGGTCCAAAGAAACTACGACTGGCTGAATCAAGTAGAAGAAGACCCAGAGGAGCTTTACAGAAGATCCCCTTGGGTAATACTCAAAGAAGATTTCAAGCGATCCTTTGTGGATTATGCCCAACAGGAGAAGGCTCAAGATGAGCTTCAGAAACTCAAGATGACCAGTGGAAACATTGACGAATACATCTCTGAGTTCCAGATGTTAGGACATCAGGCGCATATGGATCTTGATGATCCAGCTGCGCTCAGGCTCTTCGCTAGAGGACTCCCTGTTCCTCTAACTAATGCCTGTATCGATCTGGATGGACCAGAATCCTTTGAGCAATAGAGGAACTCTGCTCAGAGACAGCATAGGGCTTGGCTCAAGAAACAAGCCATCCATTGCGACTATAGCAAGCCACCAGCTCCAAAACCACCAGTACCCAACCAAGGATGGTGGCAAGGACTCTGGAATAACAGAGGAGGAAGGGGAGTGCAAGCCCCTCGCCCCCAACTCCAGAGAAGAGATTCCAACGCGATGGACACCTCGGCAGGCAAAGCCACAACTGAGGAACAGAAGGTGAAATTCCGCCAGGAAGGACACTGCTACGAATGTGAGAGGCAAGGTCATATGGCAAGGAACTGCCCCTCCAAGAAACCTAAGGCCCGTGGCGTGGAACTTATGGACATGAGCAAGCAAGAGATCAAGGACAGTCTTGCTGAATGACCCCCCTGGTCTGTAACAGACATGATTGCGCGTGCTGCCAAGTTCTCCAAGGAAGAAAGGACCGCCTTTATCCAAGGCCTCCAAGAGGATGATGAAGAAATGACTGATGACCCAGGTTTTCTAGAGGCCTGAGTAGATTGGCCCTAGCTCGGGCCCTAGATACTGAATCTGTATATGTAGCTAAGCGAAGATCAATACAAGTTGCTGTGCAACTTTATACATGATTCAGGAGGGTCAAAGTCGACGCACTCCTAGACTGTGGAGCAACCGAGAACTTCATCCACCCAAGGCTAGTGAAACGAATGAAACTAGCCACCAGAACCCTGAGGAAACCACGACAAGTGAAGAACATCGACGGTACCCCAAACAAAGCAGGAAAGGTAACAGAAGTCGCAATCCTAGAAATTTGCTGAAAGAACTACAGGCAAAAACACAAGTTCTTTGTGGCAGAAGTAGATCGTGACGAGATCCTGCTAGGATACCCCTTCTTGGAAGCAGTTAACCCCCAAATTAACTGGCGATCTGGAAAGCTGTATGGCGCAGTCACCCTTAAAGGAACACATAAGGGAGACGCGCTCAAGATTGCCAAAACAACTGTAGCGCAACAGTTGGCAGAGGCTGCTACCGATAAGAAGGAATGATCTTGGGATGAGATCGTCCCAAAGGAATACCATCGACACGCCTTCATCTTCTCAGAGAAAGAATCGCATCGCATGCCACAGCATGGAGTGTATGACCATGCCATCGTCTTGAAACCAGATGCACCAGCAGCACTAAACTGCAGAGTATACCCCATGTCCCCTGAAGAAGATAAACAACTTGACAAGTTTATCGAAGAAAACCTCAAACTCGGGCGCATAGTAAGGACAGACTCCCCATATGCTAGCGGATTCTTCTTCATCAAAAAGAAAGATGGTAAACTATGACCAGTGCAGAACTACCGACAGCTTAACAAGTGGACAGTACCAAGTCAATATCCTCTTCTGCTCATAGAGGATATTGTCCATAAGTTCACTGGAAAGAAATGGTTTACCAAGTTCAACGTATGATGGGGATACAACAATCGCCCCATAGTTGAAGAAGATTAATGGAAAGCCGCGTTCAAAACCAAGAGAGGGCTCTTCAAACCAACGGTAATGTTCTTTGGGCTGTGTAACTCCCCAGCAACCTTCCAAGGCTTCATGGATGACACCTTCAAGGAAGAGATTGACTCAGGAGATTATGGGATTTACATGGACGACATTCTTGTGGCCACAGATGGAACCTTTGAACATCACATTGAACGGGTGCACCACATCTTGGATAAAATCAAGGACAATGATCTATTCCTCAAACCAGAGAAATGTACATTCCACAAGAAACAGATCGACTACTTGGGACTAATCATTGGTAATGGTGCAGTACACATGGACCCCATCAAGGTAGAAGGAATAACCAAGTGGCCGACACCCACGATGGTTAAACAAGTAAGAAGCTTCCTAGGCTTCTGTAACTTCTACCACGCATTTATCCCTAAGTTCTCTGACATTGCACGACCCCTGAATGACCTCACAAAGAAGAACTATCAGTGGCGCTGGGAAACGAGCCAACAAAATGCGTTTGAAGAACTAAAACGCATATGCGCTAAAGAACCAGTACTACACGCCCCTGATTGGAACAAACCCTTCATTATGGAGACCGACGCCTCTGTATACGCCTTAGGAGTAGTGATCGCCCAAGAACATAACGATGGAATCCATCCTATAGCATTTCATTCGTGATCTCTACTGGATGCCGAGAAGAATTACGATGCACACGACAAAGAAATGCTAGGCATAATCTACGGTCTCAAAATGGGAAGGAAGTTCTTCTTAGGCACTCAGGAACTGGTCCAGATCCGGACCGACCATAAGAACCTGCAATACTTCAGAGAACCACAGAAACTCACTGGCCAACAAGCCAGATGGGTAACATTCATGCAAGACTACAATTTCACATTCGAGTACATCCCTGGAGAAACGAACATCGTAGCAGACCTCCTAAGCTGGTGGCAAGACCTTAATGAGGGGGTAAGCGCTGAGAAGCAGATCATGCTCCCCGATTCACTTTTTCACATTCGCAAGATCTCTCCTCACGTGGACAACAACTATGACCCTTTTGACTCCCTCTTGACACGAAAGATCTACCTAAAAGACGACATAGACAAATGACGCTCAGCCCTGCAAGAAATCCATGACTCTCCTGCTGGAGGACACCCCAGCATCGCTAACACGTGGGACTTGGTTAAGCGCCAGTACAAAGGACCTCGACTTAGACAGTTCGTCGAAGACTACGTCAGAGGTTGCGCGAAATGCCAAGAAAGCAAACCAATGACATTGAAACCCAAAGCCCCACTTCTTCGATTTGATACACATGTGGAAGAAGGCCCGTTCCAATACGTGTCCATGGATCTAATCATGGATCTGCCCAGGTCCGAGGGTTATGACACCATTCTTACGATTGTCGATCAGGGGTGCAGCAAGGCCGCAAAGTTCATCCCCTGTAATAAGACGATAGATGCTGAAGGAGTGGTGCATGAATACCTACGTCACTTGGTGCCTTGGTTCAGTTTACCAAAACGGATTATATCAGATCGTGATCCTCGCTTCGCTAGCCGATTTAGCCGAACCCTTTGCCACAATCTCGGCATTCAACAAAACATCTCAACAGTGTTCCATCCAAGAACAGATGGACAGACAGAGAGAATGAACGCTTGGGTAGAGAGATACCTAAGACACTGGACCACTGGGAGACAAATGAACTGGGCCCCGCTTCTCCCTATGGCAGAATATGCCCATAACTCGTGGAAACACGAGGTTACAAAGGCGTCACCACATAAGCTCCTCCTAGGACTAGAACTGCAGGTAAACGTCAAGTTCCTCAGTGACGTAGCACCTACGGCAGTTGACAGACTCCGTACCCTAGAAGAAGCAAGGAAAGAGGCCCAGACACGACTAGAAACTCTGCAGAAGAGTAAAGACGATCGCAAACCTAGACAACTGACGCAAGGAGATGACGTTTGGCTCGAGGCCAAGAACCTTGTGGTCAAGGGTATGAGGAAACTCCTACCTAAATGATATGGACCCTTCAAAGTTCTCAAACGCATTGGACAAGTTGCGTATCGACTGAAGCTTCCAAATACCATGAAGATACACGACGTCTTCCACATCGACCTTCTAACCCCCTACTGTGAGACGTCATCTTATGGCACGAACTACGTCAGACCTCCCCCCGTGACAGAGGAGAATGATGAAGAATACAAACTAGAGAACATTCAAGATGCAAGAAGACATGGAAGAGGACGTAAACTCCAATACCTCGTCCATTGGAAAGGATACCCAGCCACTGATGACAGTTGGGTCAACCACAATGACCTTAACGCTCTAGAGCTCCTCAAGGAGTTCTACAAACAGACCCCTACAGGTGGACAAGATGTATAAAGAGACACCCAAGTTTCCTTGAAAGTCCCCATCTTCCAACGCCTCTAAAGCATTTGAAGAAACTTCATCGCCTACGCACTTCACTCTTCCCTCACACCTTTTAAACATGTACGCTACTACCACCCGAGGACCCTCTCCAGTTGCTCTCCCCAACATTTATGACGATGAGACCCTTGTCGGGGCACCGACTCCTTCCCCCACTCCTGCCCTTATCCCACTTCCCCCATCTGACACATGCACGGTGGCCTCCACCAGGGTCGCCTCCCCCAATTACATGCCATGCACCCCGTCCCCAGTAGATTACTGGATGCCTGAGGACGAAGACATCCAAGGCGATATGGGCACCGCCACCAAACACGCCGCCTTTGTGGCGGCACGACGATTCACCTTCGGACTCTTGTGGTCCAGAGCCATCCGCATGAACAGGGGAACCGACCCCAGGGCGCCCCTACCACTCCCAGTACACATCCTAGCGACGCGATTGTCGCAAACCGGGATGATTAACTTACCAACCGAATTACAGGTCATCATCCACACCCAACCAGAGCCTGCTCAACCCGCACCACTCCCAGCCTTGACCCAGCAACAGCTTCAATGGCTGGAAGAGGACCTATGGGCAGAAACGCCACTCCCCACTCTCCCCTCCTACCACTCACAAGCCCCGACAGAAACAGCGGACAATGAGTCCATCCCGGCCCTCGCCCTAGTCCTAAAAGATGAGGACCATGAAGAAGCACGCACCCCAGCACCTGGCGGCCCAATGCTAGGCATCCACCCTGGATTTGGTTGGTTCCACAATGCCAACGAAGAGACTGGGTCCCCCATCTTCCACGAGTACATCATTGACAACAGCCTTGAAATCATCGCCCCTTATTACCAGTTCGATATGGACACTGACTCCCCTGAGCTCCTTCTCACTCGTGGCTGTCAATGCACGGTCCACTCCCGCACCCTTAGGGCCTGCAAGGACCCTTACCCCCGTCCCGCGCTGACCCGTAAACAGCGCTACTCATTCGAGGCTGACCAGCCTTTCTCCCGCCTCGTGGACTGGGCTCTGGACCAGGAGGAAGATGACACGTTGAAGGCAGAAGTCGCCCGGTACAGGGCGATGACAAAAAGGGCAAGCCGCATCGCCAATCACATTGTGGCTTTACATGAGGACTTGGCTGACATCACTCAGCAGTGCTTTCAAAGCGCCAAGTCCCTGGCCGATGCCAATGCCTATTACCGCATTGCCCCATGCGTCATCTACAGCACGCCCCCTGTTGAGCACCTGACTGACAATCAGATCTGTCACACCTGCGACTTCTTTGACGACCCCTGGGCCAACCGCCCCCATCACGACACCCTCCGCTGCTCATGGTGCGGTGCCAACGACCACAACATCGAGGATTGCAAGCCACTCACCAAGTGTGAGTACTGTGGTCGCTGGGGCCACTGCTCTGACTTCTGTCGAACCCCGCATGACACCTGCTCTATCAACGAGCTGTGCCGCATCCCGTGGGAGCATGCTAGGTGGGGTCTCCACACGTGCCCCTCTGACGTACGTGTCTTCCATGCTTAAGGGACCTAACGAGGGGGTGATGTCACGGCCTGGTTGCCGCGACCGGGTATTCGGACATACATTTTCCTTACCAGACTGCCGCTTCTTCTTTCTCAATCAGTGACCTCATATCTAGCCCTCTACCTATAGTAGTAGCTAGATACTTCTTTACGCTTCCGGTTCCTTCTCTGAGTTTCCTTCCATTTCTGTCCCCTTCTGGGACCTTCCGTAGTAGGTCCTTGTATGTTCCCTTACTTTCTGGCTCCTTCTGTACACTTCCGCCATGTTCTGGCTAGTTCCCCTACTTTACAGTAGCTACTAGCAACGCTTACATAGACTGGCATTTTATGTACTATATAAGACCCTCTTATTCCTTAGTCGAGCCTTAAGCTTGACTTCCTCTGTAATATCAGATTGTCTTGAATCCTCTCTCATAGGCCTAGGCCTCCTTGTGAACCCCTAAGACCCTCAGGTAAGAGACACACCCTAGAGCCTTCGCTCTAGAATCTCTTACGCTATCTAAGACTTTGCCCTAACCCTTGAGTGATGCACTTTGTGCTTAGCTAAGGTGTGAGAAACCCGACCTTCCTGTTTAGGAAGCAGACCGAGTGACTCAGTACAGATCATGTGACCAAGTCACCTGATCTATCACGTGACCTGAAACCCCAGTATACATCACGTGACCTTGCATGTGATCCAAATCACCTGACCGATCACGTGATACTTTGACTTAGTCATTTGAGACGATAAGTCCTCAGCAGTACCAACCAGACCGGCGTGAGAATACAGAACCCGAATTGGAATCGACACGACACTGTGGCCTGACGGTGACACTTGTTGTTTGAACTGGTCTAAGAGTTCCTTGGCATTTGTTAATTCTTTCTCTAAAAGCCACAAATTTTCTGATGCAGGATATCCCTTCCATTTGATTAGGTACTGTGTGCTCTTCTTGTTATGTGTGGGTCGTGCCATAAGGATAGCTTCGATCTTGTAATGTCCTTCTTCACTGTGTACTATCTCTGGGGCTGGTTTCTCATGATTCGGACCATGTTCCTTGGTTTCGTGATATGGCTTTAATAAGGAATTATGAAATACCGGATGTATTTTCATATGTGGTGGGAGTTCCAATTTGCAATTGGTCAGAGATGTCCATAGGACTTTAAATGGGCTGTATCGTTGTGGGGCTAATTTCGCCTTTAGGTGTGTGGTCTGTAGGTTTGTTGCTTCCAATAGTATCTGATCATTTTGTCGGAATGTGTGTGTGAGACTGGGTGGTCCACTGTTTCTCATTTCTCGTGCCACGATGAGAAGCGCTGCAGTTACTTCTTTCCAAATTTGCTCAAGGTATTGTACTCATTCGTCCACACTTTGTACTCAGGTTTGTAGGTATAGTGGTGGTTTGAAGGTCAGTTGGAAACCATACCATATTTCAAAGGGAGATTTGTGAGTACTCCGATGTGGTCACGCATTGTGGGCAAATTCGATAATGGAAAGAAGCGTGGCCCAATTGTCTTGTTGGAAATTTCTGCATATGCGTAGGTATTGTTCTAGTTCCTGATTGACCTGTTCCAATTCTCCATCCATTTGTGGGTGGAAGGTGGTGGACAGTTTCTGTTTAATTCCCAATTTTCGCCAGAATTCCTGAGTTACTTGTGCAGCAAATTGCAGGCCTCAGTCCGAGATAATTGTTAAGGGAAAACCAGTTCGTTTCCAGACATTGTCAGTTAGTAATTGACTGGTTTGTTCAGCAGTGATGGTCTTGTGACAAGGCGATAAGATAATGGCTTTGCTATGTCGATCTACGACTGTAAGGATCGAATCATATCTGTTTGACACTGGTAAATCCATGATAAAATCCATCATAATAATTTCCCAAATTCCTTGCGGTATTTTGTTGGGCTTTAGTGGTACTTTCACTGGTGGTTTGATTTTAGTGGTTTGGCAGGTAGCACATCCTTTGATGTATGCTTTTACAAATGTCATGATCTCTGGCCACCAGAAATCTCTCGTGATTAACTCAATGGTTTTCCATTCTCCTGGATGTCCCATAAGTTCATTGTGATACTGTTGCACAACTTTGCGTTTGAGATTCTCGTTATTTGGTATGTAGACCAGTCCTTTGTAGAGGATGAGTCCATCCTCTAGGTTCCACTCCTGCAGTCCTTTGGCGGCATCACATGGTCTGTTCAGGAGGATATCCTTGAGCTTTTGTCCTGTGAGTCTGTCTGTTTCAATTGCTTCTCGTATAGCTTGTTTCAAATCTGTGTTAATTCCCATAGGAATTGCTGTTGTTTGGAGGGCTTGAATACAAAATTTATCAGGTGTAAGCAAAATACGATTGGCGTTATTGGTTGCTATCCCCTCTTTAAGATCTGGACACCAGGACAGAGCATTAGCTGTATTTTGCTTTCCCAGTGTTGGGATTATCGTGTAATTGTATTCACTGAGGAATAAAGCCCATCACACTTATTGTCATGTTAGAGTCTGCTTAGTAGTGAAGTACTTGAGATTCACGTGATCTGATAAGATCTTGGTCACATGAGGGCTTCCCTGAATATAATGTCGAAAATGTTTTAGGGCATAAATAATGGCTAGGAGTTCTTTATCGTGTATCTTGTAATTCCATTCTGCTGGCTGTAATGATTTCGAAAAATAGGCAATTGGATGAGATCATCCTAACACATCTCTTTGTTCTAGAATTGTGCCGGTTGCATAATCACTGGCGTCAGTGATAAGTGTGAACGGTTTCTCATGATCTGGTAACATTAATACCGGTGATGTTATCATGGTTTGTTGGAGGGTTTCAAATGCTATATTACATTTGGTTGTCCAGTTCCATGGGGTGTCTTTCTTTGTTAGATTAAACAATGGTTGTGCAATGTGGGAATAATCTTTGACAAATCGGTGGTAGAAGTTGCAAAATCTGAGGAATTTCTGTATGTCTTTGACCGTTCATGGTAGTGGCCATTCTTGTATTGCTTTTAATTTAATCGGATCCATATGTATTTCTTCTTCCAAGATGATTAAACCTAAATATTCCACTGAGGTTTGATTGAAGGAGCACTTCACCGGCCTAAGGAATAGATCTAGATCTTGTATTCTTTGCAGTACTTGATGTGTTAGTTGCGTAAGTTCTTGTAATGTTTCTGCAAAGATTAAGATGTCATCTAGGTAGATTACGACATGTCCAGTGGCGATAATGTCAGCAAATTGTGTGTCCATGAATGTTTGGAAAGTGGCAGGTGCATTACACAGTCCGAAGGTCATTACTAATGATTCGAAAAGTTCTAATGGGGTCTTGAAGGCGGTCTTTTTGATATCATCAGGGTGGATTTGCATGTTATTGTATCCCCATCATATGTCTAGTTTCATAAAAAACCATGCCCCAAGTAATTTATCCACTAATTCAGGAATTAGGGGAATAGGGGCCACATTTCTCTTTGTTATTTCATTTAGGGGGCAATAATTGACCACAGGGTGTAATTTTCCATCTTTCTTATCAAAGAAGAATGAGCATGCATTTGGTGCTTTGGATCGTCGTCCTCGTTTTTCGCCATCCTCTAGGTATTCCTTGAGCACTTGTAATTCTGGTGGAGTTAACTGGTAAATCAAAGTTTTGCCCATTTCTTTTCCTGGAATAAGTTCGATTCTGTGGTCCCAGGGTTGATTCTTGGGCAGGCATTGCACCTGTTCGTTGGAGAAAACCTTGTGGTACCGGGCAAATTCCGGTGGGATTTCTGATGGTAATGTCTGTTTTCTCATGGCTAAGGTGGTAGATACTGTCACCGCCGAGGCCTGGCACCAACTGGGCCGACTGGTCGGATGTGATGGGAAGGGAGATGTATCTGCGCAGGGCCTTGGATAGGCTCAACTTTGAGTACCCTTCTAATGATGCTTCGGAATAGTCTCACACACCGGGTCCCTAGGACCAACGGTCATGTCTCACAGTCCCTGGATGGACTGACTCTGTATGACTCCTTTGTACGCTGTGGCCTTCTCTGACTCACACTACTGACTCCGGTTCCGCTTTACTGCAGACTACGGTTCTATTGTTAAGTAGTACTATGACTCGTCTTGACTCGTCTCTAGTTAACCGGTACTGCCCTTACCTACAAGTATATAAGTAGGGGCTGAGGTCGCCTTGTAGGACCTCAGCTTGATC
>Ga0210393_10001648_pt1 | contig 18633 bp, 16 predicted proteins | sample IncBWC27OmetaG_FD_160068 | JGI IMG/M metagenome (GOLD analysis project Ga0210393, IMG submission 160068) | Forest soil microbial communities from Barre Woods Harvard Forest LTER site, Petersham, Massachusetts, United States - Inc-BW-C-27-O ... | reverse complement strand
GAGGGGAAACCCTACAAGCGCCGGAAATCCCGCATATTCAATTGTTTAGGAAGACTTCTCGTCGCAGGCCTGGTGTAATTGAACGAATCGGGCCGCTTTCGCGATCCGCTGTAATGGTCATCCTTGTGGAAAGAGGCAGGCCTATGATAGCCACTCGGCCCGACAAGGTTTTTTGCTTCCCTTTAAGGCTAAACCGGTTGTGCAAGCGGCATCGCTCGCCAGATCGCTCCAGGAGAAATTCGTATGACCAACGGCAACGGTACGCCTCCCGAGGCGGCCCCTCCTCCGCAGCTGAACGTGCTGGCGCAGTACACCAAGGATTTGTCGTTTGAAAACCCGAATGCGCCGGGCTCCCTGGCGCCGCAACAGCAGCAGCCTGCGATCAACATCCAGATCAACGTCAACGCCGGTAACGTCGCCGAAAACGATTACGAGGTCGCGCTGTCGGTCGAAGGCAAGGCCGAACATGCCGGCAAGCTGATGTTCAGCTTCGAGCTCGTCTATGCCGGCGTGTTCCGGATCGTGAATGTGCCGAAGGAAAATCTGCATCCGCTGGTCATGATCGAATGCCCGCGTCTGCTGTTCCCGTTCGCGCGGGAGATCATTGCGACGGCCGTTCGCGACGGCGGCTTCCCGCCCTTGATGCTCGACCCCGTCGATTTTGTCGGCCTGTACCGTCAGAATATGGAACGGCAAGCCGCCGAGATGCAGGCTTCACAGATCAAGCCAAGCTGAGCCTCAATTGAGCATGATCTCCGCGCAAACGCTTGCGTTTGTCGCGACGGAAAACCGCGGCACACTTTGCGCAAACGGGGCCCTCCGGGTCCGGATCATGCTTTAGACCGCCGGCAGGAAATCGTTCCAGATCGGCTTGTCGCCGAGGGTCACGACAAAATCCCGATGCGCCGCGCGGTCGGCCTCGGTGATGCGGGGCGCAAGCGGTTCGTCGCGCTGCCGCCGCGGCATGTCGCCGTAGGCTGCCGCCCGCGTGTCTCGGGATTCGGAAGCCAGAATCAGTTGCGACTGCCGGGCTCCGATCAGATCGATATACACCTCGGCGAGAAGTTCGGCGTCGAGCAACGCGCCGTGTTTGGTGCGCCGTGAATTGTCGATCGAATAGCGCGAGCAAAGATCATCGAGGCGATTGGAGACGCCGGGGTGCTTGCGCCGCGCCAGCAGCAGGGTGTCGACCAGCCGCTCTCTCGAGATGGCGGTCCGCTTGATCCGGTCGAGTTCGGCATTGATGAAGCCGATATCGAACGAGGCGTTGTGAATGACGAGCGGCGCATCGCCGATGAACGCCAGGAACTCTTCCACCTCTTCCGCAAACAACGGCTTGGTGGAAAGAAATTCGCTGGAAAGCCCGTGGACGGCAAAGGCCTCTGCCGGCATGTCCCGTTCGGGATTGAAATAGCGATGAAACGTCTGCCCGGTCGGCATGCGGTTGAAAATCTCGACGCAGCCGACTTCGACCAGCCGGTCACCGCGGAGCGGATCAAGGCCGGTGGTTTCGGTATCGAGAACGATTTCGCGCATGAGAATGAACCGCTTCGCCGCACCAGGACGGACGAATCAAGATCGTCCAGGCGACATCTTAGCAGCCTCGGCCAGAATGTCCCGAATCCGCGCCCGTACGGGATCAAGACCATGCGAAGTATCCACCACGAAATGCGCGCGTTTTCTTTTTTCCGCGTCGGGCATTTGCCGCGCTAAAATCGCTGCGAGCTTTTCCCCGGTCATGTTCGGGCGGGCGAGAATCCGCTCGCGCTGAAGTTCGGGCGTGGTCGTAACGACGACCACCGCATCAACACGCTTCTCGCCTCCGGTTTCGAACAACAAAGGGATATCGATCACCGCGACTGGCGCGCCGGACTGCTCGGCATCCTGAAGGAACTTGTGCCGGGAGGCGCCCAGCATCGGGTGAACGATTTCCTCGAGCCGCTTCATCGCGGCGGGATCGAGCACCACGCGGGCTGAAAGCCTGTTGCGATCGACTTTGCCGTCAGTTGTCGTGCCCGGAAATGCGGCCTCGATGGCGGGCGCCGCCTCGCCTTCATAGAGCCGATGGACCGCCGCGTCCGCGTCATAGACGGGAACGCCGGCTTCCGCGAACAATTGCGCGGTGGTCGACTTTCCCATCCCGATCGAACCAGTCAATCCAAGCACGATCATGTCAAATACTCAGCAAATGCTCGCTGCGCAGAAATGCCAGTAGCTCCAGCAGCGGCAGACCAAGGATGGTGAAGTGATCGCCCTCGATCCGCTCGAACAAATGGATACCAAGTCCTTCGAGCTGGTAGGCGCCGACGCTGGAAGTCACGGCATCGCCGGCCTCCTCGAGATAGCGGTTGATCTCTGCATCATCCAGCTGCCGCATGGTCATGCGCGCGATCGAAACATGCTCGAACAATAGCTTTCCGTCGCGCGTCACGGCAACCGCAGCATGAAGTTCATGGCAATGGCCTGCAAGCGCGCGCAATTGATCGGCAGCCTGCGCCCTCCCCGCCGGCTTGTTGAAAATCCGTGCTCCCAACGCCAATGTTTGATCGGCACCGACGACATAGCGTGACGACCGCCGGACCGAGACGATCCGGGCTTTCTCGCGGGCCAGCAGGCTTGCGATCTCGCCCGGCGCCGAAAGACCTGACGATTCCTGGATGGCTCGCTCATCGATGTCAGCCGGATCGCTCTCGAATTCAATGTGAGCGTTGACGAGCAGCATCTGCCGCGCCTTGCTTTGCGACGCCAACACCAACGGCTGTTGTCCTCGCCACAACGTCATTCTGACAGCCGTTGCCGTTGCCGGTCGGAGAAAAGCTTCATGATAGCCGCGGCGGTTTCCTCGATCGAGCGGCGGGTCACATCAAGTTGTGCCCAGTCGAACTTGGCGCTCAGGCGCCGCGCGTACGCAACTTCGTCCGTAACCGACTGCCTATCGATATAGGTGTCGTTGTCGCGGTCGCCCATGCTCAACAGCCGGTTCTGCCGTACTTGGATGAGGCGCTCCGGCGTCGCGTGCAGACTGACGACCAGCGGCTTGGTCAAGGTCCCCAGCTGACGGGGAAGCGGAATCCCCGGCACCAAAGGCACGTTGGCGGTGCGGATGCCGCGGTTGGCCAGATAGATCGAGGTCGGCGTTTTAGAGGTGCGGGACACACCGACCAGAATCACGTCGGCCTCGTCGAGCCCTTCGACGTGCTGACCGTCGTCATGCATCATGGTGTAGTTCAAGGCGTCGATCCGCTTGAAATACTCAGCATTCAAGGTGTGCTGGGCCCCTACCCGTCCCGTCGTCGGCGCGCCGAGATAAGCCTGGAACAGCTGCATCACCGGACCGATGATCGACAGGCTCGGAATGTTGATTTCCTGGCATTTCGACTGGAGCTTTGAAACGAGATCCTTTTCCAGGAGCGTGAACAGCACGATGCCGGGCGCTTCCTCGATTTCAGCCAGCACGCGATCCAGCTGTTTCTGGCTGCGGACCAGCGGATAGACATGCTCGACCGGCGTCACGTTGGCATATTGCGCGGCCACCGCGCGCGCCACGGTAATCAATGTCTCGCCGGTCGAATCAGAAACCAGATGAAGATGGAAATAATTGCTGGTCGTGGGCACGTAAAACCCTGTGTGGTCTGTGAATCCTTGTGGAGCTTATCTGAAAGTTTTTCGGCCCGGTCGCCCCTTCCGGGATAACCCGTCGTTTTCTTCACACCACTCCCGGCGAGGATAAGTCTGTTCCTCGCCATCAACGTTAGTGAGGTTTTGTGGATTTGTCTCTTTATAAACAGAGGGGCCGGCCTGCCAAATCACTGAAACATCTGGCGTAACGGCGACGAACGAAATCCGCGCCGCGACTGTCGATAGATGTGAGGAACTGCTGGAGAACGATCCGGCTTTTTTGTGTGAGTCCAATTCACCGCCACTTAGACTCAAACCTTAAGATTCTAAAATTATTAGTTTAGATAAGGTTGGCTAGCGGATATGTGTTGCCGAGTTGAGAGAAAGACATCTTTCGGAAGTGACCGAGCCGCTCGTGATGAACGTGATCATGCTTCGCGCGTTCCGATGAAAGTGAGATACGGTGTACGAGTGGATCAAGGCGCTGCATATCGTTGCGGTCATCTCCTGGATGGCCGGCATGCTCTATCTGCCGCGGCTGTTCGTTTATCACTGTGAGGCGGAAGTCGGTTCGAAGCAGTCCGAGACGTTCAAGGTGATGGAGCGTCGGCTGCTCAAGGCAATCATTAATCCAGCGATGATCGTGACGTGGCTGGCAGGGCTTTACCTCGCGTGGGCCGGCCACTGGCTCTCGGCGGGCTGGTTGCATGGAAAATTGCTGCTGGTGGTGCTGCTGTCGGGCGTCCACGGTTTTTTTGCCCGTTGCGTGAAGGGTTTTGCGGCCGACCGGAATCAGAGGTCACAGAAATTTTATCGTGGTATCAACGAGGTACCGACCGTCTTGATGATCGGGATCGTTATCCTGGTAGTGGTTAAGCCGTTTTAGACGTGCTTCTCGGCTACAGCGCCATCTGACGCCATCTTGCGGAAACTCGGCCGATTTTCTATATTGAGGATATTCCCACCCTACGCAGGCGGATGTGGTCGCGTCCCGGTTTCCTCGTTGGACCGGCCGCCGCATCAGGTTTGAAGCCTTCCCGGCGCTTTCCTTGCTCAGACCTGCGGACTTTCTGATTCAAGTCCGCATTTCCAAAAAGCCTCCTTGCACCCTCCCCCCTTAAGAACTCCACAGGACCATCCCAATGCGGGAAATAAAACTTCAAGACCTCAAAGCCCAGACGCCGGCGGAACTCGTTTCGTTTGCGGAGGAAAAAGGGGTCGAAAACGCCAGCACGATGCGCAAGCAGGAGCTGATGTTTGCCATCCTCAAACAACTCGCGATCCAGGAAACCGATATTATCGGCGAAGGCGTTGTCGAGGTTCTCTCTGACGGCTTCGGCTTCTTGCGATCGCCTGATGCCAACTACCTGCCCGGCCCGGACGACATCTACGTTTCGCCGTCGCAGATTCGCAGGTTTGGACTTCGCACCGGTGACACCATCGAGGGCCACATTCGTAGCCCGAAAGAAGGCGAGCGATATTTCGCGTTATTGAAAGTCAACACACTGAATTTCGAAGATCCGGAGAAATCCAAACACAAAGTCAATTTCGACAATCTGACGCCGCTGTTTCCGGACGAGCGCTTCCGCCTCGAGCTCGAAGACCCTACCAGGAAAGACCTTTCCGCGCGGGTCATCGATATCGTCGCTCCGATCGGCAAAGGCCAGCGCGCTTTGATCGTCGCGCCACCACGCACCGGCAAAACCGTGCTGATGCAGAATATCGCGCACTCGATTACGGCCAATCATCCGGAATGCTACTTGATCGTGCTTCTGATCGATGAGCGGCCGGAAGAAGTCACCGACATGCAGCGCTCGGTGAAAGGCGAGGTGGTCTCATCTACTTTCGACGAGCCGGCGGTGCGGCACGTTCAGGTCGCCGAGATGGTGATCGAGAAAGCCAAGCGGCTGGTCGAGCATGGCCGAGACGTTGTGATCCTGCTCGATTCGATCACACGCTTGGGGCGCGCTTACAACACGGTGGTGCCGTCTTCGGGCAAGGTGCTGACCGGCGGTGTCGACGCCAATGCGTTGCAGCGGCCGAAGCGGTTCTTCGGCGCTGCGCGTAACATCGAGGAGGGGGGTTCGCTGACGATTATCGCGACCGCCCTGGTCGATACCGGCAGCCGCATGGACGAAGTGATCTTCGAAGAATTCAAGGGCACCGGCAATTCCGAACTGATCCTCGACCGCAAGGTTTCCGATAAACGGACCTTCCCGGCGATCGACATTTCGCGCTCCGGCACCCGTAAGGAAGAGCTGATCACCGATCCGCAGGTCTTAAAGAAAATGTACGTGCTGCGGCGAATCCTCAACCCGATGGGAACGATGGACGCGATCGACTTCCTGCTCGACAAGCTCCGCAACACCAAGAACAACTCGGAATTCTTCGAATCGATGAATACGTAACAACTAGGCCATTGGCCGAGTTGGGCGCCCTCGTGCAAACGGGGGCGCCTTTTTGTTGCACTCAAATTCCATTGCCTTTTCAAAGACCCACGGCCAAATAGGGTATGCATTCACGCGAGCAAACCATTTTTGCGCTGTCATCGGGCAGGCCGCCGAGCGCGATCGCGATCGTCCGCGTGTCGGGTCCGCAGGCCAAGACAGTGCTCGAGGTTTTGGCGGGCAGGGTGCCGCGACCCCGGATGGCCACGCGGGCTCTGCTGCGAGATCGCGAAGGGCAGGGGATCGATGATGCGGTGGTGCTCTGGTTTCCGGGGCCGGCGAGCGCGACCGGCGAAGATGTCGCCGAATTTCATATTCACGGAAGCCGAGCGGTGCAGGCCGCGTTGTTCACCTCGCTGTCGAGGCTTGAAAATGTCCGTGCCGCCGAACCGGGCGAGTTCACCCGTCGCGCATTCGAGAACGGCAAGCTCGATCTTACCGAAGCCGAAGCCCTCGACGATCTGATTCACGCCGACACCGACCGGCAGCGGCGCCAGGCGTTGCGTCAGCTCCAGGGATTGCTCGGGGATAAGGCGCGCGATTGGCGCAAGCGCACCATCGAGGCGCAGGCCTTGATTGAAGCCGGAATCGATTTCTCCGACGAAGGCGATGTGCCGGCGGAATTGATCGCGCCGGCCTTGGCGACGATCAAAACCCTGCTCGGCGAAATTGACGAAACCCTGGCGGCGCGGGGACGAAGTGAACGGCTGCGCGACGGCCTGATGGTTGCGATTTCGGGTCCAGCGAATGTCGGGAAGTCGACGTTGATCAATCTACTGGCACGGCGAGAGGTTGCGATCGTCTCACCGCATGCCGGCACCACGCGCGACGTGATCGAGGTGCAGCTTGATCTCGATGGCTATCCGGTGACGTTGATCGACACCGCCGGCATTCGCGACACCGAAGATCCCGTCGAGCAGGAAGGCGTGCGGCGGGCCCGATTGCGCGCGGCCGAGTCCGACCTCGTTCTGTGGGTGACCGACGCCGAGCATGAGCCGAACCGGGAGATCGAGACGCCGGCCGCGGCGGTGTGGGTCATTCGCAACAAGATCGATCTCGATTCGGTTGGAGAGCCGGCGGGCGCGAGCAGGACAATTGAATCGGGGCAGGGCAGTCGGGTGGTCTTCAGAATTTCCGCAGGTCGAGGCGACGGCATCTCAGCGCTGGTTGCCGCACTTGCCGGCTTTGCGCGGGATTATTTCGGGACGGAAGAAGATGGCCTGATCGGCCGCGAGCGGCAGCGCCGATTGTTGCTCGATGCGGCCAATGGACTACGCCGTTGTTTGGCTATCGCGGGTCGAGGCGACGAGTTGGCCGCGGAAGAACTCAGGGTCGCGTCTCAATCGCTGGGCCGCTTGCTCGGCCGAATCGATGTCGAGGATGTTCTCGACGCGATCTTCAGGGAATTTTGCATCGGTAAGTAATGAACTATAATTCATTTATTAAATAAGGCCGGAGCGCTGTTTCACGTGAAACAGTTCCTCCTTTGTCACTTCCGAGTTCGACTGCTGCGGTATAGAAGATGCCGCATGACTCTCCAACCCAATTCATTTGACGTCGTCGTCATCGGCGGCGGTCACGCCGGCTGCGAAGCGGCCAGCGCGGCGGCGCGGATGGGTGCGAGAACCGCGCTGGTGACCCATCGCTTTTCGACCATTGGCGCGATGTCCTGCAACCCCGCTATCGGTGGTTTGGGAAAGGGTCATCTGGTCCGGGAAGTCGACGCGCTGGACGGACTGATGGGCCGCGTCGCGGACGCTGGCGGCATCCAGTTTCGAGTGCTCAACCGGCGCAAGGGTCCGGCCGTTCGGGGACCGCGCGCCCAGGCCGACCGCAAGCTCTATGCGGCGGCGATGCAGGCCGCGATCCGCGAGACCGCGAACCTGGTCGTGGTCGAGGGCGAGGCGGACGAGCTGCTAGTGGCCGAAGGTCGACTGCGAGGTGTCAGGCTTTCGGACGGCCGCGAGCTCGCGGCCGGAGCCGTCGTCGTCACCACCGGGACTTTCCTGCGCGGCCTGATCCATCTCGGCGAAAAGAACTGGCCCGCTGGCCGAGTCGGCGAAGCCCCAGCGCTTGGGCTCTCGTCGTCTTTTGAGCGGATCGGCTTTACGCTGGGCCGGCTGAAGACCGGCACGCCACCGCGTCTCGACGGCACCACGATCGATTGGCCGGCGGTCGAGATGCAGCCGGGCGATGATCCGCCCGAGCCGTTTTCCGTCATGACCGATCGGATCACCACGCCTCAGATTCAGTGCGGCATCACCCGAACGACGGCGGCGACACATGACGTGATCCGCGCCAATGTGCATCGCTCTCCGATGTATTCGGGCCAGATCAAAAGCAGCGGACCGCGCTACTGTCCCTCGATCGAGGACAAGATCGTCCGTTTCGGCGATCGGGACGGGCACCAGATTTTCCTCGAACCGGAAGGCCTCGACGACACCACGGTTTACCCCAATGGCATCTCGACCTCGCTGCCGGAGGAGGTGCAATCAGCCATTCTTGCCTCGATCCCCGGATTGGAGCGGGTGCGGATGGTTCGTCCTGGCTATGCCATCGAATACGATCATGTCGATCCGCGAGAGCTCGATCCAACCCTCCAGGCGAAGCGGCTGTCGGGCCTGTTTCTGGCCGGCCAGATCAATGGCACCACCGGCTACGAAGAGGCTGCGGCTCAGGGGCTGGTGGCTGGCCTCAATGCGGCGCTTTCGGCGAGCGGCTCTCAGCCCATCGTATTCGATCGCGCCGAAGGCTATCTCGGCGTGATGATCGACGACCTCGTGACGCGGGGAATTACCGAGCCCTATCGGATGTTCACCTCGCGCGCGGAGTATCGCCTGACATTGCGGGCCGACAATGCCGACCAGCGTCTGACCGATAAAGGGATCGCACTTGGATGCGTCGGGCCTGCTCGAACCCAACGGCATCGCGCCAAGATGGTTGCGTTGAGCGCCGCCAAAGCCGTGGCTCAATCGCTGAGTCTGACGCCGAACGAAGCCGCCCGATACGGCCTTGCGCTCAACAAGGACGGGCAGCGCCGGTCAGCTTTTGAATTGCTGGCTTACCCCGAGATCGGCTGGGAGCAGGTCCGCTCCATCTGGCCGGAGCTATCGGCCGTTGACCCAGGGATCGCTGTCCATCTCGAGATCGACGCGAAATACGATGTCTATCTGAAGCGCCAGGTCGCCGACGTCGAAGCCTTCCGGCGTGACGAAGGTCTGGTTTTGACCGGCATGGATTTCGACACCGTCTCCGGCCTTTCCAATGAAGCCCGCGCCAAGCTCAAGGTGGCGCAACCGCGCACGGTAGGTCAGGCCGGTCGTCTCGACGGGGTGACGCCCGCCGCTCTGGGCATCCTGGCCGCCCATCTGCGGCGAGAAGCCCGGCGGAAAGCCACCACAGGAATCTCGGCCGCGGGCGGGTAAAGGCGCTTCAGAATTTTGTTTGACGCGTTTTCTTCACGCGAACCGGTATCCACTTCGCTCGAAAACGCTATCGTGTTTCACGTGAAACAAAACGATTCACCATGAACGCTACCACTCACCGCCCCGAGCTTGGTGCCACGACCCCCTCGCAGCAGGACCTCGCCGCGGATAAAGCCGCGGCCCTCGCGCTGACACCTGTTTCACGTGAAACAGAAGCGCGGCTGGATCGCTTCCTCGATCTGTTATGGACGTGGCAGGCGAAGACCAATCTCGTTTCGCCTTCGACCCTACCGCGGCTTTGGAGCCGGCACGTCTCCGACTCATTGCAGCTCCTGAACCTCGCTCCGGACGCGAAGGTCTGGATGGATCTGGGAAGCGGCGGCGGCTTTCCGGGAATGGTCTTGGCTTGCACTCTGGCGGACAGGCCAGGGGCGTCGGTTCATCTGGTGGAGCGCAACGGCAAGAAGGCCGCCTTCCTGCGTGAAGCGCTGCGCGTGACCGGAGCGCCAGGGGTGATCCATCTCGCCGACATCGAGGATATTGTGGATAGGCTTGCCGCGCCGGTCGATTGCATCACCGCGCGTGCGGTTGCTCCGCTAAATCAACTGATCGGCTTTGCGGAACCCGTGGTAAGAAGAGGTGCAAAGGCTCTGTTTCTCAAAGGCCAAGATGTAGAAGTGGAATTGACCGAAGCCACTAAGTATTGGAAAATTGAGCCTCGTTTGCATCCCAGCCGCACCGGCGGACACGGCTGGATCGTGGAGCTCGACAGGATCGAGCGATGCAACCCGTCCACAAACGCCGATGGCAGCACGCTATGAGAGAAATAGATCAGGTTTTACAGGAAGATAGTACGCAATCCCTGCCGGGCCATCCGCGTATCCTGGCGCTGGCCAATCAAAAGGGCGGGGTCGGCAAGACGACGACGGCGATCAATCTCGGCACGGCGCTCGCGGCGATCGGTGAGCGCGTGCTGATCGTCGATCTGGATCCGCAGGGCAACGCCTCGACCGGACTCGGCATCGATCGTCGCAACCGTAATTGTTCGACCTACGACGTGCTGATCGGCGAAGCGCCTTTACGCGAAGCCGTGGTGCCGACCGCGGTGCCGCGCTTGCATATTGCTTCGTCGACGATGGATTTGTCCGGTCTCGAGCTTGAATTGGGAACGACGCCGGGCCGCGCCTTCCGTCTGCGCGATGCGATCGCGGCCCTCAATCACAACGTCTCGCCGGATGCCGACTACACTTACGTTCTGATCGACTGTCCGCCGTCGCTCAACCTTCTGACGGTCAATGCGATGGCGGCTTCGGATGCGATCCTGGTGCCGTTGCAGTGCGAGTTCTTCGCACTCGAAGGCTTGTCGCAGCTCCTGCAAACCGTGGAACAGGTGCGCTCCACGCTCAATCCGAATCTCTCCATCCACGGCATCGTGCTGACGATGTTCGACTCGCGCAACAATCTGGCGAACCAGGTCGTCGCCGACGTCCGGCAGTTCATGGGCAGCAAGGTCTACAGCACCATGATCCCGCGCAACGTGCGCATTTCCGAGGCGCCGTCCTACGGCAAGCCGGTGCTGGTCTATGATCTCAAATGCGTCGGCAGCGACGCCTACCTCAAGCTCGCAACAGAAGTCATCCAGCGCGAGCGTGAGCTGCGCACGCACTAAACCCGTCGCCTTGTCATTCCGGACGATGCGCGGCAGCAGATCGATCCAGAATCTCGAGGAGATGAAGCGAGAAAGCAATTCGAGATTCCGGGTTCGCCCTTCGTGCGGCCGGGAATGACGGCAAGAAACGGGAGCGTCGAGTTGAATCCAAGGGAGCTGGCGATGGCCGACGAAGCGCGTTCGCGACTGGGGCGCGGTCTTGCAAGTCTGATCGGGGATGTCGGCGGCGAAGCCGCGCATGTCGACCGGCCGCGCGCGCAACGCAAGGTGCCGATCGAATTCCTCAAACCGAATCCGCGCAATCCCCGCCGGGAATTTCCCGATGCCGAGCTGAAGGAACTCGCCGATTCGATCAAACAGCACGGCGTGATTCAGCCGATCGTGGTTCGGCCGGTGCGTGGCACGCAGGATCGCTTCGAGATCATCGCCGGCGAACGCCGCTGGCGGGCGTCGCAGGCCGCGGGCCTGCACGAAGTTCCGATCGTGCCGGTCGACGTCAGCGATTCGGATGCACTCGAGATCGCGATCGTCGAAAACGTCCAGCGCGAAGACCTCAACGCGATGGAGGAGGCGCAGGGCTACCACGCGCTCGCCAACGAATTCAAACGCAGCCAGGAAGACATCGCGAGAATCGTCGGCAAGAGCCGCAGCCATATCGCCAACATGATGCGTCTGACGAAACTGCCGGCGGAGGTTCAGGCCTATATCGCACAGGGCCAGTTATCGGCCGGCCATGCCCGCGCACTCATCGGTGTTCCCGACCCCCTCGCCGCCGCGAAGCGGATCGTCGAAGAAGGCCTCAATGTGCGTCAGGCCGAAGCCCTGGCCCATGTCGAAGGTGTGCCGGAGCGCAAACCGCAGAAGGCGAGGGGCAGCAAGACAAAGGATCCCAACACGGTGTCGCTGGAAAAAACCGTGAGTGACGCGCTCGGACTTGCCGTCAGTATCGACCATCACGAGACCGGGGGCATTGTCCATATCCGCTACCGCGACCTCGATCAGCTTGACGATGTCGTGCGACGGTTGAGTTCCAAATCCTGATTTCAAGTCTGAAGATCAGCTTGTCTTAGTCCGCGTCACTAGCTCGTTATCGCGGATGGCGACGGCTTCATCCCCGCCGCTTTGCATTTACCGCAATCGAAAGCAGCGCGCGTTGCGCAATGACGGCGGCGAGCGTCGCCTGCTTGCGCATTTCGAGAGCCGCGGTTGCGAGCTGATCGATGACCAGCGTCAGTCGCGCCGCATCGAAGTTGCGTAGCGCGATCTCGACATTGGTCTTCCGGGAAAAGTGCAGTCTTGGAAATCCACCGTCGAGCACCACAGAACTCGGCGTTCCCTCGGCGATCGCGAGCGCGGATTTGTGCAGCCATGCTGCCTGGCGCTGGGCCGCGGAAATGATCACGCCGGGATAGGTGCCGGCCACCATGGCCTTGGCGAATTCGGTCTCAACGGTGGCAGGATTTCCGGCAAAGGCGCCATCCACAATCGGGTCGATCTTCAGCTCCGATGCGTCGGCGACGACCGCCATCACATCATCGAGCGTTACCTCGCCCTTGCCGTGCGCGTAGAGCGTGAGTTTGCGCAACTCGTTGCGGGATGCCTGCCGGTCGCCGCCGAGCAAACTCATCAGTACGGCCCGGGCATCCGGAGCGATACGCAGGCTCGAGAGTTTGAGCTCGTCGTCGATCAGTTTCATCAGATCGCGTTCGGTGTCGGGGTAACAGGCAATTGCGACCGCCGTCTTGGCGCGCTCGCAGGCCTTGCGCAGCGGGGATTCGGGCCGCAGCTCGCCAGCCTCGATGACGATGCGGCAATCCTTGAGAGGTGTTTCCGCCAGCGCATCGATGCCGCCGGCAAAATTCCGCGAGCCGGCGCGAACGCGAATCGCACGGCGTCCTCCGAACAGGGGGATCGTCAGCGCCTCGTCGACCAGCCGGGACGGCTCGGCCGAAAGCTCATCGCCATCCAGTCTGACGAGTGAGAACGGATCGTTGGGGTCATCGACTGCCGACGCCAATAACGCCTCGGCGCGCTCGCGCACCAGGCCGGCGTCTGGACCGAAAAGCAGGATGATCGGACGCCCCGAATCGGGCCGGGCGAGAAAGGCATCGATTTCTTTTCCGCGGAGCGCCACCATGGAAGGACCAATACCCGTCGCTTTCAGATCGGCGAAGCCGCTGCCGCCGGCGGATGACAAAGATTTGCGGCTTGCGCGGTCAGGCGTGGCGGGAAGGCCGAATGCCTCAGGCGCCGGCGAAGAAGAATGAGGCGAGGCGCGTCTTGATGTTTTCGGCGACTTCCTGACTGGCCCGATCCTCGGCATCGCGCAACGCGCGCTCGCGGGCAAACCGCTGGTAGCTGCCGGGAATGTCGTAGGTGACATGCGAGAACGTTGTTCCCGTCATCACCGATTTGTTGGTGGCGATCTCGATCAAATTGAACTGCGCGTCGAGGCTGTAGTTTTCGCTGGTCGGCAGCCCCGTATTGGCGTCAGTCATCAGATCACTACGCCCGGTGGTGAATCTGATCTCAAGCTTGTGAGTAGGCGCCGTTCCTGTGGCATTGCCATAAAGCTTGAACGCCAGCGCATTGCGGATCGCCACGCCCAAGCGGGCGTCACGTGAGGAGTTCGGTTTGTTGACCGGCGGGAGTTCCACTCCCGCCAATTTTTCCCGCAGGCCCGGCGTGCCGTCCGCATGTTCGGCATACATCGGCTGGAAGCATCCGGCCGTCAGAGCCGCCAAGGCAACCACAGCGAGAAACCGAGTGACGATCTTAGCCAACGACATTCACGATCCTCATCGGAACAACGATCACTTTACGTACGGGCTTATCCCCCAGAGACTGTTTTACCGCATCAAGGGCCAAAACGGCAGCCTCAATTTCCGGATTCTGGGCGGTGCGGGGCACCGTGACCTCGCCTCTTTTCTTGCCATTGACCTGGACCACCAGCGTCACCGTGTCTTCAACCAGCAAATCGCGTTCTATTTTGGGCCAGTTTGCTTCTGAAACCAGACCCGATTGGCCGAGCACACCCCAGCAGGCCTCTGCCAGATGGGGCATCATTGGCGCGAACAGTTGAACCAGGATCGTCGCGGCTTCGTGGATGGCCCAAGTTAGATCAGGGGTCATGTCAGGTGAGGGCTGCCCGGGGCGCGCCAGGACATCGCTCAGCGCATTGGAAAATTCGCGGATGTGGGCGAGACACACATTGAAGTGCAGCCGTTCGATACCCGTCGAAACCTTGTCGAGGGCGCCGTGAGCCGCCTTGCGTAAGCCGAGCGCATCGGTTCCGAATGACGTGGGTTTTGCGGCAGGCGCAGCCTTGCCGGCCTCGGCCGCTTCATGGACGAGGCGCCAGAGCCGTTGCACAAAACGTGAGGCGCCCTGGACGCGCTCGTCGCTCCAGATCACGTCGCGGTCGGGCGGGGAGTCCGACAGCATGAACCAGCGGGCCACGTCGGCGCCGTAGGTCGCGATGATGTCGTCGGGGTCGACCGTGTTTTTCTTCGACTTCGACATTTTCTCGATGGCGCCGATCGCAACCGGCTCACCGGATGACAACAGCGTCGCGCTCCGATCGGCGCCCACGCTCTCAACCTTGACTTCCGCGGGCGTGACGTAAGCGCCGTCGGCTTTCTGATAGGTCTCGTGAACGACCATGCCCTGGGTGAACATGCCGGCGAACGGTTCTTTCAGATCGATGTGACCGGTCGCCTTCATGGCGCGGGTGAAGAAGCGGCTATAGAGCAGGTGCAGGATCGCGTGCTCGACGCCGCCGATATACTGGTCGACCGGCATCAGGCGGTTCGCGACGTCGGGCGTGGTCGGCGACGTCTCATTCCAGGGATCGGTGAAGCGCGCGAAATACCAGGACGAATCAACGAAGGTGTCCATGGTGTCGGTTTCGCGCACCGCCTTGGCCCCGCACTGCGGGCACATGACATGCTTCCAGGTCGGGTGATGGTCGAGCGCGTTGCCCGGCTTGTCGAAGCTCACGTCCTCGGGAAGCGCGACCGGCAGGTCCTTGTCAGGGACCGGCACAACGTCGCATTTCGGGCAATGAATGACCGGGATCGGACAGCCCCAATAGCGCTGGCGTGAGATGCCCCAGTCGCGCAGGCGGAAGTTCACCTGCCGCTCGCCAACGGGCGCATTGCCGCGGAGCTCGGTCTCCAGTCTTTTTGCGACTTCTTCCTTGGCCGCTTCGATCGTCATGCCATCGAGAAAACGCGAATTGATCATCCGGCCGTCGCCGTCATAGGCGGTGTCCGTGATCACGAAAGTCTTCGGGTCCTGGCCTTCCGGGCAGACGACCGGCGTGTTGCCGAGATGGTATTTGTTGACGAAATCGAGGTCGCGCTGATCGTGGGCGGGACAGCCGAAGATCGCGCCGGTGCCGTATTCCATCAACACGAAATTGGCGACATAGACCGGCAGCTTCCAGGTCGGGTCAAACGGGTGAACCGCACGGATGCCGGTGTCAAAGCCCTGCTTCTCGGCAGTGTCGATGATTTCCTGCGCGGTGCCCATGCGTTTGATCTCGGCGATGAACTCGGCGAGCTTTGGGTTCTTCGCGGCCGCTGCCTGCGCCAGCGGATGATCGGCGGAGATGGCCATGAACTTCGCGCCGAATAACGTGTCCGGCCGCGTCGTGAAAATTTTCAGTTCGGTCTCGCCGGCCGGCGTCGTTGCCTTGTCGAGCGCGAAGCGGACCAGGAGCCCCTCGCTGCGCCCGATCCAGTTGCGCTGCATCAGCCGTACCTTGTCGGGCCAACGGTCGAGCGTGTCGAGCGCATCCAAGAGTTCCTGCGAGTACTTCGTGATCTTGAAGACCCACTGGTTCATTTCGCGCTGTTCGACCACGGCACCCGACCGCCAGCCGCGGCCGTCGATCACCTGCTCGTTGGCGAGTACCGTCATGTCCACCGGGTCCCAATTGACCTTGCGCTTCTCGCGCTCGGCGAGACCTGCACGCAGGAAGTCGTTGAACATTTTCTGCTGGTGCTTGTAGTAGGAGGGATCGCAGGTGGCGAATTCGCGTGACCAGTCGAGCGACAGACCGATCGAACGCAGCTGCTTCTTCATCGCGGCGATGTTGTCGTAGGTCCACGCTTTCGGCGCCACCTTGCGCTCGATCGCCGCGTTTTCGGCCGGCAGTCCGAATGCGTCCCAGCCCATCGGATGGAGCACATTGAATCCCTTGGCACGCATGAAGCGCGCGAGCACGTCGCCAAGCGTATAGTTCCGGACGTGCCCGATATGGATGCGTCCCGAAGGGTAGGGGAACATCTCAAGCACGTAATATTTCGGCCGCGGATCGTCGTTCTTGGCGGCGAAAATCGCCTTTTCGTCCCACTGGCGCTGCCAATGGGGCTCGGATTCGCGGGCGTTATAGCGTTCGGAGCTCATGGAATCGCTTGGCTTTTCGTGGATTCGGGCCGTCGTCAAAAGACGGCGGACTAGGCCACAAAAGCAGCTTTCCGGTCAACGGGTCGCAAGCCGGCTGAATGCCGTCCCAATGGCAACGCGGGCTGGCTAGCTCACCAGCGCGACCGAGCCGCCATGCTCGGCGGTTTGGCCGAGGCCATGCTCCGCGACCATGTTGCGGCCGTTACGTTTGGCGACGTAGAGGCTGGCATCGGCGGCTTCCAGCAGATCGCCCGGTTTGACCGCTTCGCTCGGCTTGACGCCGGCTACGCCGACGCTGACCGTGACCACGAGATGGCTGGAGGTCGCGTGGGGGATTGCGAGATTCTGTACCGCGGCCCGCGCCATCTCACCGATCTCGAGCGCACGGCTGGTATCGGTGTCCGGCAGCAACAGGCAGAACTCCTCGCCGCCATAGCGGGCCGCAAAGCCCGAGGTTGCTGCAGCGAGACCGGCGAGCGTTTCACCGATTCGTGAGAGACAAGCATCGCCTTCGGGATGGCCATAGGTATCGTTGAACAGCTTGAAGTGATCGACGTCGATCATCATCAGCGACAGCCGGCTGTTGCATTGCTCAGCTTTCATCCACTCGAAATCGAGCCGGCTCTGAAACCCGCGACGATTTGCAAGGCCTGACAGCATGTCGATCGAAGCCATGACGGTCAGGCGGTTGTTGGACGCAATCAGTTCAAGTTCGCGCTCGGAAAGTTGGCTGGCCATCGCGTCGAAGGCGCGAGCCAGCGGCGCGAATTCGGCGGGCAACCGGGTGTTGGCCGCACGTACCGACAGATCCCCTTCGCCGAAGCGCCTTGCGACCGCTACGAGCTTGTGGATCGGCCGAATGATGAGCATTTCCGCTGCCGCCAGCGCGCCCAGCAGCACGAACACGCAGACCAATCCAAGCTGCAAATAGGCGTTGCGAATGTCACGGTTGATATCGGCGGCCACCATGGCTTCGTCGACAATCAGGATCAGCCGCGATTCCGTGCCGGGAATGCGCGAAAAGCTCAACGTGCGCCTGACCCCATCCGAAGACGGGAACGAAAATAATCCGTTCTGCTGATCCGAATTGATCGCCTTCGTGACGGCTCCCGTCAGGGCCGGGACGCCGGTCAGCGGGCGGCCGATCATGCGGGCCAGATCGGTCGGCGCCGCCATCACGGTTCCGGCGCTGTCAACGAGAATGGCCAGTATGCCGGGACGACCGCTGAGGTCGTTCATGATCTTCGACATCCAGTCGAGATTGACGCTCGCCACGACGACAAGATCGGATCCGGGATTGACCGACGAAACCGGGTATGCCGCCATCACGACGGGGTCATTGTTATATTTGGAAAGCAGGAAATCGCTGAACACGAGGTCTCGCGCCTGCCGCGCCCGCTTGAAATAAGTGCGGTCATTCAGATCGAGGCCGAGCAGCGTATCGAGCGTGGCGCACTTGATCCGGCCGTCGTTACCGACAAGCATCAGATTGCGGATCCACGGCAAGCTGACGGGGAGACTTGCCGACAGGGTGTCACAGCTCGGGTCGGAAGCGTTTTTTGACGCCTGGATGTGGGCCGCCGACTTCAAAACGGTCTCGACCGATGCGATGGCTTCATGCTGGCGGTCAGCGCTGTGATGGGCGAGCCGCTCGAATTCGGAATAGGCTAGGGCAATCTGCTTGTTGCGGGTTTCCTCGAGCGAGCGGGCGCGTTCAAGCATCAAGGGCGCCACCAGGATCAGCGCCAGCAGTGCGAGCCGCGCGCGGATTCCAGGTAGCTTGTCTAATCCCGATTTTTTGCGCTTGAAACCAAAGCCTGACATGCTAGTGCCCCACCCCGGAACTCAGCGTACAGGCAAGGATTCAAGAAGCCCTCCCCGGATTCCGTAAAAATGGAACTATCTCTAAAACTCCTGACGCCGCAGACCGAACGCCCATAACTAACGCCCATGAGCACCGAAACCTCTTCGCAGTTAACCGAACATTTACCGACCGGGCTCGCCGCTGTCGAAGAGGCGATTGCGCGGGCATGCAAGGAGGCACGCCGGGATCGCGCCTCGG
>Ga0210393_10001647_pt1 | contig 18634 bp, 12 predicted proteins | sample IncBWC27OmetaG_FD_160068 | JGI IMG/M metagenome (GOLD analysis project Ga0210393, IMG submission 160068) | Forest soil microbial communities from Barre Woods Harvard Forest LTER site, Petersham, Massachusetts, United States - Inc-BW-C-27-O ... | reverse complement strand
TCGTCTTTGGCGTGGCTTTCTCTTTGTCAGCGCCCGCGTCCTTATCAGCGCCCGCGGCATCGCTCGCGACGGCCACCTCGCCCAGACGATCGTCCCAGTGACTGACGAATTTTTCGATCGTATCGCGCCACTCGTATTGCGCTTCGGCCTGCTTTTGCTTTTCAGCGAGTTCTTCGGCCCGTTTCTCGGCGGCCGGACTGCGCTTGCCTGAGCCGACGGACGGAGGCCGATGTCTCGTTTTGGGGCGGTCCTTGTAGGTGAGCGTCTTCATGACGACGATGCTTCCCGGATCGAGCCAATCGGCACCGACGACAAACGTAGGTCCTTGCGGCGCCGGCGCTCCCTTTGCCCGTCCACCGCCCCCCATTCCTCGCCCGCGCCCGCCTCCGCCGGCTCCCATGCCGCCCATCGCCATTCCACCTCCCATGCCCCGGCCCGGGGGGGCCGCCGCAGCGGCAGCCGGTTGCTCCTGCGGCCCTAGCTCCTGCGGACTTTTTGTTTGGAGAAAGTCGCGCAGTTGTTGGCGAGCTGTTTTTAGGGGAATCGAGCCGACGGCGGCCAACGCCTGTTGGGGTCGGGCTTTCTGCGCGACAAGCTGGGCCGCCAACGCTTCCACGACATCGTTCTGCCAAAGTTCTCGGGCGACGACGGCCGGATCCGCGGGCTGGGAGTTGGTCACCTTTTCCTGCATGTCCATGACGAGGGCGACCGGGTTGTGAACGGTCGTCGCAACGGTTGGTCCGGCGGGCGCACCCGGTTTAAAGTTCTGTCCGCCGTAGGGCAGACCGCCGCCAACACCAGCCGTGGGACTTCCCGCGGCCGGACTGCCAGGCCCCGGTATGTTCATAGACATGACCCCCGGGACACTGGCGGGTGCAGCCGGTTTCGCTGGGGCTTCGCCTCCGAGCTTCAGGGCTTGTTTTAGAGCGATCGCGTTTTGGTCGAGGATCAGCTTCTGCAAAGTCGCTCGAAGCGGATCGGGAAGCGACCGGCTGCGAACTAGCACGAGCTGCGCGCTGAAATTCGCGGGGCTCGGTGTGCTGAGCGTCGTTTCGATGGCGCTCCGAATTTCGGGCGGCGCGCGGTCGTAAGCCTTCGCCAAGCCCACTCGCAACTCGGGCGATCCCACCCGCCCTGAGACACGGGCCGCATCATACCGCACCGTGGCCGAGGGATAGGTCGTGTCGCCGGGGCGAATTTTGTCGTCCGGCTCGGAGAGTAGTCGTAGCAGAAACGCGGACGAATCAGGCGGCCGACGCATGGCCAGGGCGGCCAACGCCGACTCGGCCGCCTGCTGGTTGTGCGCTCCGAACGAAATTTTGCCGAGCACGATCTGTTCGAGAGTCTCGCGGGCGGCATCGCTCCGATTGATCTGCAGCGCGCTGATGAGCGAGAAGACCGCCTGCGTCTTCGACATGGTCATTCCGGGGGGCAGTTTCTCCTCAGCGGGGGCAGCCGCGGCGTCGCCCGCCTTTTTGCCCTTTTTCCGGAATTGAGCCAGTGCGGGCGTGCTAACCGACAAACCAAAAAATGCGCAGACGAAAATCAACATCGCGAGGCGAGGCCGCGTCGCACCGTTTACAGAAGTCCGCAAGCAGAAATGCATTTCGCATCCTCTGAGTAGGTCAGATCAGGTCGCGTCAAACCCCGAATCTCTTGCCCGCGGCCCGAAGCAATTGGCCTCACGATCGTATCAGCCCGCGAAGCCGTTGCCGCCCGCACGGTCTCCACGGCTTTCCGCTTCTTCGCATTTTGGCTGCTGAAAATCTGCGGCACAACCGTGAATATCAGGAATACTTGCTGCGCCAGCCCTCCAGACGAATGTTTCGTTCGCCCGGTGCGCCGATTGCCGGCCGCGCCCCGCGGACATTCCCCCAAGTTTTCTCGTTCCCCATGCGAGAGCAAAACCCCATGCAAACGACTCAATTGCCGGACATCAGCGTGGCCTTCATGTCGTGGCTCAACACCGAGCTGCGTAAGAAGATCGAATCCGACCAAGACGCGCAAACCCGCGGCCTGGTCAATCGCCTCAAGACGTATTTCGGACGTCCCGTCGAGACTGAGACGGTCGCCGCCGAGGCTTAAGCGGTTGCCCAGTCGGAACCGGACAGAAAGCGGCCGTGCTCACCGCGCGCCGCGCCGTTTGAGCAGTTCTTTGATCTCCCCATGTCCGCGCCGCGTTGCCCATGCAAGCGGCGTGGCCCAGGGGGGATCGTCGGGCACGTTCGGTCTAGCGCCGCGATCCAAGAGCAGCTCAACCATTTCTGTTTTGCCGTACTTGGCCGCCCAGCCGAGCGGTGTCGAACAGATATCCTCGTCGCGTGCGTGCAGATCGGCGCCGTGCTCGATGAAGAGTGCCGCACTTTCCCGATCACCGGTCCGCGCGAACTGATGCAGCGGCGTGACCAGCAGCCAATCGGGCTGACTCGGGTTCATGCCGTGCTCGAACAGGAGTTCGTTCAGCTCGCGCGTCGAGGCTCCGACCGACCAGGCTGGGAATGTGATGCGCTCCGGCAGGCGGGGCTGATAGCGCAGCAGAAGGCGGACGAACGACCCGTGCCCCTGCCCCGCGGCGCCGACGAGCGCTTCGGGATCATCCGCAAGTGCCGGATTGGCGGCGAACATCGCAGCCGCCGTTTGCACGTCGCCGCTGTACGCCAGCAGATGCGCGCCGCAGGCGGCACCGTAGGAGCAGAGCAAGTCGATCATCTCGTCGTCCGAGTTCGAGATCGCGCGGCTCAGGGCATCCGCGGAACTCTCAACCTCGGGATTGGGGTATGCCCCGTGCTCCAGCAGCAGTTTGGCGATTTCGCGGTGCTTGTTGGCGACCGCGGAATAGAGCGCGTGGCCGTTCGGCGCGATTCCCTCTTCGCGAAGGTTGGGATCCGCGCCGTGCTGCAACAACAGCTTGACGATCTCGAGATGCCCCGCCCCCGCGGCATTCTTCAGCGGCGAGCCGGAGCACGGATAGTAGCTGACATAGTCCGAGTTGCGATTGGCGAGTGACGAGTCTTCCGCGAGCAACTCCCGGACTCGACCTAAATCGCCGATGTGGCAGGCCGTACAGATATCGCAATACGCGCCGCGCGCCCGCAGATGCGCGATCACTTGGGTCGGAGTCGTGGGCCAATCCTTCGGCATATCGCGCCATCCGCGATAGAGATAGTCGCCGTTCGTCAATTGAATCGGATGTGCGCCGTCGCAGCGTGCCGCATTAATGTCCGCGCCGCGCGTCAGCAGTTCGTCAATGACCTCAATCTGCCGCGTCATCACGGCCCAGTGAATGGGTTGACTCGATCGCCGGTCGCCTGCGTGCAAGAGTTCGGGCGACGCGTCGAGCAAGCTTCGCACTTTGTCGAGACTTCGCTCGCGGATTGCCGCAGCGACAGGTTCTCCCTTCGGTGAGGCGCCTTGGAACTGGGCGAAGCTGGCCGTCAAGAGTTGTTCGAGTTCGGAATGACCACGGTCACGACAGATTTGGAGCAGGCTGTCATTCACTTCCAACCCGAACGGATTGACATGTTGCTGCAGCAGAAAGGCAGCAACTTCCGCCTGGTTCTCGCGGACCGCAAAGTAGAGCGGCGTCCGATACGCGTGCTGACAGCGGACCAGCGTCGAGTCTTTCTCTACGAGCCGCTTGACGGCTGGAAGGTCGCCCGTGCGGCACGCGCAGAACATCTCCCACACGTCGGTCCCCGTTCCCGAGGACCACTTCAGCGGCTCGTTTCGCGTCAATTCCTCGGGCCGGATCATCCGTTGAGATCACACACCACTCGACCGGCTGGTCCGCGAAGACCGCCGCTCGGGCGCCATGAACAGGCCGTGCTTGGGTCGCAGGGTCACTCGCGCTTCGGGGATGACCGGACGGCCGGGGATCAAATTCAGAGACCAGCGGGATGTTATCGTGGCCAGGATCAGCACCGATTCGATCAGCGCGAAATGGTTGCCGATGCAAATCCGCGGGCCGGCGCCGAATGGGAAGTAGGCATAGGGGTGACGCCCTTCGGATCGCTCGGGGAGAAAACGGTCGGGGTCGAATCCCTCCGGGTTGTCCCAAAACCCGCGGTGGCGATGCGTCACATACTGCGCCAACAGCACCGGCGCGCCGGCGGGAATCGTCACGTCGCCAATCTGATCTTCCTCCGCCGTCATACGAGCGATTCCCCAGACCGGCGGATACAGTCGCATCGATTCCTGAATCACTTGCTTGGCGTAGACAAGCTTCGGGAGATCCGCGGCGGTGGCCGATCGACCGGCGAGTACGGCATCGACCTCGCGCTCGAGTCGTGACCGGACCTCGACGTGCTGGGACAGTAAGTAGAACGTCCAGGTCAGCGCCTTGGCCGTCGTCTCGTGTCCGGCCAGGAAGAACGTCATCACCTCGTCGCGCAATTGCTGGTCGGACATTTGCGTGCCGGTCTCTTCATCGCGGGCCGCCATCATCATCGTCAGCAGATCGCCAGAGCCCGCAGTGCCAGCGCGGTGTTCGACGATGATCTTCTGCACCGACCGGTTCAGTCTTTCGATGGATCGCTTGTAGCGGCGGTTGCGGGCCAGCGGCAGCTTTTCGCGAAAATCCCAGGGCGTGTGAATGCGACGGCTGACCTCATCGAGCACGAACGAAAGGGCCGCGCCAACTTCGTTGGCGTCACCGGTGACGTCGGTACCCAGGAGTGTCTCTCCTACGATTCGCATGGTCAGCCGCATCATTTCGTCGGCCGCGTCGATCGACTCGCCCTGCCGGGCGGCCAGTTCCCACGATTGCGCCACTTGCTCGGCAGCGGTGACTATCGCCGCCGCAAAACCGGCCAGTCGCACCGGTGCGAACGCCGGCTGCATCAAGCGCCGTTGGCGAAGCCAGAAATCTCCTTCGCTCGTCACCAAACCGTTACCGATGACCTGCCGCAGCTTCTTGTAGCCACGCGCTTGCTTGGTGTAGTTCTCGCGGTGCTTGACGAGGACGTGATGAATATGGTCCGGATGAAAGAGCGCCAGCGCGACGCGCGGACCCAAGCGCAGACGGACGACGTCGCCATAGCTGGCGTGCGCCTGCAGCAGAAACTGGGCCGGGTCGCGCAACATCTCGCCGGCGTGACCCATCAAGAAACTGCCGGGCGGCGATGGCGGCACTCGCCGAGGTGCCGACGCGTTTCGCGACGTTCGGTCCGCTGGTGTGGTCTTCAAAACCTGTGTGGTCATCGGAATCGGCGACATCTCGTGGTCCCCTGCAATCTGCCAACAGATTGAGACGATTGTGCCAACGACAGCCGAAGGCGATTCTACCAATCGCGGGCCGGATTGGTTCGCGGATTTCTGGGCGGCCTACTCGAACCGCACGCCAGTTCGTTTTGAAACTTCGCGCAGATCCTCCACGACCGGGCCCAGGAGCGGAATCCCCTCGACCCGGTTGATCGCTTCGGCATAGCGTTCCGGGTCACCGGGAATCAATGGGCCGTCTGTGCCCGGCGCGGGCTTGGTGGCGCGGAACGTGCGAATCCAGTCGTCCACTTGGCGTTTGAATTCGGTCGGGTCGATGAACGCGCCGACTTGCAGCGCGCCGAAGAAGTGGCCGATCCCCTTCCCCACCACGCGCTCCTGCACGACCTTGAGCATGATGAACGGCGGCGTGAAGGGGCCCCAGTTCGCGCCCGAGAGCGGACCGCACAACAGGTCGACCATGGCCGAGAGGCAATAGCCTTTGTGCCCGCCGCGATCTTTATCAGAACCCATCGGCAAGAGCGCGCCACCGGCGTAAACATCCTGGGGATTCGTGGTCGGGGCGCCTGCGACGTCGACGGCCCAGCCCGAGGGAATCGACTCTCCACGGCGAATGGCGTTTTCGACCTTTCCGAACGCGGCTGACGTTGTCGCCATATCGATCACGATCGGCGGCTCCTCGAGCGCGGGAAAAGCGACGGCGATGGGATTGGTGCCCAATCGACGCTCCGCTCCCCACAGCGGCGCGACGATGCTCGTTGTGTTGGTCATCGCAAAGCCGATCAGGTCTCGCTTGAGCGCCTCGAGCGGATAATACCCGGCGATGCCAAAGTGATTCGTGTTGCAGACCGAGACCCAGCCGGCCCCGACCTTCTCGGCCTTCTCCATCGCCAGCTCGTTGGCCCGCATCGAAACTGTCATGCCCAAGCCGGCATCGCCGTCGACAGTCGCTGCCGCCGGAGTTTCACGGACGATTCTAATATTCGGCCGCGGATTGACCCGCCCCGATTCGATCAGGTCCACATAGCTTTTCATCCGAGCGACGCCGTGCGTGTCGATGCCCCGCAGGTCGGCGACAATCAGGATGTTGGCCGCCTGATCGGCGTCAGTCCGCGAGATGCCGAACGATTCGAATACGCGGCGGCAAAACTCATGCAGTCGTTCGGGAGCGAATCGATTCATTAGGGTTCCGCTTGCTGCAGGTCGTCGGTCAGGAGGTAAAACACGTCCGTGCGAAGTTTGTTGGCGTCGTCAGTCCAGTGGCCGTAGATTTCCCAGTTCGGTCCGGCGAAGGTCCGCTTATGGTCGGCTGCCCATTGACGCAGGGCGTCGTGGGCTTCGCCCAAACGATCGTAAGGCCCGATGTGTGCGGTCGTAATCACTTCCCCGCCGGGAGTCGACGAGTAAAACAGATCGCCGGTGCTCGAAAACGGCTCGAAGGCTTCCTGTCCGATCTCCATATTGATTTCACCACTGACATCGCAATCGAGATAGACGGCGACGTTGCGTCCGGCTTTGACGCCGAGCTTTTTCACCAGGTTCCACGAATCACCGCAGGCGGCCGGGACGACCTTGGTGAGTTGGTCGAGCTTGGCCCGTCGATGGACGCAGGCGATTCGTTGCGGTTCGATTCGTCGGTTTTCGACGGCATAAGTCATGGCGGCAGCCTCCCATTGCACGCAGTCGAGCCCAAGGGCCTGCGCTACGAATGTCAGTCCACTCGACGCAGATCGGTCCGTCAAGCACACGCTGATTTTTAGGAGTCTCCTGGCTTTTTGGAAGCTCTTCGTGCCGCGGCAAGGTGCGGCTAAAACTGCAGCGCGCCGACTTCCCTCGGGGCTAGAGCAGCGGCTAAGATCGAACGTGAGACTCGGGGCGTTTAGGCGGCTCCCCGTTCTTGCCGCTGTCGCGCGCTTTGGCGAATTGCGTTGAGAGCCGCCGCGCCGGATTTTCCTGCCATCCCGATCCCCCTCCAACGGAAAGACGCGTCCACATGTCCGCCGCTGTTGTTGTTCGTCGCGCCCTGGCCGTCACTTGTCTCTTTTTTGCGCCCGCGCTGTCGGCGCTGGGGAACGACTGGCCGACGTTTCGTGGCGCGGATCGGTCCGGCGTCTCGAAGGAGACCGGGTTACTCCCGATTTGGCCATTGGCCGGGCCTCCGCTGGCCTGGAAGTCGACGGGTGCCGGCCGCGGTTATGGGAGCTTGGCGATCGCCGGGGACCGCATCTTTACACTGGGCGACGGACCTTCGAGCGAAACGGACAAAGACGAATACATCGTCTGTTTCGATCGCCAGAGCGGCAAACGCCTCTGGAGCAAGAAGACCGGCAAGCCCTGGACCTCGGGTCAGCCGAGCTGGAGAAGTTCTCGGAGCACGCCGACGGTCGACGGCGACGTGGTCTACATTGTGACGCCGTTCGGCGAGTTGTATTGCCTCAACACGGCCGACGGGAAAGAGCGTTGGAAGAAACACCTCAAGGACGACCTTGATGGGAAGAAAGGCGATAGCTGGGGCTACAGCGAATCGCCGCTGATCGACGGCGACCACCTGATCTGCACGCCCGGTGGACCCAAAGCGACGATGGTCTGCCTCGACAAACGGACAGGGTCAGTCATCTGGACGACCGTTCGTCCGGGCGATCGCGGCGCGGGGCACGCCTGCATCATGCCTTCCGAAATCGGCGGAACGAAGGTTTACGTTCAGACGACGGCCAGCGGGCCGCTCGGCGTTCGCGCCTCAGACGGAAAGCTGCTTTGGTCCCACGCGGTCGACCCAACGCCCGCCATTATTCCGACTCCGATCGTCCGCGGCGACTTGGTTTTCGTTTCGATCGGCTACAAGCGTGGCGGCACTCTCTTGAAGCAGGTTCCGGCGGGCGATGGCGGCGTGGACGTCAAGGAGATTTATCCGCTCGACCCACGAATGGGAAATAAGCACGGCGGCGTGGTGCTGGTCGACGAGTATGTCTATGGAGACACGGAAGACTCGGGTGTTCCCTTCTGCGCCGAGCTGTTGACGGGCAAACTCATGTGGAAGAAACGCGGCTCGGGTCGCGGCTCCGCGGCCATTGCGGCCGCCGACGGCCACCTCTACCTCCACTTCGCCAACGGCACGATGGTCTTGGCGCTTGCTGAGCCGAAGGGTTATCGCGAGGTGAGTTCGTTCAAGGTTCCCGGCGGCGGCGACCGTCCGAGTTGGTCGCATCCGGCAATCGTCGACGGCAAGCTCTATCTGCGAGAGCAGGATCAAATCCTCTGCTACGACGTTCGTAAGGCGCGTTCATCAGTCGCCGGCCGTTAAACCAGCCGCAAAGTGGCCTCTCCCGGGCGTATAGTGGGACTGCCCTCGCTCACGCTTCGGGTTAGTGCGCTTTACCAACCCGAAGCGTAAGCGAGGGTCCGTGACTCAAATCGACCATCATGAGAAAAAGTCACGTCGAAGCGGCGGGCTCAGGGAGCAGAGTCAGATCCCGGGCCGGGCCCTTCCGGCCGCTCGTCGCCCGGAGGACCGTCCGGCCCGTCTGGGCCAGGGCGACCGGGACCACGTCGGCCGCGGCGGCCGCCACCCGGTCCTCGCCGCATGTCTTTAAGCTGCTTTTTCTGCTCGTCGGTGAGAACCTTGTCCAGTTTCTCGTCGACTTCCTTTTGCAGACTCGTGATTTGCTGCTTCTGGTCGGCGGTGAGTTTCAGTTCTTGCTGCAGAAACGGCGGCAAGATTTGACCCGGTCGTGGCGGTCCGCCAAAGCTTCCCGGACCACCAGGACCACCCGGGCCAAAACCGCGACCGCGTCCACCGCCAGCCGACTCTTCCGCGGCCAGCTTCGTCGCGAAGGCACTCAGTTCTTCTTTGGTCACGACTCCGTCTTTGTTGGCGTCAGCGCGGTCGAAGAGACGTTGCAGGCGTTCATCTGTAACCTCGTCTCGCGTCAGCTTGCCGTCCTTGTTCTTATCGAAGGCCATCAACTGCGAAACAATCGCGTCGACTGCCCGCGAGTCCGCTTTGGCGCCTCCGGCACGAGCAGGCTTCGGCGGATCGTCTCCGGGAGACTCTTGAGCGATCGACAGCGCGGGGAACCCCGCCAGGAGCAACGTCAGGGCACATAACCGGAATGCGCGAGGCATGGAGTTTTCCATTCGAGAGAGTGTTAGGTCCAAGTCGGGGTCACGAAGGTTGGCGATCGCGGCGCGGACGCCGTCCTTCGCCATGCGAATCTTCGGGCGTCAGCCCAACGACGAGGTTCATCCGTGCGGCCAGCTCGCCGATCTTCGATTCTTTGATCGGCTTGAAATCGACGACGACCAGCTCGCGCTCGATCGGACCGCCCACTCCTTGAAAGACTCCGTCGGTGCGGTTCTGCGCGTGCCCGTTGATGAAAAATTGGGTCGTGAGCAATTCTCGATCGCCTTTTTTCACTTTGACATGAATGTGCGGCGTGCGGCCCGGGTAAGGCACCGGCTTGATCGTGCGGAAGTAATACTCGCCGTTGGAGCCGGTCAGAAAACGGCCGAACCCTTGGAAGTTTGAGTCGCGCCCCTCGGAGTCCTCCTGGGCGATGTAGACTCCGTTGCCGTCACATTGCCAGATTTCGACGACCGTGTTTCGCAGCGGCTCGCCGCTGGGCGAAAGCACCCGGCCGGTCAAGTGGGTGATCTCGCCGACGGCCGGCGTGATGTTGTCGTTGATAATCAGCAGATCGTTGTCGGTGTCGAGCGGAAGTTTGGGCGGGTAGAAGGGGCCTTCGGTCAGGCTGGGCGTCCGAGACAGCTCTTCGGCGAACGCCCCGCGAACGAAGAACGCCGACGCCCCGACGGCCAGGCTGCCGCGCAACAACGTTCGTCGGCTCAGAATGTGATTTGTCGAATCCATGGGTCAAATCCCTCGCAAGAAATGAGGCTGGCTTCGGTCCATGAGTGAACCGACGAGCAGTGCGCGCAGGCGAGCAATCCGGGTGACTCGCCAAAGCCGAGATCGAAAGCCGTCAGCCGAGCGTCCCCGCGGGAAGGATGCCGACTTCTCTTCCGATCTAACGGGAAGCCGCTATGAGGCTCCACCCGTTTACTTCGACAGGGCAGGAAATCGACGGACGAACCTTAGATTCCGCTAAATTCCGCCGCCCGCGTCGGGCAGGCGATGATCCATCGTGAGGGCCGGATCCTCGTCGCACGGTTTGCCGACCACGCGCGCCGGCACGCCGGCGACCGTGCAGTGAGGCTTCACCGACGTCAGGACGACGCTGCCGGCCCCGATTTTCGCGCCCGTGCCGATCTCGACGTTGCCCAGGATCTTGGCTCCCGCTCCGATCAACACACCCTGGCGGACCTTGGGGTGCCGGTCGCCCGTCTCTTTGCCCGTTCCCCCAAGGGTGACGTCGTGGAGCATCGAGACCTCGTCTTCGACGACGGCCGTTTCGCCGATCACCACGCCTGTGCCATGATCGATCAAGATTCCGCGGCCAATGCGAGCCGCCGGATGAATGTCGACGGCGAACTCCTGTGAAATCCTGTTCTGCAAGAATAGCGCGAGCGAGCGGCGATCTTTTGTCCAGAGCCAATGAGCAACGCGATACGACTGCAGCGCCTGGAACCCTTTGAAGTACAGAAACGGATGCGAATACGAGGTCGACGCCGGATCGCGCTCGCGAACGGCCTTGAGGTCGGCCCGAACCGCCTCGCCAATCGGCGGCGACGAGGCGAAGGCCTCGTCCATGACCTCGCGGATCAGCATCTCGGATAGGCTGGGGCAGCCCAACTTGCTCGCCAGGTGAAAACTCAACGCGTCCTCGAGCGTGTTGTGCCTGAGGATTGTCGCGTGCAGGAAGCTGGCCAGGATCGACTCGCGGTCGACCTCGCGCGAGACTTCTTCCCGGATGGCCATCCAAACGGGGTCGGCCGCCGGATGCGGCGGCGGTTGCTTCGTCCTGCGCTTGCCGGGATGGTGGTCGCTCACGACTGGTCCCATGTCCATGACTGCCCTTAGTCAAATCGCGGTGAGATGGTCGCGTGAATCATAGCAGGGCGAGGCAAGGAACAACTCCTCTGGCGGCGAAAAGCTACTGCTCTAAAGAAGGATCTAAGTCGGTCAGGGCATCACGAGCACCGTCACGTGCGACGGCCGGTCGTGCGAGCGGAAGACGCGCTGGGTTGCCTTCTGGTAGTCGGCCGCTTCGGCGCTGTAAATGTCGACGAATTTCTGCGGGTTGCGGTCGATGAGCGGAAACCAACTCGATTGCACTTGGACCATGATGCGGTGGCCACTGCGGAACGTGTGGCAGACGTCCTGCATCTTGAATTTGATCTCGGCCGGCTTGCCGGGGACGAAGGGCTCGGGCTTCTCGAAGCTGTTGCGGAATTTGCCGCGAAACACGTCGCCGCGGACGAGCTGCTGATAGCCTCCCATGCGGATACCGGTCGGGTTGGGTGTCGGATCGGGATAATCGTTCGGATAGACGTCGATCAGTTTGACGACCCAGTCCGAATCGGTCCCCGTGGTCGACACATTCAGATCGACGGCAGTCGGTCCGGTCACGGTGACGTCGCTGTCGAGCACATCGGTTTCGTAGACCAGCACATCCGGCCGTCTCGATGCGAATCGCTGATCGGCCGTCATGTATTCCTGGGTCATGCGGATGGTGGTGGTTTCCTGATAGTTGACCGGCCTCGAAGGGTCGCTGACATATTCGTCCGCTTCATCGGCTTGCGATTGCGAGGGAGCCGCAGTCGCCAGCTTTCCGGCGGAGGAAAAATAGTAAGTATGCGGTTCGGCCTGTTTGGGCGGCCAGCTCTCGTATTTCCGCCAGAGGTTGGTCCCTGTCTCGAAGACCCAGGCCTTCGGATTCTCGAAGTTGCCGGCGCCCTTGAGATGATGCTCGAAGAATGGAAACTCGATCTTCTGCTGGTAGAACTCGGCCGTCGGCGCATTGAAATGGACGTCGCCCAATTTGGATCCGTCGCCGCGTGACCAGCCGCCGTGAACCCAGGGTCCCATCACGATGCGACTATCAGTCGACGGCGAGTTCTTGAGCAGATTTCGATAGACCTCGAGCGCTCCGAACAGGTTTTCGGCGTCGTACCAGCCGCCGACTGTGAGCACGGCCGGCTTGATCTGCTTGATATGGGCCCGGATGTTCCGCGCCTTCCACCAATCGTCGTAGTTGCTGTGTTGGCAGACTTCTTTGAGGTAGGCCGTTTCGCCTTTGAAGTATTTGTCGCTGGCTTTGCTGAGCGGGCCAAAGTGCAGGAACAGGTCATAACCGTCGGGTGTTTCGTACTCGAAGTTGGGATCGAACTTCTTGATCGGAACGGGTCGCGGGCGATCAAAGAACGGCAAGAAATTGAGCATGTGCGCGATTTGCAGCGCGCCGTTGTGATGCCAATCGTCCCCGATGAACCAGTCAGTGACCGGCGCTTGGGGCGAAGCGGCAACCAGCGCGGGATGCGCATCGATCATGCCGGTGACGGTGTAGAAGCCGGGGTAAGAAATGCCCCACTGGCCGACCTTGCCGTTATGGCCGGGGACGTGCTTGATGAGCCAGTCGATGGTGTCGTAGGTGTCGCTCGATTCGTCGATGTCCGTCGGTTTTTTCTTGTCAACCAGATAGGGCCGCATGTTGACGTAGTCGCCTTCCGACATCCAGCGGCCGCGCACGTCCTGCAGGGCAAAAATGTAGGCCGACTTGTCGAACAAGGTCGACGGGCCGAGCCGATCGCGATATTCGTCGGCTCCATAGGGACGCACGCTGTAAGGCGTCCGATTCAGCATGATCGGATACTTTTGGCTCTGGTCCTTGGGGATGTAGACGGCCGTGAACAGCCGTTTGCCGTCGCGCATCGGGATGCGATATTCGTACTTCGTGTACTTGGCCTTGATGTCGGCCAGACGCTTTTCGTCGACCGGCCGTTGCTGCGCCCGGACGGGCGTGGCGATCGCCACCGCGAGAACGACGGCCCCCGCGAAGCGGCTGAGTTGGAGACGACGAAGCAAACGCGAATCCCGAACAGACGGCATGAGGTTGGTTCTCCGGTGGTGAATGTTCAGCATATCCAATCGCCCAGGCCGATTGGCATCGAAAAGACCAGCGACGGCACCGGCGAGCCGCCAGCGTGAGCTGGCGGGTGCTTCAAAGCTCGCTGGCGCGTGCCGACAACCGACTGTCATCCAAGATTAGTTCAAGCACCCGCCGGCTGACGCCGGGCGGCTCGCCAAGCGTTTCCAGGCAAACAAATCCGCTTCTTAATCCGCCTGCCGAAAACTGATGTTGCGGTTTCGCTCGCGGAAACCACAATACGTCCTTTTGCTCGACAGCACGTTTCTGGCAGCCAGCCCGATCACGGACGATTGATGGTTGCGGGCTCCCTCACACCACCAAACGCCAGTACGCTCCGATCCCGCATCGAGCGCGGGTTGCGGTCGGTCAATGCGCGACCCGGCTTGTGGCTGACTCTCTTTGTCTTACTGCTCTTGGCTCAGGTCCGACCGTGGTGGATTCCGCAGCCGGACAGCCGCTCGTACCTGTCGATGGCTCGCAGCCTGGCTGAACAGGGGCGGATGCTCAACCTGGGACGCGAGCACCTTTGGTACTTTCCCGGCTACTCTTTGTTGATGAGTCCGCTGTATCTGGTCTCGGACCATCCTTACTGGCTGATTTCGGCATTCCAATGGGTCGCAGCGGCCCTGTTGATGCTGGGTGTTTATCAGTGGGCTCGCTCGATCGTGCCTCAATGGGCCGTCTGGATCGCCGTGCTCTCCGGCGTGAATGCGGGGGTCTGGTTCCACGCGGCTCGGGTGCTGAGCGAAGTTCCCTTCATGTGTGCCCTGGTTTGGGCGGCCAATGCGGGGATCGCCGCTTGTCGCAGCCGGTCAGTCGGTCGAACGTTCCTGTTAACGGCTGCCGCGTCGGTGCTGCTGGCGATCACCGCACTCATTCGACCGGCTGGCATGATGCTCGCGGCCGGTTTCGGGTTGAGTCTGGTTTGCCAGGCCGTTCGGCATCGGGTCAGTTGGTCGCGAGTTGTAACGATCACGTTGGCCCTGGGCCTTCCCGCCGCGGTTTGCGTGATCGGCTTCATGCGCATGGAACAAGCGACAGCCTCGCAGGAGAGCGCCCGCACTTATCTCAGCAACTTCGGCGACTCGGCCCGCAGCCCGCTGGCGTCCTACCTGGAAGGCGTGCGATTGGCGGTGCGCGACAGCGGCCGCGTCGTGATTCCGGGAATGTTCAAGGCCTATCAAGAGGCGGGTTGGCTCGATCCCAATCTCTTGATTTATTTGCCGGTCAGTCTCGTTTTGGCGTGGGCCTGGTGGCGGCTGGCGCGCCAGACGGCCGATCCCCTGTTGCTCGGCGTGCCCTTTTATGTGCTGCTGCACGTCGTCTATCCCTATGAGGCCGGGGCTCGATTTTTTGTGCCCCTGTTGCCGATTTTCGCTGCGAGCCTGGCGTCGTTACTGAAGTCGGAAGATCGGCGGCGGGTCTTCGCAGTGGCCGCGTTCTGCGGAGCCCATATGCTGATCGCCGTGATCTATTGGCTGGCCGTCGACGGGCCCCGGGCCCTGGCCGAAGCGAGACGCGGCGAAGAGATCGCCACGATCTGTCGGCAAATCCCGTCAGAGTCCCCGCGCGTCACAGCAGCCAATCTTTCCGAGAACGAAATTCTGATGCTCGAACTGCAGCTCGATCGGCCCGTGACATCACGCAAGCCGGGCACGACGCCTGCCGCCGAAGAGTGGTTGATCTCTGGTCGGCAATCACAACCGGGCGGTTCCTATCGCCTCTCCGCGACGACGACTTCGTTCGCGCTCTCGCGCCGAGAAACGGGCAGCCAACACCGCGCGCCGCTGGCACAGTAGACGCCCGCCCGAGCCGCCGGTGTCAACCGGCGGTGCCTACTCGAGAACCGCAGGGCTGACACCCCACGCGCTTGGACTCGATCAGTCCGCAACCTCCGCCGGGATCACCGGGTGTGCCGCGAGGAACACCGGGCAATGGGCGTGGGACAGGACATAGCTCATCTGAGCATCGCAAAGCCGTCCCTTTTCGATCGGCCGCTCTTGGGGCAGCGGCAGGATAATCAGCTCATAGTGTCCGTCGCGCGCGAGTTTCACGACGTCCGTTCCGTAACTAGTTCCGAGCGACTCGACGTGAATCTCGCGTCCGAGGCTGCGGGCACGCTCTTGGTCCCGTTGCAAAACACCGTCGATCGGCGCAGCGGATTCTTCGGGCGGCGGAACCGCGACCACGTCGAGCACGACCTTAGGATCGAGCATGGTCAAGACCCAAAAGAACAGGTCGGTGCTGACAGAGGTGGCATCGTGGATCAGCAGTACCTTGTGGACCCCCAACCCGGCTGCCCGCAAGTCGGCGACGTTGCGCGCATGGCGCTCGCCGAACTTGGGAATGCGGTTTCCCCCTTCGACGTCGAAGTAGACATCGCGGTCGCGGCTCAAAACTCGCACGGTGAGGCCCGGTGGTCGACCGTCGTGCAGGCTGATCCAATAGAACGAGATCTGGTCGAGTTGCTCTTCGGCCGTGAATTTGTTCGACGCGCCGACGACCACTTCCTGGGCCTTGATCTCGGCGGCCACGCGCAGAATGGCGTGCAGCGGGCTGTTGGTCGGCACGATCAGCGGTCGAACTTTCTTGCCGGCTTTCTCCGCGCGCTCGACGACCGCGGTCATTAACTGCTGGTCGTAGGTGTCGAGATCGAGCCGCCCCGTTCCCACTTCACCACCGGGAACGATCATCTTGGCCGTCATCACCACGACGTCGGTCGAGATGGGATCCGTCTCCGCGAGAGCCTTTTCGAGCATGAACAGATTGTGCGGCGAACGAATGGCGACCAGTTTGCGATAGGGTTTCGTCAGGCCCAGGCTCTCGGTTTTGATTTCCGGCAGGACCTGTTGGTTGAACTGCTCCAAATGGGCGTGTTTGACTCCGCGTCGGCGTCGCTCGTTGACCTGCTCTGTCGTGATGAAGATCGTCAGGAAGGCGGCGCTAAAGACCAAGCCACTCATCGTGGCGACTTCCTTCGTCAATAAATTCGCGATGGCCGACAGCAGCACGGTCAGCGCGATCAGCGACAGCCCGATCGGCAGCTCGAGCTTTCCAATCCGAATATTGAGCGGGACCTTGAACTCGCGCGGCGTATGATCCTTGAATCGCAGCACCACCATGGAAAGCGTCTTGAAAGTAAAGCTCCAAACGACGCCGAAGGCGTACGCCTCGCCGAGGAGAATGAAATCCCCGCGGCTGGCGATGATGGTGAAGAGTTGCAGACCCACAATCAGCCATAAAATTCGCGACGTTGTCCCGAAGCGCGCGTGGGGCTTGAGAAACCAGTCGGGCAGCACGCCATCTTCAGCGACGCGGTTGAGCACTCCGTTCGAACCGATCATCGAGGTATTGACCGCGCCCGACAGAATCAAAAATCCGACGATCACCACAAAGGCGTTGAGCAGCAGCTTGAGCGGCAGGGGGCCGACCATCTGCATCGCCAGCCCGCCGATAAAGTTGTCGTAGTATTTGCCCATTCGCAGGTCGTCGGGAATGAGCACGACCGCCAGGAAGCTGACGGTCCCCGTCAGCAGCAGGCTGTAGATGAAAACGATGAACGCCGCCTTCTTGAAGTTCTTGAGCTTGGGGGACTCCACTTCCCGGTAGACCTGGGCCAGCGTTTCCTCCCCGCTCATGGCAAGAATGGAGTGCCCGAACGCAATGACGATGCCCACCAGGCCGATCAGCCCCAGCCAGCCGGCGCCGCCGGAGTGCCGCAGCGGCTCTGCAATGGACGGAAAGCGCCCCAAAAATCCCAACGGATCTTCCTGGCGCCCTGTGACGAGATTCATCTTGGGGACCGGCTGACCGGAATCCGAAACTGTGGTCTTCAGACTCAGGTCCGGATGCCAGCTCGGGACCGGGTTGACAGGGCCCTTCACCGCCAGCGTCACAGCACTCCACCCCAGGATCACCACGCCCATGATCGTCGTGGCGACCATGATTTTCAGGGCCTTATCGCTCGACTCGTGAATGCCGAGGATGTTCTGGCGGAAGAAATAGAGTGTCGTCAGACAGGCGATCGCCACCGCGCCCCAACTCTTAATGTCGTGTTGCAGCTCTGGCGGGATGTTAATGTGCAGATAATCGGTGCAGGCTTCGAGCCCCAGGCCGACGATGTATTGGCCGGCGGAGACGCCGCTAATCGGGCCGGTGAGGATGTAGTCGAACAGCAAAGCTGAGACGGAAAGCTTGGCGACGAAACCCCCCATCGCCTCCTTCACCACTCGGTACACGCCGCCGCGCACGAACAGCGAGCAACTTTCGATGTAGACGGCCCGCATCGCGTAGCTGAACACCAGCACACCGATGATGAACCAGGGTGCCGCCTTCCCGATTTCGCTTTCGACGATGGCCCCGATGTAGTAGGCGGTGCTAGCCAGGTCGCAGAGGACGACGGCCGCGGTTCGCCAATACGAGATGAAGGTGAAGGTCACGCTGCTGATGACGATCACCTGGGCGGCGCGGATCGCCTTGGCGGTGACCGTCGAAAGCCCGGCGGAGGGAGCACCATTGGGGGTAGCGAGCGAGGGGGATGACGAGGCCGGATCAGACTTTTCGTTGGCCACGAGAGGTTGGCGCCATTTATCAGGTGCGGAAGCGGCCACGCCGAATCGCGGATGCAAAATGCATGAGACACATCCCGCGAATTGCAATCTGCCCGGCGGACCAGGGGTCGGGCATTGTCGCCCGAAAATGCCAAACGGGCAATTCTCCCGAAAGACGCCCGATGTCGTCAAGGAGCGGGGTTGCTTCCAGGTCGGGTTTGACCTGCGTATGGCCGGATAGGACGGGATTACTTCGCGCTGATATAAGGGGGAATCGGACATCGGGAATATTGCCCCCTGAGTGATTGATGGCTCAAGTTAGCCACGACTTACCTGCTCCGCGCTCGCTTTCCCGCAGCCTGAATCTCCCCCAGGCGCTTTCGCTCAACATCGCCAACATGGTCGGGGTTGGGCCATTTATCACGATCCCCCTGATGCTCCAAGAAATGCGAGGGCCACAGGTCGTGGTGGCTTGGCTCGTCGCAGGACTGCTCGTGCTCTGCGACGGCTTGGTTTGGAGCGAATTGGGGGCAGCCCTGCCCGGCAGCGGCGGCTCTTATCATTTCCTCAAAGAGATTTATGGGCGGTTGAGCCCAACCTGGGGTCGACTGATCCCGTTCCTCTTTATTTGGCAGTTTCTGATCAGCGGCACGTGCGAAGGCGCTTCCGGGTACATGGGTGCGCTCAAATACCTGAATTACGCTCTGCCCGGACTTGATCAATGGCTCGAGCGCTGGCATGTCCCAGGAGGTCCCAACACGTTGGCGGCCCTGCTCGCCCTGTGCGTGACGGGGCTCCTCTGCCGACATGTGCGCGTGCTGG
>Ga0210393_10001646_pt1 | contig 18635 bp, 11 predicted proteins | sample IncBWC27OmetaG_FD_160068 | JGI IMG/M metagenome (GOLD analysis project Ga0210393, IMG submission 160068) | Forest soil microbial communities from Barre Woods Harvard Forest LTER site, Petersham, Massachusetts, United States - Inc-BW-C-27-O ... | reverse complement strand
GAACTGCCGCTCAAGCAAGGGATTCAGGTGCTCCACGGGAATCTCAGCGAAGCTGGCGTACTTCAATGCGTCAGATGCCACGATGCCTCCATTTCATCTCTCAGCCCTCTCACAGAATTCTAAGGCCTGGACGTCAGAATCAGCGGCAAGAGTTGGGGAATCGAGAGTTCGCGCTGGCCAAGCAAAACAGCTATTGGTCAATTGAGCCCACGGAAAATGCGAGCGTTAGCTAGCCGCCCGCAGGGCGGACCACATCATCCATCGCCAGACAGTAGATAGAACTGCTATCGCTGCCAGCAAAAAGACGATGAATAAAACATAGCTTCGAGTCCCCGTGGAAGCGAAAATACACGCCGCCGGCCGCTCCTATCGCTCCAAAGAAGACACCGCTAAAAAGCTCCGCGACACTCTACGATAAGAGAAAACCGAATCAAGGAGTAAGACTTACGGGAGCATAGGGCTCATGGTGACACTCGGCTGGATTCAGCCTGCCCACGAGGGTAGAGATCATCCGTGGAAATCCTGTTGAAAACTAAGGGATTACTATCTTGATTCCTTCAGGTCAAGCTTTAAGGATATTCAGGAAGTGGTTGCTTTCCTGAGATGCTCCGGGAAACACGATTTCCAGATTCTTCGCACCCAGGGTTTTGAATGCTGCTTCGCCCAAAACCTGCCGGAAGTCAGTAGTGATGGCCAAGTCTCTCTCTTCATAGAGCTGGCTCTTGTCCATCCCCGGCCATTTTCCGTAGACCTTCCGGCCCGTGACCGGCCCGCCTAGGACAAACATGACGTTGGCATGACCATGGTCTGTTCCGCCTGTCCCGTTCTGGTGAACGGTGCGCCCAAATTCTGACATGGTCACCAGCGTAATGTTCTCCGCGTCGTCGCCCATGTCCGTCCAGTAGGCGGCCAGCGATTCGCTGAACTCCTTCAAACGGTTGGGCAGCTGGCCATTCACGCCGCCCTGATTCTGGTGCGTATCCCATCCGCCGATATCGGCAAAGGCGGCTTCGACTCCCAGGTTTGCCTTCATCAGCTGAGCCACCTGTTTCAGGCTGTTGGCAAAAGCTCCATTAGGATAATTCGCCCCCGGCGCCGGCGTGTATTTTCCTGAATCGGTTCCCTTCAGCATCTTCACCGCCTCGAAGGTCTCGATTGCCGTCCCATGCAGCACCGCGTTGACCGACTCGTCGTACATCGCCTGAAAGCTGTTCGAGAGCGGAGCCGCCGCCGGATTCTGCCCTCCGACGTTAAAGTCCTTCAGGTTGCCGATGGCCACCGCCGGAACCTTGCCCTCCAGCGTCCGCGGAAGCTGCGTACCTAGCGCGACCGCGCGAAAAGCTGATTTTCCATGCCTCGGGTTTGCGGCATCCTCGGCTGCCAACGCGCGGTTCAGCCAGCCGTCCGGAGTGGCCGCGAGTCCGGGCGTTCCCGACTCCATAAAATCCTGCGCGTCGAAGTGTGATCGCGTTGGGTCGGGAGACCCGCACGCATGTACCATCGCCAGATGTCCCTGGTCCCAGAGCGGCTTAAGCGACTGCATCGAGGGGTGCAAGCCGAAGAATCCATCGAGATCGATCACCTGATTCTGCGGAATCGCGATCGTCGGGCGTTGCTCGTAATACGTCTTCTCCCGGTGAGGAACGACGATATTCAACCCATCGGCCGCGCCGCGCTGGAAGATGACGACCAGTTTCTTCCCCTGAAGCTGCGCTGTGGTTGCCTGCGCCAGCACGCTGCGCGTAAGGAATGAGGGGACCGCGGAGGCGCCGACCACCGCCATCGCGCCACTCTTCATAAATACCCGGCGAGTCAGAGACATGGGGAATGCTCCTTCTGGTTACCACTGACACCCGAACCGGCCGGAAAGTCGCGCCTCTGCCCTATTTTAACCTCCCGAATCGGAGGAAAAAAATCGATGCAGACATTGATACGTATAGAGGTCTATACTGCGCCAGACTCTATCTTCACCCTGAAAGGCATCCCTAATGACAAAAAGGTTCTCTCTGCGCGTTTCTCTGGCTCTGCTTGCAAGCATGTTCGCACTCGTCCCCTGCGGTGCTCCCGCGTTTGCCCAAAACAATAATAGCCAGGGCAAGATTCTGGCTGGGTTCTTCGAAGAATGGAGTATCTACTACGCGAATTACAATCTGGCCAATCTGGAAAGCAACGGCTCAGCCGCGAAGCTATCCCACCTTATCTATGCGTTCGGAGATGTCTCGGCGAGCGCCTCAGACCCTTCTTCGAACACCTGTGTCATTGCCGATGCATGGGCCGATTTTGAAGACAACAACCTTCCACCTGTAGGCGGCATTGCTGACTCCTGGCCGCTCTACGGCAACTTCGCCGAGATCCTCAAGCTCAAGCAGCTTCATCCCAAACTGAAAACGGTGATCTCTCTGGGCGGTGCCAGCGCTGCCGAAGCCCAGGCCTTTTCAACCGCCGCCAGCACGCAGGCTGGCCGTCAGGCTCTGGTCTCGTCCTGCATCAACATGTTCGTTGTTGGAAATGTGGGCAGCGACTGGAACGGCAACATCACCGCCCCCGGCCTGTTCGATGGCTTTAACATCGACTGGGAATTTCCCGCCGCCACCGACAAGCAGAACTTCACGCTCCTTCTGCAGGAGTTTCGCAACCAGTTGAATGCCTTGAGCGCGCAAACCGGTAAGCAGTACATCCTCAGCTTCGATGGACCGGCCGGCGCACAGAACTACACCAACATCGACCTCAAAAATGCGGCCAAACAGGTGGATTTCATCACCATCGATGGCTACAACTATGCTGGAACCTGGGAAAGCACGACGAACGACGCTTCCCCATTGTTCGATTCCCCGCTGGACCCGGCCTTCGGTCAGCACCTTGACATTGAAGACACAGTCACCGCTTATCTGAAGGCCGGCGTGCCTCCGCAGAAGTACGTCATGGGAGTGCCCCTCTACGCCGCTGGCTGGACGGGCGTTCCGAAGACCAATCACGGCCTTTACCAGAACTCTACCGGACCTTCGGCGGTTCTACTCGCCAATGGAACGGGTCCGTGCACCGATCTCAGCGGCAACACCCCTGGATGCGACACGCTGTTGACTCCCGGCACGGCCACCTATGCCACACTTTCAACCCTGACCGCCAACGGCTATAAGAGCTACTTCGATCCGAGCAGGATTGCCGTATCTCTCTACAACCCCACCAGCCAGACCTTCTACACCTACGACGACCCGGATACCGCTTTTCTCAAGGCTCTCTATGTCGACTTTCGCGTTCCCGGAGGCTTGGGCGGCGCGTTTGTCTGGGCCGTCAAGGACGACGACGCCAACGGCACTATGGTGAAGACACTGGCAACCGGCCTCGGTCGCTAACAAGTTGCATTGCCTACCCATCGGCCCGGCCACTGTGGTCGGGCCGTCTTTTTTTGCAAAAAGTGAGGCAGGACAGCTCACCGCGTGCACACTTGCGGCACATGATGGATAATGGTTCCTCCAAGGAGTTCTCCCATGGGCAGTGTCGCTCTTCTACAATCGCTGAGAGAAAGCATTCTCGGCCAAGCCGGCGTAAAGACCATCTACGGCGAACCGATCACCGCGCAGGGAAAAACGGTCATCCCCGTTGCAAAGATCGTGTATGGATTCGGCGCAGGAGCAGGTACCGGCGGCGTAGGCAATGCGAGCGCACAGGGTGAAGGTGGAGGAGGCGGTGCGGGTGTGCGCACCATACCTGTGGGCGTCATCGAGATCAGCGACCAGCCCACCCGCTTCATTCCCATCACCAGCCGAAAGAAACTAGCTGGAGCTGTGCTCGGGGGGATCGTTCTGGGCATGTTGTTATTCCGCCGCAAACGGCGTTGACCCATGGTTGCTGTCTTTACTGGGCGAGCAGAGGTTCAGGTCTCTCCATAAGTTGCGCGAGCCAAATCCTCTAGGACAAGCCATGCCGAACTACGGCAGGTTGGGGCAGGTCTTGCGATAAAGTCCATCCATCTTCAAAGTCTTCCAATCATCGGGCGTCAGGTTACGCGGCAGAAGCTTGCAGGCCTGAGTGGCAAGGTCACTCACCTGGAGCGGCCACAGACGAACTGAGCCGTCTTGACTGGAAGTAGCGAGCCAGCGCCCCCTTGGGCTGAAAGCCGCATCGGTCAGTTCGCTTTCGTGCTCGAAACTCGCGATTGGGCGCTTGCTGTCGGCTTCCTCGAGAACCAGAGTTGGAGAATACTGATCGAACTCGATGCGCCAGATTCCATCAGGGCTGATGCGACGGCTGTCGACTGAAGTGGGCCACATGAGGGAATCTTTGATCAGCCGTTGCGGACCGCCTTGCGGTGGACGTTCCGCGGGGTCGTCCGAGACTTCCCGTCCCCTTTCTTCCCAGGCCACTTCCGCACCAGTGGCAAGTTCCCACATACGTTGAGTCTGGATATAGTGATGGAGTCCTCGCGGGTTGGACTGCGACCGCGCGGCTAAATAGTCCCCATTCGGACTCAGCCTGAATTCCTGAAATCGTCCTTCGATGAGAATCTTCTGTCGTTTGCTACCCATATCGAAGGTCCTAATTGAATGGTTGTCGAGCACGACCAATGTGCGACCGTCTCCAGAAAAAGTTATGACCGGCTCACCGGATGCGCTGTAGTCAGCGACGGTTTTCAAGGTGCGAGTCTCGACAAAGTAGAGATGATCCTGACCAGTCACGACCAGAAGACGGCCATCGGGGCTAAAGCAGACGCCATTCAGGCCGGGGGTGATACTCGCCTCCTTCAGTCGGCGGATTTGACGCAACTCAGAAATATCGAAAAGCCTGAGAGATCCACCTTCTCCCACGGTTGCCAGCAGGGTCTCATCCGGACTTACGCTCAGTCCTCCGCGCTTCTCAGTCAAAGCCGGGACCGGTACGGACTGGTTGCCTTGCGCGGTAGGCCAGAGCGCTATCGAGCCGTCGTTAAGACCCGCGGCAACAACTTTGCCGTCAGGGCGAAACGCGACGGAACCGCAACAGGATGAGCCGATGGCCAAGAGCAGATTCTGGGTACCTGGGCGAACAGAGTAGATGATGTCGTCGACGGTGATGAAATCTCCGGACGGACTTGCCGAGATCCTGAACTCGTCGATGCCTCGATTGTGATTTGTTACAGGAATCAGATTGCCAGTAAATTCATAACCGTTGTCACCGAGTTTCGCTGTGGCGATTCCTTTCCCACAAAGAGCGGCGAGGGTGGATCCATCCGTACTGAGGCTGAGGGCATAGCAGGAACCTGCGTCACTGTACTTGTATTTATTGCCATCGGAGGAGCCAGGCTGAGTGATCCAGACTCCGGACTTGTCCGCGATGGCCAAAGCTCCATTCTTCATAAACTGGACGCTGACAGTCGGGCCCTCACCCGGGGGAAATGTCAATTCCTGCCATTGTTGCGAAGCTTTTTGAAAGAGACGCGCACCGCGCCCAGTACCTTCGCCATAGGTAGTCGTCGCCAGGTACTGCCCATCGGGACTGAAGGTGATCGACCTCACCACGTAGCCATGAGGAATTACAACTGCGGGCTTGCCCGTTTGCACGTCCCAGATGCCGACGGCGCCATCCGAACCGGCCGCCAGCCAGCGGCCATCGTAGCTGAATGCCAAAGCTCTGATGGGCGCGCGCAGTGGGATGGGTCGCGGAGATTCCAGGCCGCGCTGCTTTATCTGAGCGGAAACGTCCCATAAAATGACCTGGTCACCGCCGGATGCCATCCAGCGTCCATCGCGGCTGAAAGCCAGTGAATTGACGATCCCGTGATGGGCATTGGGAATGATCTTCGGTGCGGCAGGAATGAGCCGTAACACCTGCGAGAGAGCCTTCATGCCGTCCGCAGTGGGGTAGGCCTCAAGAGATTCGAGAGCGAGCGTTCCGCTCACAGCCAGATCGTCAGTGTCGTAACCGAATCGATAGAGTGACTCGGTGGCCATCCTCCTGGCGTTGGTGATCTTTGCCTGAAGAACTGCCTTCGCCGTTTCGTCCTGAGCGATGCCTTTTTGCCGCACGGCCTCTGCTTCATTCTGTACGGCAGTATCTTTCTGCAGCGTTGCCTCCTTGGCGCTAACATCGGCGGCGTTCCTTTGCTTCGTCGCTTCCACCTCATTGGTTTTCGCCAGCTGGGTTTGGCGCTCCGCAACGTTCTTCTGCATGAACGCGTAGATTGCCAGGCCGACGGCGATCAGGAACGCCACGGCGACCGTCCCGATGATGATTCGCTGGGTCCTGGTGGCGGCCTGTCGACTGGCAAGAATGTATTGGGACTGCAACGTGGTCGGCTTAGGTTCCCGGTCAGAGCTTTTGGCGATCCACTGCTCGGCCTCGCGCAGGTCTTTGCCGCGGAGAAGGAAGCTGCTGTCACTGTTCATCCGCTCCCACTCTTTGGCGCGGGTCAGCAGGCGAGTGTGTGCCTGGGTCCAGGGCAGGTCGGTATCGAGCGCCGCGATCAGAGCTGCGAATTTTGCGTCAAACTGCTGCGGGTCATCGAAGTCCAGCCTTTGAAACCGGCTCAACGTTTCGGGGACCGAGTCGTCTGGTACCGGCCGGAAGAAGAGCGGAAGCATCTTCTTGTTGTTGGCCGCCGCATGCTCGATCTCTTGTTTGCAGGGGATAGAAGCAACCGAGTCAGGGCTGATAATGAAGATGAAATTGTCCGCTGTTTCGATGTTGCGCAGGATTTCCTGCTGCCATTCGGAGGTAAGCGGGATGTCCTTCCAGTCGACCCAGGCTTCACGGTTGTGGGCGACGAGTCCATCGCCGAGCCGGCGCACGAAGTCCTTGTCCCTGCGGGAATACGAAATGAAGACCTCTGCCATGGAAACTCAGTACGTTCTCATCTTGTGCCATTGCTCGGACCGCAATTCTACTACTTTGGCGATTCGAAAAAGGCAACCCTCCAGACACCTCCCGTACTCGCTTAGTAATGGCTTGAATGGAAAGGAAGTATCCAAAAGCTATCCGGCCTAGCATCCACCAAAAACATTACCCCGAGCTTCTGTCAAATCGAATCGATCGGAGCCTGCATCTTCACCACGATCTCCGCAGGCTCGTTCGGCAGTAGGTCGAAGTAATTGTCCGATATCTCCGCATCCAGATCGCCAAGGAGAGATACACGCTGCGAGCCAACACCGGGCCCGTCAGTTTGACCGCAGTAGCTGCTATCGGTGGGCAGGACCTCGCTCTGAATATACGCTGCTGCAAATGAATACCCTTGCGTGGATGAGCCCCATGCGCAATCCTCGTAAAAAGTTGCTTACAGACAAAGTATTTTCTTTGCTTCCTCGTGTGCGATCAGTGCGTCGAGTCATGCATCCCACTTCATGAAGTTGATCGCAGTTTCCCCAAGGAGCAGCAAACATGGAACCCACGCAGCGTCAGCGGAAGCAATTTGTCATTGGATCCGCCATTCTTTTTGCATCAGCCTTGGCCATCACAGGATGTCAGAACAAACCTGCTCATCCGGACGAGAAATCGGCCGTCACTAATTCTCTCAACGGCAACAACCTCAAAGATGTGAGCGTCTCGCAGGACCAGGACAAAGGTGTGATAACCCTCACCGGCAATGTCGATTCGCAGGATCAGAAATCGCAGGCCGAAACTCTTGCCAGGCAGGCCGCGCCCGACTACACCATCGCGGATGAAATCGGCGTAAGGCCTCCAGGCGCCGAGAGCCAGGCGAAAGCAGTCGATTCCAACCTCGACAGCGCGATTGAAGACAACTATAAGGCGTCCATCAAAAGCAACAAGAACCTGGACGATCAGAGCATCGACTACTCCGCAAAGAATGGCACGCTTGTACTCAAAGGATCAGTGAAGACTGAAGCACAGAAGAGGGAGGCGGCAAAACTCGCCAAAGCGGTCCCGAACGTTCAGCAGGTGGTGGACGAAATCGAAGTCAAGCCGGGCAAGCATTCCACGCCCAATTCCTGAAACATGTTAACGATGCGGGAGCCCGCTCGATGGCTCCCGCACTTTAGCCTCCAGGGTTAATATGATTGTCATATCTTGACAATCAAGATGAGATGGTATTAGCCTGCTCTCTATGAGTGAGCAGAGCACGGATGTCATCCAAGGCACGCTCGACCTGCTAATCCTGAAAACTCTGAGCCTCGAACCTATGCACGGCTTCGGTATTGCCCGCCGTGTTGAGCAGGTTGCCCGCGGCGTTTTCAAGGTCAACCCCGGCTCTCTACTGACTGCGCTGCAGCGTCTGGAGCGCGCGGGCTGGCTGGACTCTGAGTGGCGCAACACCGAAAACTCACGTCGTGCGAAGTTCTACACCCTCACACGCACCGGCAGAAAACAATTGGATATCGAAACAGCGGAGTGGACCCGTCGCGCTTCGGCAGTTGCACGGCTTCTCCGGCAGGAGGCTTAGGGTGTCATTCTGGCGCCAGGTCACTCGGGGCTTCCGAGGACTGCTGCATCGAAGCGAGCAGGACAGAGAGATCGATGACGAGGTCCGGAGTTACTTCGAAGAAGCAATCGCAGCATATAGGGAGCGCGGTCTATGTGAAGAGGATGCTCGCCGGGCAGCGCGTCTGGATTTCGGAAACCCGAACGTAGTCGAAGAGCAGGTGCGCTCGTTTGGATGGGAAAACATGGTCAGAATGTTTCTCTCTGACCTGCGCTTCGCCGCGCGACAACTGCGTAGAAATCCGAGTTTCACGGCCGTCAGCGCTGCTACGCTTGCGCTTGGCATCGGCGCCAGCACAGCGATATTCAGCGCAATCAATCCAATTCTTTTCAAACCCCTGCCCTATCCTCACCCCGGCCGCATTCTGATGATCTGGAGCACCTGGCAGGGTGCTCGATCCGAGATTGCCTTTGGCACCTACGTTGAGCTTTCACAGCGCAGCCATTCCTTCGAATCCATGGCCCTCTTTGAGCCGTGGCAACCGGCGATTACCGGCGGTACGGAACCCCAGCGCCTCGACGGCCAACGCGTGAGCCCCAGTTTCTTCCATGTGCTGGGCATCGCTCCTGTGCTCGGCCGTGATTTCGCTTCTTCCGATGAGGGACCGAACGTGCCGAAGGCTGTCATTCTCAGCGACAAGCTTTGGCGGCGTCTCTTTCACGGTGATCCCGCAGCCCTCGGCCATGCGGTCAACCTCGACGGCGACAATTACACCATCATCGGAGTCATGCCCCGACGGTTTGATGATGTCCTTTCTCCTTCAGCCGAACTTTGGACTCCTGACCAGTACGATTCCAGTCAGGTCAACCGCGAATTCAATAGCTGGGCGTGGGGCAATCACCTGCGCATGGTGGGCCGTCTCAGACCAGGAAGTACGCGCGCTAATGCGATTCAGGAACTGGCTGAGATCGCAAGAACGCGATGGCCACAATTTCCTCGTCCGCGTTGGGCTTCCCTGGAGCGCGGGCTCATTGTAGATTCTCTGCAAGATGACATCGCACACACAGTCAAACCGGCGCTGCTGGCCGTCTTCGGCGCGGTGGTCGTCGTGCTGGCCATTGCATGCGTCAACGTCATCAATCTGGTCCTGGCTCGCAGCGCTCAGCGTCACGGCGAATTTGCGGTGCGCGGCGCATTGGGCGCATCAAGGGGCCGCATCCTGCGTCAACTCGTGACGGAGAGCCTGCTTCTGTCATTCTTTGGCGGCGTGCTCGGAATCGCCGCCGCCGCCGTCGGAGTGCGCGTGATTGTCGCACTCAGTCCGGCGGAGCTGCCGCGCCTCGACGCCATCGGCTTCGATCCGGCGGCATTTGTCTTCGCGTTTGTTCTCATCACGATCATTGGCCTTGCAGCGGGCGTCGTCCCCGCTATCCACATCTCGCGCAATCACCTGCAATCCGGACTGCAGTACGCTTGCCGTCGCATCGCCGGTATGCACCTTTGGACGCGGCGCTTTCTCGTTGTCGCGGAGATCGCTCTGGCTCTTGTCTTGCTGGTCAGCGCTGGATTGCTTCTGCGCAGCATGCAGCGGCTGCTTGCCGTGAATCCGGGATTCAGTCCGTCGCACTTGCTGACCATGCAGGTGGCCACCTCGGGCCACCAGTTTGACGATCTCGCCACGAACCCGGGCGAGGGTGATCGCGTTCGCCGCCGCTTTTTCGAGCAGGCCCTCGATGCCGTTCGGCAGGTGCCCGGCGTCGAAAGCGCAGCTTTTACCAGCCTGCTGACCCTCAGCGACGATCCCCCCGTTATGGGGATGTATGGAGCACAATTCGAAGACCAGGATTCTCAAAGCGGATACAACGTTTTTCGTTACGCGGTCAGCCCCGGTTATTGCCAAACGATGGGCATCCCCGTGATCGGCGGCCGGTTGCTCGACGAACGCGATACTGCCGGTGCACCGCAGGCGGCGCTCATCAGCCAATCTCTTGCCAGGCATCATTTCGGAAACCAAAATCCAATCGGCAGCCGCCTGCATGTCGGCCCGAGAAACCTGCCCTGGTATACCATCGTCGGAGTCGTCGGCGATGTGAAGCAGACTTCTCTCTCCTTAGACCAGGAAGATGCGGTCTATCTGTCGACAGACCAGACCTGGTTCGCCGATGACACGCTTTCCTTCGTGATTCGTACGCGCGGAAACACGGCAGCTCTCGTGCCCGCAGTGAAGTCCGCCATCTGGTCGGTGGATAAGGAGCAGCCCATCGTTCGTGTGATGACGATGGATCGTCTGATGGCAATCACCGAAGCACAACGGCGTTTCATCCTGATTCTCTTTGACGCGTTCGGAGTTGTGGCCCTGCTGCTTGCGGCCGTCGGCCTCTATGGCGTATTGTCCGGTAGCGTTTCGGAGAGGATTCCTGAAATAGGCGTTCGTATGGCGTTGGGAGCCACGCGGAGCGACATTCTGACCCTGGTGCTTCGCGATGGGATGCGGCTGACGGCGTTCGGTATGATGATGGGGCTGTGCGGAGCCTTTGCCGCCAGCCGAGGTACTGCCTCTCTCCTGTTCGGGACTTCGGCGCTCGATCCGGTTTCCTGGCTCGGCATGATGGCGGTGCTGGCCATTGTCGCTGCCCTGGCTTGCTGGATTCCTGCTTGGCGCAGCGCAAATGTTGACCCCTCAAGTGCGCTCCGAGCCGAGTGACTGCCAGCCGTTCAACGCTCACTTGTATTGGCTTGGCAGAGCTTCTTAGGCACGGAATTTCGACTGTCGAGGACAAGGAAATGAACTCATGGACGATTCATTTCACCACCGAATGAATGATCTGAACATGGGGGAACTCGACGGGCTCTACCTAAACTGTTTGGAATGAATAGGTGTCGGTTAAGTTAATGAGAATGAATCAGCCTCAGAATGCAGGAGGGATGGGATACCCTAGTCCAAAATCAGTACTTCCGCATCACTCCCAGAACGCGACCTTGGATGGCGACCTGCGCCGCCGGAACATAAATAGGGTCCATCTCGGTATTCGACGGCTGCAGCCGGACGAGTGAACCCTCCAGGTAGTAGCGCTTGAGAGTGGTCTCCGCCCCGCGAACCAGCGCGACTACGATGTCTCCTTCGTGAGCCGCCGACACTCGCTCGACAAATACATAGTCCCCATCGACGATGTGTTCGTCGCGCATGGAGTCGCCCCGCACCTGCAGTGCAAAGACATCACGGTTACCGACGATGTCGCTCAGCGAAATGCTCTCCGAGGTTTCAACGCCCTCAAGCGGCAGGCCCGCTGCGATGCGTCCCACCAGCGGCAGCCGATCCCCTGGCCGCGCCTTCGCCTTCGGCGGCATCACATCGATCGATCGGCTGCGGTTGTGCTCCCGCTGCAGCAGACCTTTCTGCTGCAGATTGGTGATGTGCTTGTGCACGGTGGCGAGCGACCTCAGATTGAGGCCGTGGGCTATCTCCTCAAAGGAAGGAGAGTAACCATTGCGTTGCACAAAGCTCGAAATAAAATCGAGCACCTCTTTTTGACGGCGGGTGACGGCCATGCGCGAATTATAGCGAATAAAAGGCGAATCGGGGCGGATATTTTTTACTCAGAGATTTCGCGTTATGAAACCCATCAGGCTGCTACTTCCTATTCGCGAACTCAGCGCATTTCCGCAATTAATCTTCTCTTCTGTCTGATTCCGAGGCACGAGAGGTTGTTCCTGCAAGCGGTGAATGCACACGCCTGGGAGAACGACATGCGGTTGCTCGTAGCAGAAGACGATTGAGCGTAGCGGGTTGATGGAAATGGTCGGCCAAAAGACAGCCATGACCCATCAGGGATGAGCCATTAGCGACAAGGCATACACAGAGTGCAGAATGCACCCCGCTCTATTCTGCCTTTCTCCTGCATCGGTCAGAGAAACTGCTGTAGGATGTGGGGCGGAGGGCGGCGTATGGCTAAGGCGACGGGGATTGGCGGGGCGTTTCTGAGGGCGGACGATCCGGAGAGGCTATATACGTGGTACGAGAAGCATCTGGGGCTGAAGCGGCAGAATGGCTGCTGGACGTTTGAGGCGGCGGAGCAGCGAGGCCCCGCAGTGGTGTCGTTTTTTCCGCGCGGGTCGGACTACTTTCCAGTGCGTCAGCCGGCGATGTTGAACTTTCAGGTCGACGATGTGGATGCGCTGCTCGATGCCCTGATCGCCGCCGGAGTCGAGGTCGATCCGAAGAGGGAAAGATACGACTACGGCAACTTCGGCTGGTTCACCGATCCGGAAGGGAACCGGGTGGAGTTGTGGCAGCCGGTATGATGGGCACTGACAAACTGACTTCCGACGTATCCGATCGGTAAATACAAGCCGATCAAACGTGCTTTCAGTGACCAACGAGTGGCGCTCGCTTCGCCTGCGCTCAAGCCTACGGTAGTAAGGTGCGGCGCTTCGCGCCGGTATCTTGGGGCACGGCTGAAGCCGTGCCCTTTCGAAACTACTCCGGGCCTGCTCTCTCCCACGTCCGAAAATCCAGACCCTCGGCAAGCGCAGGGCAGGCTTGGGCGCCCGGCTATTTCCCACCCAAGCCGACAGCGAGCTTGCATGGGCAGCGGGCGGGTCAGTGCGTCATTGACGGTCCCGGCGTCCCGTCGGACCATTCGTCGGTCAAAACGAAGAAAGTCGTCACCCGTTGTTCAGGGTCATATGCCGCCATAACCGGCGAGCCAGGCAGATTAGCTCCCCAGCTTTTCTCAGCATCACCCGAAGCAAAGAACATTACATGTGGATGCCAACTCTTGCCGCTATCGTTTAGATATTGTTGCTTCGACATCATGTAGACCATCGTCCCAGGCGCAAGCGCCGGCAGCTCCTTCTTTTCCAGTGCCGACGCGATGGCCGCTGCGATCTCCGCCTTCGATTTTCCTGCCAGCACCAGGTTGCTCTTCATCAGAAAGATGGGCAGAACAGTGCTTGCGGCGGACGGATTGAAGCAATGAGGGGCGCGTACTTTGGGATTCCAAAACTGTGGATCATCGGTCGTGTTAGCCCATGATCGCTCGACAATGCAGACAAAGCCATTCGAGCCTTTCACGGCAGTCGTATAGCCGTGCCCCCGCAGCGCCATTACTTCGGCTGCATTGGAAATCGATGCTGGGGCGGCACTCCGAGCCAGAGCGATCTCAGCATTCTCGTCCGAAATCAAATACTGATCGAGAGGAGCCATGACGGGATAAGGAGCCTTCTCAACCTGCGCTTGTGCACTGGCCGACCAAGACGAAAAGATCGGAACGACGCATGCTACTAAAGTCATGATCCTGATATTGTTCTGCCGCATCGGATTCTCCGTGAAGAGCAATGGTATCCGATTCGTCCTGATAAACGTTAGGTTCCTAGTCCGAAATTCCGCACCCTTCGACAAGCTCGGCGCAGGCTGTAGGCACCCGGCGGATGGCTGATAAGGAGTGTGCCTCCCACCCTTCCCGCAAAAAATGCGGGCTTGAGCGGGTACCCGCCAAGAAGCGTGCTCGGAGAATCTGTTATCGTCCATTCTGAACAGGCCATGCCTCTCCCTGCCAAACTGAAGCAGAAGCCTCCGCACGCATTTGTTCTGGAAGCGCTTGCCCCCTTGAATCCCGAGGTACGCCGGATGTTTTCCGGTTTCGCCGTCTACCTGAGCGACCGGATCGTCTGCATGCTGCGAGACCACAAGAAATCTCCCCGGGACAACGGTGTCTGGCTGGTTCTCTCGGAGAGCGCCAATCCCGCGGACCCCGATCTCCGCCGGGAATTCCCTTCGATCCGTTCTATCGGTCTGCTGGGTAACAAAATTCGTCATTGGCTTCTCATTCCAAGTGACAGTCCCGGCTTTGAGATGGAGGCCCTCCGTGCATGCGATCTTCTGCTGCATCACGATTCACGCCTCGGCCGAATTCCTCAATCAAGGCGGTAGAGTCCCTATCCATTGCGCTTGGCGATTTTTCGTTCGTTGCCTCTGGCCCGGTAAAGCAGCAGCGATTAGCGTCCATTCCCATCCTTTGTTTCGCCATTCGGCTCAGGGCAGGCTTCGTATGGGGCACCAGTGTTGAAGTATTCAGCTCGCGATGAGCTGAGCTAACTCGATGCTGCGGCGCGGAGCTGGCGCTCGCGTTCCACCAGGAAATGATAGATGGCGTCGCCAACGTCCGGACGGGTACTAACATCGAGAGGGTCCATCGGACCGAAGCTCGACGCAATCCCAGAAGGAAGAGCCTCATTTACTTTCACGAGCACAACCCGGCCCCGGAATCGGGGATCCTTCAATGCGGTGTTCACCTCTGCCCGCACCCAGTCGCTCGCCGCAGAGTGCTCTGTCAGGATCACGAGCATCCAATCGCACTTGAGAAGGCCGTCCTCAATACGGTGAATGTAATCTTCCCCGGGAACGATGTCTTGTTCCGCGTACCAGGTCTCAACATTTCGGGCTGCCAAAGGCTCCCGGATTTGCGACTCCACATACTCGCGGTCATGATGATTGTGGCTGAGAAACACCCGCACCGGGTGATCCGGGGTCAAACGCTTCAGGTAATAGTGCTGGTATTTTATTTTCACTCCCTGGTCGGGCTTTCCAAGCTCGAACGGCAGAGGACCCTCGGCCTCAACCACGATATCGCGGGAAGCCGACCAAGTCGCTTTATCCACGAGGATGCGGCGTCCGTTGCGCGCGGCGTTTTCGAAGGCCGCGGCGAGATTGATCACAGTCCCGATAGCGGTAAAATTCTTCACTTCTGCGGTTCCGAAGCTGCCCAGTGCGGCTGTCCCGGTAGAAATTCCGATGCCGATATCCATGAAGCTGAGATCCTCATTGCTCTCCTCCATCCAGCGATTTCTCAGGCTATCGAAGCGCTCCTGCATATCAAAGGCGCAGCGGACCGCCGCCGCCGCTGCCTGTTCACCCTGAAAGATAGCGAAGGCCGAATCTCCGACGAACTTGTTGACGATCCCGCCGCGACGCAGGACTTGACTTGCCAGCATCCCTAGAAAGTCGTTAAGGATTTCCTGCGTGCGTGTCGCATCGGATTGGGTTTGGCAAAGCTGGGTAAATCCCCGCATATCCGCAAACAGGGCCGTCAGGCGTTCGGGACGGGCCGGCTGATCGATGATCTCGAGATACTGGGATACTCCGTTGCGCGTGTATAAACCGGTTTGCGCAACCAGCCGCTGAAGCAGCCGCACACTGTTGATTGCCGCTGCGGCAATCCTTCCCAGGTATTCCAGCAAAGCAAAGTCATGCTGATCGTACGGGCAGTACGTGCCGCTTGAGTCCATCTTGTTCAGCAGCTGCAGCACCCCTACCATCGAACCCGCAATCTGCAGCGGTACAGAAATCAGCGAGACCGTTACATTCTTGATCTGGTCATCCACGTTCTTGAAGTGCTCGGCGTCATCCTGAACGTTCGAAGATACGGTGATCTTTCCGGATCGAAACGCCTGGCCCGCTTTGCTGCCCTCGAGGGGAATCCTTTGATTCGACCGCTCGCCGAACTTCTGCAGCAATTCGTTGCCCTTCGGGCCGCGAGCGGCAGCAAAATACAAACCCTTGCGGATCGAATCGTAGAGCAGGAGCGAACCTTCAGGAGAATGGGTCGAAGCGCAGGCGCACTCCAGGACGGCGGCAACCACCTTTCGGTGATCTACCTGAGTCGACAACTCTCCCGCGAGGTCCAGTAACGCGGTCAGTTCCTCTCGTTTGATTTCGTCAGCTCCGGCCATACCTACCGAAGGTATACGCGTTCTTCGCCGGCGCGCAAGACAACTCGCGCATCACCCGTGATTATCAACCAGGTGACTCGAAAGTTGTCGAATACTTCCGGGAACCTATTCTCTAGCTTTAGGGCACCAGAAAATCTCGGGCTTCCGCGAAAGGGAGGATTCAATGAAGGCAGCCTGAGCCTTCCGGTTTGCCGAGGACACAGGCGCACTATCCACCTGGATGTCTCAGATGCGTACGGCCTGAAAAAGACAACCTGCTGAAGGCTTCCAGAGGCTAAACTTTCATCTGGTAGCGACGCCCGGTTCCTGCGCTGTAATGTGCACAGGAAATATCTGCCATAGCTGGCCTTTGTCCGCAGGCACCATCCAATCCCCGTTTGAGGCAGCTGCAGGTGTTTGCTGTTCGACAACCACCGCCCTGCCTTTTTCAACGGCAGCCAGGACGAGACCGCTGGCCTTGTTAACGATCATGTAGTAGTCGCCGGTCGCCGTCAGAGGTGGCGTTGTGCAGTTTGCCGGTATATCGCCGCAGTTTCCGGCGGTAATGATGTCCCACTCCTGGCTGGAATTTGTTCCCACTATTGCAGTCGGCTGAGCAGTCTGAATATTTCCTAGGACTGGACTGCCGGGCGTCGTGTTTCCATTTGCATCAAGAACATGGATTCCACGCTTCTGATCCGCGTTGATGATCTGGAAATAACCGTCGCCGAGATGGTCCATTGGAGTTGGATAGACGGCGTCGTTCACTTCAGCGTCGCCGCCCTGGGCCAGGATCTGCCACTGCTGGTGTAGAGGTGTAACTCCGAGGTCGAAGGCGGTGCGCAACAAACCACTAGATTGTCCAGGCCCGAATGGGGCCGCGTCCGCGGTTTCCAGAAGGTGTCCGTTCACAGCGCTGACGAGCTTGTAGGAAAGAGTTGGATCTACCTTGCCGCCAAGCGAAAGCATGGACGGCAAGACTGCATTGTCGAGATAACTTCCCGTCGTGTAGGAGAAATCGAAAAGCCCCAGGGCGGCGTTGACCCAATAGCCATAGACGCCGTTGGCCCACACGCCTCCTGCTCCGGGAATGGGCGATGCCTCGCAGGCCCAGCAATCCATGCCCATGCCGAGGTTCTTTGGTGCGCTTTTCTCTACTTTGTTAAGGTCAATGAAAAATTCGCGTTCATGCGCGCGCGAGCCGTCAAAGAGTGTCAAAGCACTTCCATACCAGGCATCTGTCGGGCTGCCGCCCGGGGTATATTCCACACCGTCCTCGGCGGTGAAGACCGGTATTTCGAGCCCGGTGGTTTCGGTGACAATATTTGCTTCCTCAACATGCTGGCCGACGGCAGGATTGCAACTGGAGTCCCCACCGGCGCCGCAGGCATCCCAGTTGAATTGCGCCTGTGTTAGCGGTCCATGCCAGCCGGGATAATAGCTCTGGCAGATATTGTCTACAGGAATTCCATAGTACTGGGTGGCTGTGGTGAAAAACGTCTGCAGATCAGGGGTGCCATCGGTATCAATGCAACGGAGCGGAGGTGGTATAGGCGGACCGAGATTCGGATCGGACGAGGCATCGACAATCGCCTGCATGGCTGCTTTCTGGATTGCCGCGAAGTTGGCAAAACTGGCGTCTGGCGTACCCGTCGCGTTGGGAGTCGCGCTTGTACCGGCGGGCGAGAGGCCTGAGGTGAACATGCCGGTGTTGACCTCATTGCCGATACCGACCATGTCAGGCATGGCGCCGTTCACACGGAATAACTCGATCTCTTGCTTCACGTAGTTGTACATCAGGCCAGGTGTGGGTGGGACGCCGGCAACCTGTGCGATGGTTTTGCCTTTCCAAAGGCCTGGCGTGTCCGAAGTGTTGTAGCCGTCGTAGAACAAACACAGAAACACGGCCATGCCCAGGTTCTTCGCGCGTTTTGCCAGATCGACGGCCGACCAGTCTGTCTGTGCGTAATTGCCGCTGCCCCCGTCCGTCGTAACTGGAACGACCTGGTTTACCGCAGTGGCAGGAAAGGTGATCGAAGTCCCCGCGGGCAGAGTGTAGTTGTCATACGGACCGTTGGAGACCGAGAAGCTGACGCTTCCGTGTACGACGGTGGTCGCGATCGAGGCCGGGCGAAGGCGAATTGCATTTAACCCGCTGTTTTTGAAGATTTGCAGCATGTCCTGGCCGGGCAGATAGGCGTCATGCCACCAGGGAAGGTTATTGGGATTCTGAGCGGCGCGATCATACTCCTCTTTTAGCGCGGTGCTCATATCGTTTCCGCGCCAATAGGCAGGGCGAAGCAACCACAATTGGCTTTGCTTGGGAGCCTCGAAGGGCGGTGACAAAATAAGCTTTGCGCCTGCGCTTGCACTTGAGGTATCCAGCACTCGCCTGGTTCCGACGTTTCTGATTTGGTTGTAACCATTTGTCGTGTAACTGAAAGACCACTCCTGGGTAGCAACATCGATGCTGCACCGGTCCAGCACAATGGCGGAACCATAGAAACCCGATTCGCTGTCCAGACATAACCCGCTGGAGATGTTGCTGATCATCCAGTTGCCATTTATTAGCTTG
>Ga0210393_10001644_pt1 | contig 18639 bp, 13 predicted proteins | sample IncBWC27OmetaG_FD_160068 | JGI IMG/M metagenome (GOLD analysis project Ga0210393, IMG submission 160068) | Forest soil microbial communities from Barre Woods Harvard Forest LTER site, Petersham, Massachusetts, United States - Inc-BW-C-27-O ... | reverse complement strand
AACCGTTCGGCTGCAGGAACGTATCGTTCTCGACGTATTCGCCGTAGATCTTCACCGGCAGACCGGCGGCCGCCGCCTCCGAGAACAGGAAGCCCTTTTTCTGATAGGCGAGTGCATCGCCGGCGTTCCCGCCGGGATAGCTGCGAACCCAGTCAGGCGACTGGATGTCGTCGGCGTAAGGTGCCATACCCTCGGTGATCCACTGGTGACCGTCAGCCGACTGGCGGCTCGGGTCGTAGAAGTTGTCCAAGAGAGGGAATCGCGTCACTAGCGCATGTACGTTAGGCGTGACCGGGGTGCCGCCAGCTACGGAGCCGTCGCCGAACACTGCCAGCGAGGGGTCGCCATTGCCGGCGGCCACGTCGCCCAGGACCTGATCATACGTGCGGTTTTCACGGACAATCATGAACACGTGCTTGATCAGCGACGGAGAGCCGATCTTCTCCGGGATTGCGACCGGTTTGGCATGGGGGCTGCCACCGGAGGCAGACTCGATATTTTGCGTCCGATTCCAGTGGTTGTATTGGTAAACGTCCTGCGTCATCGTCGCCAAAGTCGAGCTATTCGGCACGGGGACGATGCTGACGGTGCCATTGTCCTGGTGAGTGTTGTAGTCGCAGACATTGTAGTCGCACTCGAACGAATAACGCGCGCCGACGCCCTTATCGTTGGCGACGATAAGAGAGTTATTGGCCTCGTCCAGCACGACCGAACTCGGCGCATAGGCTACCGGAATCATGCCCATGACCGGTTTCTGCACGCCGTTGGCGAGGTTGACCACCGCGACCGCGTTGGCATTATAAAGCGCGACATAGGCAACACCATTCTTGGCATCGACTGCGATCGAGTTGGGAGCTGCGCCATAGGCTGGTTCGCCAGCGCCGGGCACTCCGATCGGCAGCCCCAGATTGATCGTCCGCTGCACAACGTTGGTGGCCGTGTTGATAATCGAGATGGTGTCGCTGTACGTATTGGCAACCAACAGGATCCCCTCATAGAACGCCATCCCGGTCGGGTGTAGGCCCCCAGTCGAGATGTCGGCGGTGACCGTCATCGAGGCTAGATCAACCACAGAAACGGTACCGGTGATCGCGCCGCCAACCACTGGGTCGGCGACAATTTCAGTGCCGGCGGACCAGATCTGGAAATCCGCCGCCGTTGCGGCCCGGCCACCCTCGTTGCTGATGTAGGCGGTTGTGCCGGCGTTGTTGATCACGATGCTGTGCGGTGCGTTGCCGACCCGGATCTGCGTACTCTGCTGATTCGTGACCAGGTTGATCTGAGTCAGCGTATCGTTCTGGTTCAGCAGAGCGTATGCGCTGGTTCCATCCTGTGAGACCGCCACGCCGCCGGGATAAGAAGTCCCCCCGCTATACAACGAGCCGCACGGTACGCCATAAGCGCCCGGAGGGCTGTTTGGAAAGCAGGTGATGAAGGAAGTGTTCGGCGGCACGCTGACTTGTGCATCGTCTTGCAGCAAGCCTTGTGCTGTAACCTTGGCGATGGTGACATTGCTACTGTCCTGACTGAACACCAGGTGCTGGCCATCCGCGGTATAGGTTATGCCGCTATAGCTGCCGCTCGAATCCAGTCCGAATGTGACGTAGTTCTGCAGGACAATGCCGGTGGTGGTGTCGAACACCTCAACGGCTCCGTTGCCATCGTCCGCCGACGTGCCCATGGTGAGCACAGCAGCGGTGTGAGTCTTTAGATTGGGGTTCAGCGCGACGGCTTTCGCGCGGACTCGGATGCCGAGGTTAACTTGCGTGCCGGCCGGGTTGATGATCTGGCCATCGCTAACCACCCACGAGCCGTTCGGCTGCGGGCCGGTGACGTAGGTCGGGTACAGATTGTTCTGAGCAGCGGCAAGCCCCGGGAAGCTCAGCCCCGCCGCCATCAGTCCGGCAAGCGGTCGCAGGTTCTTCCGAGACTTATTTCGAGACTTATTTCGAATCTTGTTTGAAGACATATACCGTTCTCCTCATTCGATTTTTTCATCACGCAGCGTTATTGGAAGGGATTTCGTGGCGGTTTAGTAGAAGGGACTTCGCAGTAGTGCTCATCTTTTGCCTCAATCTCTAATAGAGCTTGGCGCAAGCACTCAGTGCACCAAGGTCTCCATCCTAGTTTTGAGAAAGAGACGGCAGCATGACGCCGAGATTACATTTTTGTAATCTTGGGCTTTAAGGTGACGCGCGCTGAAGATAAGCCTTCATCTGAAGGCCTGGGGCTGAACCCATCGCAATCCGCGAGAGAAAGTTCAGCGCCTGTAACGGAAATTTCACATGATCGTCATAAGGGCGTCACAAATATCCTGCTAAGGTTGGGGCCACGATGCCCAGGTCGCGCTGCAGAATTTCCGATTCCCTGAACCGGCAACTCAACACATACGCGCAAATAGCAAGCGCAGCCGGAGTGAGTGTGCTCGCGCTGGCCGGGGCCTCCGAGGCGAAAGTTGTCTATACGGCAACCCATCAGGTGACGCACACAGGCTTTCCCCTATACATTGATCTCAACCACGACGGCATCAAGGATTTTCTACTGCGCACGTCGTTTTATGAGGGCAGCTCAGGCCTGGTGGTGGGGCTCGACGCATCCGGATACCACAATGCGAACAACGTAGTCGCCGGTAGACGTTTCAGTAGCAGCGGCTATTTTCTTTCTGCTGCCTCCGCTTTGCCCGCTGGTGCCCGTATTGGACCAAAAGGCAATTTCTCCCTTCGTTTCCCATTTATGGCACAGGAGCTTTTCAACGGTGTCGGCAGCCAGTATTCCGACCAAGGCCCGTGGGCCGGCAAAGGTAAGGGTGTCAAGAATCGCTATTTGGGACTGAAGTTCGTCGTTGACGGCGAAGTCCACTACGGCTGGGCCAGACTCAGCGTCACGCTCGGCCACCACCGGCAATTCGACGATGTGAGCGGCACTCTGACTGGATACGCTTACGAGACCATCCCCGACAAGCCCATCATCGCCGGCCAGATCACTGGCCCGGATGTGATTACGGTGCAGCCCGAAACGTTAGGCGGGTTGGCGTTGGGAAGAAAATAGTCTCTCATGATGTTCGCAGCAGCCCGCCGTGAGACTGGGGGCTGGCCCAGCCGACGTATTTCGTCCAGTCTACGACGAGCCGGATGCCCCACCCGTGGCAGTTTCACGGGTGGGCCACGATGCCGATGGGATCAGGAGATGCGGATGCTAAGTTCGGCTTTCCGCGTCTCATTGACCAGAACTGGCCCGCGTTCGCCATAGGCGTAATGTCGGAAGCTGCTCCACAACCAGTCCTCAGGCTTTAGAACTAAACCTCGCTCCACTGGATTGCGGTGCATGTAGCGCAGCTTCTCGAAGCGTTTTTTCTCGGTGAACACAACGAAATCGTAAAAACGAGGTTGCCAAACGTGCCCCACGGCGACGGGCGTATTCCAAAGTGAATCTGTGTGGGTACCGGTCTCGGCGCGAAGTTTTCGCAGCAGCCGATGGGCGAAGGTTTGTTTCAAGGCGGCCAGCACCAGCGAAGGATTTCCACGCTCCGGCTCGGTGAAGAGAAGATGGACATGCTCGGGCATGACCACGTAACCAACGACTACAAATTGATGACGCTGGCGGATCTGCTCCATGACGTCAAGGAAGAGATCCCGAGCGCGGGGCGTGCCGAGAAGTGGACGGCGTTGATAACAACTTGTGGTAATAAAGTGCGAGTATCCAGCCCCGTAAGAGCGGTGCAAGTTTGTCGGCATTGAAACGATGTAACACGAACGAGACGGCTTCGCTGTGACCGATGAACATGCAAGGGAGAGTTCGCCGCAGCCCACCCGTGAAACCGCCACGGGTGGGGCATCCCGTGCCGTGTTAGAGTACGTCTGGGCCAGCCCCCGGCGACGGCTATACAAAGCCTCGGTGCCCTTGGCGCTGCCCAGAGCGGGAATTTCCAGGGTGCAAATGGGGGACCTCAATAGGACGTGGGCAAGCCTGCCCGGTTCGCCTTATGGCCAGCCAACTATGACCATGGATCAGGCTCACGACACTTTCGAAGATGCACTAAATTCTCTACCCGAGTGTAATTAGTGCGCGAATGAGTTAATAAAATGGAGGTTCACTCCAGAATGGGAACGCAACAGTCGTCTTGGTTGGTTGTTCTAGTGTTGCTGGTTGCAAACGCTACAGGCGGCAGTGCACTAGGACAAAACTCGGCAAGTGACCGAGCGCCTGAACAGACAGTATTCGACGCCGAGCCGGATTCGGGCAAAATGCTTGTGCAGAGGCCCGTGAAAATTCCAGACAGTGCCTTGCAGGTCTTGAGAGATACTTTAGCCGACGGCATTCTCAACTGCCTGAAAGCGAGGGGAACGACACCGGAGCAGGTTCCCGCTTCGTGGTTCTTGGCTTCAGCGGTCCGCTTGAATGGACCAAACGAAGTCGACCTTATTGTCTTGCCGAACGTGCCGGATATCGAGAGATCCGGGAGACCCGTCCCCGGCGGTTGTCTGCTACCAGCCAACGGGGGCCCTTTCTGGGTCCTCGGTCCCGGGATTGCAAGTGGGAGGTATGGATTATTCCTTGCGACCTATGGGCATCGCTTGGAAGTACTGAACTCACGAACGAATCGCTACAGAGACATTCAAATCGGCACGATGAGCACCCGCGGGAGCACCACGGCGGTGTACAAATTCACAGTGCAACAATACCAACTAGCGGAGAAGAAGACGGAACCCTAAGGGGAGCCTGACTCGAAACAATTCAAAGTGGCGTCGACGACAACAGCGGTCCCGGCGACAGCGGAGCAAGTCCGCCTGATAACGGTGTGTGTGCAAATGGACCTACTCAGGTCGGCGTAGGTTCGACTGACGGCTTGACGCCGGGCCAGGTCTCGCAGGTGGAAGGCAACGTCAGCGCTTACTTTCAGCAGCAAACTGGGATTACTGTTACGTTCGGTTCCGCAGGCGACTAAAGCGGGGACAGACGGGAGTGGCCCTGTTTCCCGACAACCGCCCCACGCCGTTTTCCACACCTAAGATGTGACATCTGACCTGGTAAGTATCCCATCAGGACAAGGTATACAATCCCTGATGAGTCCGGGGGTGAGTTGTGACTAGGCTCGCCTATGCGGAGGAGGTGTGGTTTCTGATGCAGCAATCGGACGATCCTAGGCGAAGAGGAATGGCGCTCACCTGCTACTGCGACGATAGTGGTAGCCATGAAGAGGCTAAACGTGCCGTGGTGGGCGGCATCGTCTTAACCAAAGATCGGTTCATGGATTTATGCGCCCGCTGGGAAACGATTCTAAAAGAGTTTAAGTTAGAAAAAATTCACATGAGGCAGTTGAAAAACGTCCCTAGTGATATGAGAAAAGGGCTTTTTGTTTCTGTCGCCAAGGCCATAAATGAATGCAAGATATATAGCGTATCCGCCTCGATTCCTCAGGCCGAGTTCAATGCACTACTGTCGGTAGGGGCGAGACGAGAGTTTATGGGTCCATATGCTCTGGCTTTCCTGCTTGTCATGGTTCTTAACAGGATGGCGGCTGCGCTGACACCTTATGACTACCGAGTCGCGTATCTCATTGGCAATAGCAACAAGAATCATCGGGAACAACTTCAAGGTGCTCACGCGATTGCACTCCACATCGAGGAAATAGAGAAAGAGTCATTTACAGGGGCGATGACTACCGACCGGGACGATAGAAACTATGCGTTGCAGGCTGCGGACGTAATCGCGTGGATTCATCACCGCAAAATGGAATCTAATAATTTAGGGCAGGCATTCGAGCCGCTTTTATCTATCGTGGAAGAGCAGGCGAAAATTAGTCCGGACAAAAACAAATTGCATCTCAGCTTAGATATAAATACGTCCGGCGTTGAAATATTTGCTGAACTCTTTAACCGATGGGTAAAAAATGAAGGCAAGTTGCCAACATGGAAAGAAATTATGGCTTCGGGGATCGCCAGCTAGGAAGCAAGCAAGCGAATGATGGCCGCGTGTATTTCCTCTGATCTATTTTCTAGTTTTTCGATCTCATCTGGCCCAAGAAATCGCGCTGGCTTCCCATTCTCCACCAAGAGAATATCCAAACCGCCGATGAGGGTACTGAAACTCCTGCCCTCTACAATGAAATGCGCCGCCAGGGGCAGGAGATCACTGACCGTCAGTGGTTCGTAGAACCGTTCAACCAAATAGGCCGCTGGATTACTGAGATCGCCGCCGCTTATTTTTGAGGTAGATTGAACGATTACCTCATTGGCGTAGTAATTCACTCGCCACAACGGACTAACGCCATGTGCCACCACTCCCGCGATTACTTGTTGATTTTCGGGATAGTTGCTCTGTGGTATGAGTGCTTGAATCGTCTGCTTTAAGAAGGCCCTCACCTCCGCATCGCTGGCAAATGTTTCAGGGCAGGATTCGAGTAATTTATCGGCCCACACCTGAGACAAGTCATCACCTGAGAAAGCGCATACAAACCGCTGATTCGGAGACATCAGTATTTTGCAAATATCCGATGATGCGCCTCTGATATGCGTGCGTACAGCCTTAGGCGATTCGATACCTCTCATTCCGCGAGAAGCTTTTCTATCGCTGGCAATTAAGAATCCGTCTGTGGCCTCTAGAGCAACTTGTAGTGTCATAGGTTCTTCTTCGGAAGGGGATAAAAATGCACACACCATCGGGCACGCTCCATGATAGGATTTACATGGAGCCGCCCCGAATTAAAATTATGGCGAATCACTCTAAACCTTCGGCCAAGAATGCAGAGAGTGATACGCGCCCGTTTACACGAGCTGATTTTCTGCGGTTGGTGTCGAAGGCTTCAACGACGCCTTTTCAGAAACCTTCGCCAGCATCGCGGGGAAAATCAAATTCCCGGAGGTCCGGCGATTGTACCGAAACGAATACTCATCAAGGTAAGTCTGTAAATACTTCTGACTGACCGAGTGATAAACCCCACCGATCCCGCGCTTTAATAGACTCCAAAATCCTTCGATAGTGTTGGTATGAATGTCTCCCATGACGTACACCTTGGCGGTGTGATTGATGCGCCGATGAGTGTAATTGCCATCCGGGATGTTCTTGATTTTGTCGTATGCGGCCAGTTCATCGGTAAAGATTGTGGATGACGGAAGGATGAACTCTTTCGCCATTCCAGTGAGAGTGGCGCTGGTCACTTCCGAAGCCGCCTTCACTATCACGCGCCCACCGCGCTTGCGTTCCACAATGCCGATGACTGGAGTTTTCTTTTTGTCTCCACGCATCGGCCTTCCAGTCGCATATTTACGCACGCCGCCATAGTAGGTTTCATCCATCTCAACCGTTGATCCCTCCAGTTGCATATCAGGTTCGGATAGCAACGAGCGAATCTGCTTAAACATGCGCCACGCGGTCTTGTAGGTAACGCCAGTCTCGCGCTGAATCTGCTTGGCTGAGATGCCGCAACGAGTGCTGCCCATCAGGTACATAGCCTGAAACCAGACGCGAAGCGAGGTGGTGCTTTTCTCGAAGATCGTTCCTGCCAGAGGGTAAATGTGGTTCCCGCAAGTGGCGCAAGCGTAGGCGGTGCGTCCGGCAACGCGATAATGCTTGCGCGGTCCTTCGCACTTCCGGCACACGGCCATGCCGCCGGGGAAGCGTTGTTCTTTAATCTGCTCTAGGCAGGCATCATCGGTCGGGAATTCTCGGTCAAATTGCTGGCGAGTGTACCGGAGTTCCTTTGGGATGCTTTGGCTGATGGATGACTTGCGGTAGTTCATGCAAACAGTATGCCATTTGTTCTACTTGTTGTCAAGGGATAATTACCTCTGACCTTGCACCTCCAAAAAATTTGCGTAATCCTTATCGAGGCCGTGACGATCAGCTACAGAGCCAACCATCCCGCTCTAAGTCCTTGATTTCAGAGATTTTAATGCCTAAGTTCTTTGACATCTAGATTTTACCGGACCAGCTTTGGCTAAGTCCTTTCCGCTCTAGCTTTTACAAATTGAGAGGGGGTGGGGGGGTACCCTCAATAAAGGTCGGACCCGGGCATGGTCGACACAACAGACCGGGCAGATTCCAGAAAATCTTTCCTCCTCGGTCAGGGGATAGCATGCAGGGGAAGGCGAACCGTCCCCTACCGCGTCTAGTTCCGATTAAGTCCGCGTTTGTTGAGCATCAACCAGCGCGCGCAACGGCCCCAGCCAGGGTTCGTAGCGGCGCCAGCGCTCGACGGACGTGCGATAGATCGGCTGCCGGGTCTGCCACTTGCTGGGAGTCTTCACCGCACGCGGATTCGATTCGGGGCGCAGGCATGCATCATCCCACGCCAGACCGCAGGCCGCGATCATCCGCCGAATGACTGGTTCGGGTGCGCTGGTCAGGTCCTCGTAATCGACCTCGATGAAGCGATCCGCCGAAAGCACGCTTCGCCAATGGTCGATGAGCCGCTGGTAGTCGCGGAAATACGCGACCAGCTCGTCGCCACCAGTTGGAAAAACCAGGCTTGGATGGAAATGAGTTTGATGAATCGACAGTGCCGTATCGATTGCAGCGCGGCGGCAATGGATGATGGTGGCTCGCGGAAATGCCATGTGAATCAGCCCGGCCCACAGGAAGTTGAACGGCATCTTGTCAGTCACTCGCGCCGCCTTCGGCGCAATCGCGCTCAACACGCCAAGGTAGTCGGCCGCCGCCTTGGTCAAGAACTCCGAGAGAACGAACGGCGTCTCGTTCCCGGGCGCGCCCCTCTCGGACAAACACGAGCTATGCCACGCCGCTCCGCGCTCGTTCCAGAAATTCAACTCCCCTCCGCCCGCGACCTCCGGATGACTGGAGACGATCTGTTCGACGAGAGTTGTGCCGGACCGCGGCATGCCGATGATCAGCACCGGCGTCGCATCGGAGTTGCCAAGTTCGGGCCCGCGCGCGATCAATTCGGGTGTGCACCGGGCAATCAGGCCGTCGATCAAATTAGAGAACGCAACCGAGTCGAACGAAGCAGCGCTGCGGCGCACCGTGTCTGCGGCGTCGAAATGCCGCATGGCCAGTCCATAGTCGCCAAGATCCTCCGCCGCCTTGCCAATCGCAAGGTGAACACGCTGGCGTTGCCCAGCTTCCAGTCCCGGCGAGCCCAGGGCGGATTCCATGTGTTGAAGCAGACCGTCGTCATTGCTCGTGACCGTGCGGCACCGGACGAGTTCGTAGTAGCTTCCCGCCAGCATCGGCGCGATCGCGATCGCACGTTCAAAGCATGCACGGGCCTCGTCGAAACGGCCGAACTCAGAGAGTAGATTGCCCAGCAATTCATACGCCATGGCGTTCGTCGGATCGGCCACGAGCGTTTCTCGCAATACTTGTTCGGCGTCCTGATTGCGATCCTCGATCAGCAGGGCGCGGGCCTTGCCAAGGCGGCCGAAGTTGGTCCTGCCTCCGCTCGCAGCTGCACGCCGGAAACAACCGATCGCCTCCTCGTTATGGCCCAGTATGTAGACCAGGCCGCCGGCGCGGAACCACGCCTCGGTCAAGGACGGGAGCAGCTTCGTGGCGTGGTCGTACGCAGTGATTGCTCCGCCGATGTTGCCGAGCTTCTCCAAGGCAATTCCCAGGCGGAAATAGGCATCGGCGTAGCGCGGGTTGCTGGCGACAGCCAGCTGCAATGCTGCGATGGCATCCGTTACGCGCCCGACCTCAAGGCAGGCAAGGCCGAGATCGTGTTGAATGATGGGATCGGATGGCTGCAGGAGCGCTGCATCGCGCAACGGCGCGATCGCATCGACTGGTCGTCCGGCCTTGAGAAACTTAGCGGCCAACGCAAGCAGAGGCGCCACCTGCTGCGGCACGGCTGGATTTGGAGACTGGGACATAGCGCGAACCTAGCGTGCAAGCTGTAGCGTGGCCATGGGAATTGCCAGCGCAAATTGTCAGCCTACCATGATCTGACAACCAGGAGAATTTTGCCCTGGGCCATTCTGCACGCGATCGGCCGCCATCACGAAAGGAAGTCGGCAAATACAAACCCGTCGCGTTCAACCACTTCTCCCGTCTGCACCCCGATGGGGCGAGAGAACACCGGCGCATCATACACGAATGTATGAAATTCCCCGTTTTCGCCGCAGGGATCGACCTCGGGAGGCAGAGCCTCGAGCAAGGGCAAGTCATAGTCACGGCCGGCAAACGACTTCGCCAGCTTGGTGGGATCGACGCAGGTAATCTTCGCTCGCACGCCTGCTGCGATCATGTCCCGCGATAATTGTTGCGTCGGAATTTGCCAGACCGGAAACAGCGGTTCAAGTCCACTTCCCTGCAATTGCCGCACTCGGTAGTCGCGAATGTCCTGAAGAAACAAGTCTCCGAATGCAACCGCGGTAATACCCTCAGCGGTTGCCCGCTGGCATGCGGCGCGCATCCGCTCTTCGTATTCCAGGTTAGAGCAAGGCCAGGGCAGCTCCACGGCCCAGAGTGGGATCCCGGTACGCTCGGCCTGGGCCTCAACCAGCGTCCGGCGGACCGCATGCATCGCCACGCGGTTCGCTTCGGAGTTAAAGGTAGTGAGTAGCGCGGCCACATGGATGTTCGGTTGCTGCCGAAGCAGGTGCAGCGTCCAGGTGCTGTCTTTGCCGCTGCTCCACGATAAGACAACCTTTCTCACGCTCGGCTCACGCTCACGGGCCGCGAATTCTGCTTCGCAGGCGTTTCTATCCGGCGCCAATGCATTCCTTCGCTTGGCTCGCCGAACGAAATGCCGTGGAGGATTTCGGCAATCACTTCGGCGGTTTGGGAGACTGTCATCCCAGAGCGGTTGAAGAGCAGATTGCCGTCAGCGCATGCCACGTTGCCTTGGCGCACAGCGCGAAGGTCGCACCACCACGGATATCGCTCCATTATGGTTTGTTCCTGCAGACTTCGCTGCAGGTTGAATCCGCAAGGCGCCACGATCAGGTACTCCGGATCGGCGTCTCGAAGCTGCTCGCCGGGGATGGCTGCCGAATGCTTGCCCTTTTCCCCAAGCAGCAGTTCGCCGTTCGCAATTTCCACCAGCTCGGGACCCCAGTTGCCCATCGCGAAAAGCGGGTCCGTCCACTCCACCATAACCACGGATGGACGGCGGAGGCGCGCAGCCCTTTCCCGGACTGTATCTAAGCGCTCCCGTTCGCGACGGACAACCAGCTCGCCGCGCTCCTCGAGGCCGAGCTCTCGAGCGATCCGGTGAACACCTTCGAAGATCTCCTCCAAAGACGAGGCCGACAGCGCCACTTGCCGCGCGGGGGATGCGCAGGCGCCACTTCGTTCCAGATCGGCGGGAGTCACCGCGCACACTTCGCAATGCGATTGTGAAATCAACAGATCGGCGCGCAACTCGTGAATCAGTTCGCTGTGGATGTGGTAAAGCGGCTCGCCTGACCGGAGGCGGCGCCGAACCTCCGCATCGATTTCGCAGCTCGAAACCGACACGTCAAAAGCTGGAGCGCTGCAAGCCGGAAGTCGCCGCACCCACTCCGGGTTATCGCACTCATGCGAGCGCCCTACCAGCATTTCGCCGGCGCCCAGGGCACAGACGATTTCGGTGGCGCTGGCTAGAAGAGAAACAATGCGCACGTTATGCAGCCTGTCGTGCCGGTTGGCACAAGCGGTTCAGGATGGTGTAACCGCCGAAGATTGCAACGGTGTAGAATGCGTCGCCCAGCAATTGATTGCGGTAGAACGGTATGCCAGCCAGGTAACACTCCGACAGACCGCCAATCGTCAGCGGATACAAGCGATCGGTAGCCCAGACCATGAAATTTGTGATCAGGAAGAACGAGAAGCTGGAAGCGAAGGCCGCAGCGGCGATGACACTAACGCCACTCCGGTTGCGAATCAGTCTGCCGAGCAGCACTGGAATCAGCGCCGCCCCATATACGTACCAAAAACCGGGGTAGAAACCCAGCACGGCATCGCTGAGAAAGAGCGCTAACAGAGTCGCCAAAACACCCGTGCTGGTCTTTCTCCCTTGACTTCCCGCAAACAGTCCGATGGCCATTATCGGAGTGAAATTCCAGGGATGAGGAACCAAACGCGCACATGCACCCAGAACAACCATCCCTATCCACAAGCGTTTTGGAATTTCCATCGCAGATCTCCTGTGCTGGTCGCCTATTCGGCATTGTAGTTCCTCTCGCAGTGGTTCGCGTCTGAAAATCGACAGTAAGGATTTGGTGACAGTGAGGGCTTGCTGGACACGGAATGACAGCGCTCCTCATAGAAGCGGTCGCCAAACGTTGGGAACCAACTGGTATGATGACGTTCGACAAAAGCCAGATGGTTCTCTTTCTGGAATTGAATCTGAGGTCAACCAAGAATAGTCATCTTTATTCCGCCAATGGGGGACGCATTGACTGACTCGAGCCATAACGCTTTTAATCGTCGGGAGTTCATCTACGGCGCGCTTGCCGGAGCCGCCTTCACTGCATTGCCAACCTCTGCATTCTCTTTAGACAATCCCGGCATCGAGCCGGTGCTGAGCCAAATACCTAAGATGCACGATGAGAATGTGAAGCGACTGCAGGACTGGATCGCTTTGCCCTCGATCGCAGCCGAGAACCGCAACTATCCGCAGGGCCCTGACTATATGGCACAACTCGCTCGCGATGCCGGATTCGCGAACGTTGAAATTTTGCCAACATCGGGCAAGCCTGGGGTCTTCGGCACTCTCGATGCTGGTGCGGCAACCACCGTCGGCATCTATTTTATGTACGACGTGAAACAGTTCGACCCGTCGGAGTGGTCTTCGCCACCGCTTGAAGGCCGGATCGTAGACAAGGAAGGGTTGGGCAGGATCTGCGTCGGCCGAGGCGCTGTGAACCAGAAAGGTCCCGAAACAGCCTTCCTCGGCGCTCTTCATGCCTTCAAGGCTGCGGGAACAAAGCTGCCTGTAGATCTCGTGCTCGTCTGTGAAGGTGAAGAAGAGATTGGTTCGACCCACTTTCCGGAGGTTGTCCACCAACCCAAAGTTGCCGCCGCGTTGAAGAAATGTATGGGTGTGTTCATGCCAGAAGCGGGCCAGGATGCGGATGGAGGTCTACAGATATCGCTGGGCGCGAAGGGAGTAGTTGAGCTCGAACTGGTTTCCAGTGGAGAGCGATGGGGACGAGGACCTAAACATGATGTTCACTCCAGCCTTGAGGCACAGGTGGATAGCCCCACGTGGCACTTGGTGCAAGCGCTCAACACGCTCATCGAGTCCGATGGACACACGCCCGCTGTGGCGGGCTTTTTTGACAAGGTCAAGCCGCTTACTCCTGCACAGATCAAGATGATTCAGGAGGCCGCCGCTCGCCGCAGTGAAGCCATGGTTAAGCAGCAGCTAGGCGTTGAGCATTGGGTGCACGACACACACTGGCTGGAGTCGCTCGTGCTGCTCGAATCGAAGCCCACGATCAATATCGAGGGCTTGGTCGGTGGATACACGGGTCCCGGGGGTAAGACCGTTCTGCCGCATCGCGCCGTCGCCAAGATTGACATGCGGCTGGTGCCTGACATGACGGCTGCCGGTACACTCGCGCTTCTCAAGGATCATCTTGCCAAACACGGCTTCGGCGATATCGAGGTCAATATGAGTGGTGGGTACGATCCGACACAGACCTCGCAGGATTCGAAGCTCATTCAGACGCAAATTGCGACTTATCGCAAGCTGGGTCTGGATCCCGCGCTGTGGCCTCGATCCGCCGGCTCCTGGCCGGGATACATTTTCACTTCCGAACCTCTCAACCTTCCTGCCGGACATTTTGGGGTGGGGCACGGGACCGGGGCACATGCTCCGAATGAGTACTATCTGATCGATTCCACCAACCCAAAGGTTGCGGGGATTGATGGGGCTGTGCGCTCCTTCGTCGAATATCTCTACGCTTTGGCATAAAGGCAGGAGCGAGATGATAATCATCGATCCTCAGCCAAGCCAAGCTGACTCCCAAAGGCCGAATCAAGGCTGGACGCCTGCATAAAGAGGAATCGCGCCGCGCGCGGCATTCTTGTAAACCACGCCGCCCTTCATTACAAACACAACGCGCCGAACCGCGGTGATGTCTTTCAACGGGTCTCCATCGAGCGCAATGATGTCCGCTTGAAAGCTGGGGGCGATCGAGCCAATCTGATCGCCCAAGCCTAGCGCTTCAGCGCCCAGCGAGTTGGCAGAGACCATCGCTGCCATCGGGTCCACACCGCAGTCACGCACGCGATCGATGAACTCCTCGGCATTGCGTCCGTGAGCGCCGGCCACGGCGTCCGTGCCAAAAACGACTTTCAGTTCGGGAGTTTTTGCTGCGTGTTCCACGATCTCGTGGTCCATCGGCAGGATCTTCTCCATCGCAGCAAATCCCTCGGCAGTGTAGCCTTGTGTGCCGAGATACCTTGCCCTGTTCTGCAGGTAGTTCTCAATGACCAGTCCGCATTGCGGATCGAAATAGGTGCCCTTCTCGGCCATCAATTTCAAGTCGTCGTCTGCGGCCAGCGTACCGTGCTCAACCTCAGTGCAGTCCGCGAGAGTCGCGGCGCGGACCGCCTCTTTATAGGCGTGCACAAGCGTACGCAGTCCCTGCTTCTTTGCTTCATCACAAGCCGCGTTCAATTGTTCCAGCGAAAGGGTCATTCCTCCGCCCTGGCGAATGGACTTCGACGCGAAGATTTTGATCAGGTTCGCGCCGGCTTGCTTTTGTTTCCTCACGTAAGCGCGGATTTCATCGGGCGTGCCGGAGGCCTCGCCTCGCCCTTCGAGCGGTTCGTTGGACGTCAGGATACGTGGGCCGGGCAGTATTCCTTTCGCGATAGCATCGCGCAGCGGAATGTCGTTGGGCGCACCCACACTTTGCACGGTCGTGAAGCCTGCCATCAGCGTGACCCACGCATTCGACGCCGCTTGATAGGCATCCTCGGGTGTTGTGCCTTCCGTGCCTGCGTTTTTCCCATCCTTGCCGAAGATCCACGTAATGTGCACGTGGGCGTCGATCCAGCCGGGCAACACCGTCAGGCCGCGCAAGTCATAGTCCAACGGCCCCTCGACCTTAGGATCTATGGCAACGATCTTTGAGCCCTCGATCACGATCCGAACGTCATGAAGTATGTGACCCTTGCCATCGATCACCACGCTCGCAGCAATTACCATGGGTTGCCCCGAGGCAAGCGTCTGTGCAGGAGTTCGAGGCGCCAGGAGGCAGACACCAACTAGGCTGAGGATGCATGAAATGGCCTTTGTCGGTGGCATCACCGCTCCTTCTTCGGCTCGATCTAAAATGCGAACCAAATTCTGTGGCTCTTGAACCAGAATTCCGATTCGGACCTCCGGCTTGTGCATTGTAGGCGTCTAGTTCACAGCCTGTACAGAAAACGGGTGGACGGTCGGCTTCGCCGGCAGGTCAGCTGGGTTCGAAGCGGATCTGTGGCCCAGGAACGGGCGTCGGGGAGACCCTCCGGATCCTCCAGTGATCTCTTCGAAGGCGATTTCTGGCTCAGAATAACCTGGCCCGCATCACTGGAACGGTAGCCGCCCGCTATGGTGCCTGGCTGGCGACCACGCCAATGTTGGCGACCGTCTCACCTTTCTTCATCGAAGGCACGGCGCAGACATACAGGACCACGCCGCTCGACGGCGCACGCGCTTCCCATACCGTCTTGCCGAACAAATCGGTGACGTAACCGATTTTCATGCCTTGTTGCACGTACCAGCCGCGCTTCACCGTGGGATAGAAAACGCCGCCGATTTCGCTGGTGACGCTGGCAATGCGCTCGATCCACACTGGGTCCTGCACCGGAGGCGCATTGCCCTGGAGCATCTTCAGGTAGCGCATCACGTTCAGGCAGCCGTGGATCAGCGCCGTCACGTCTTCCGGCTCTACGGTGCCAGCATGGCCTGCCTCGGCCGTGAGGGACGGCTTTCCCCGCAGGCTGGCGTTGGTCTCTAGATAGCGGGCGAGGTTCGGATCGCGGGGGCGGTCGGTTGAGAGGATGATCGTGTCGAGCCCGAAGGCCAGCACCATGGCGCGCGAGACGGCATCCTGCTGCGCGTTACCCGTCGGCGCCCAATAGGAATACGGCCGCAGGCTTTCATCGAGATCGCCGCCGTGCAGGTCAATCAGGTAGTCGGATTTTTCCACGACCTGCTTCGTCATCGCCCACGACGCGCGCTCGGTCTGCGTTCCGTTGGGATCGCCCGGATAGAACCGGTTCATGCTCTTGCCGTCCACCGGGTTCACGTGCGGCACCTTCTGTTCAAATGACGCGATGTTCACCAATGGGACGATGATGACCGTCCCGGAAATATCCGCGGGATTGAGTTCCTGTATAAGTTTTTCGAGCGCAATGATGGACGCATACTCGGTGCCATGCGCGCCGGCCACCAGGGCGAGAGTCGGCCCGGGCTTCGGACCGCGAATTACCGCAACCGGGATATTCGTGCCCACGTCGCTCCCCGCCGACACTTCGATGAATCCGGTAACGGCCTGCCCGGCGACTGCTATCGCGGTTCCCACAGTGAGCGCTGGTTGTTGTGCCGTAGCCGCCTCGCACAGAACGCAACTCAGAAGAATCAATGCCAGCCGCTTGCGCATACTCGCCTCCTCCAAGACCACGATTGAGAGTGGGCAGAGTATAACGCCGCCGGTCGAAAGCTACACAGGGGCCACAGCTCGCGCCACCAACTTGCGCCCTCGGCTCGGGCTAGACAAACGCCAGCACTCCCAACGGAGGATTCAGGGCGATCTCCTCGAATTGGACTTCTGGCCAGCGCTTCTGAGACTCCGTCACGGGCGTAAGTTTCGACTTGCCCGTCAACCAACAGCAGCCCCCTACTCCTCGCTAACGTTCTGGAATCACTCAGCAGTCTTACTCATTTCTGAAAGGGACCATCGGATCGATCTCAGTGGCCACAGGCCGGGAATCGTAAAGGCGGACGGCGTGGCAGCGGATACGATGGCCGCTACTGCCAACAGGACTTTGGGATCATAGCGCGTGATCTCAAAAAGGATGCTGCGCATGAACCGAACCAGGGTCAACTCCTACAACCGCCGATTGCAGTCCGACGTACTCCTTGGCCAACGAAAGACCGCAGAATCTTCTTTCGCTGCGCTCCCAAGGCCATTCGTACGCCGATCTCAGTGTTCTAACGGTTGGACGGTTCTGCCGACTGGGAATGTGCGTGCTCTTCTGCTAAGGAAATTACCGGCAGCACCAGTGCTGATGGATGCTGCGCATCGTGAAAAATCGTCTCCGTGGCGGAAATATACCGGTGCGTGAATCTGATTTCTTCGCCGGTGTTGAGATTGCGATCAAATCGAGGGAAATTGCTGCTGGAGATTTCCAATCGAAGCGTATGCCCGCGAAGGAACACATTGCTGGTGGACCAGAGATTGAGTGTGATCTGGTATGTCTGGCCTGGATTAATCAGCGATGCATGTTCCCGCGAGTCCCGGTAGCGCATGCGCAGAATCCCTTCCGCGACATCCATCGCAAAGCCATCCGGCGCAACATCGACGAGTTTGCCGGTGAAATCCGTGTCCACTGCCGACGACTTTACGAACAGACTCGCGCTCACCGGGCCAGTGACCTCCAAATCTTGCGCTAAAGGCCCTGTGGAGTACACCAACACATCGTCACGGTTCTCAACTGACCGCTGATCGCGTGGTCCAGGCTCTATGAGTTCCTGGGCACAGCATAATGGGCCGCCGGTCGTCGGAACAGGATTTCCTGGATCGTAGACATACGAGTCCGCAGGTTCGGACTTTGGCGCCGAGGTAGAGAGTGAACCCTTGCCGCGCAGCGAATTGGCTTTCCCGTCGGAATGAAGGAAATACTTGACGGACTGAGCCTGAGGCGGCGGCCAGTCATCCTCCTGCCGATATTCATTCACACCCATTACGAAAAGCTTGACTGGCTTTTCGGTGGCGAACTGATTGTGAATACCTTTGAAAAGGTAATCGTACCAATCGAGAATCACGTCGACGTAAGGATTCTCCAAGGCATGTGGGCCAAAATCGATGTCGCCAATCCGCCGGCCGAAACCTGCATGGCCCCCGATCTGCATCAGCAGATGCTGGTGAGTACGGGCAGCTTCGGTAGCTCCATGGGCTTTGACGCCCATATAGTTGCGTAGCGTGCCGTCGCTGAAAATGTCATACCAGCCGCCCACCTGAAGCATGGGCACGGTGATGTCGGAAAAATGTTCTTCAATCGACCACTGCCTCCAGTAGTCGTCATAATCCGGATGCGCCAGCCAATCAAGGTAATAGGGTGCAATGGATGTGGTGAGCTGGGCTTCCGCCGGTAATTGTCCGAAATTGAATACCGGATAATTGGTGAGAGGAAGCGTGGACGCGCCCACCCGCGCATCCGTGTTTTGATCAATCAAACGATCGAGGGTGTTGCGCGCCAGCTGCGTGGTCCAGTTCTGATCGAACCATTGCTCAAAAGCTCCGCCCTGGTAGGTCCAGTTATCATGATAATTACTTGCTGTCACATCCGGCGCGATGCCCACGAGATGCGGAGGGGCTCCGATGGCGGCAAGCATTTGCGTGGCTCCCAGGTAAGAACCGCCCATCATTCCAACCTTGCCATTCGAATAGGGGAGCGAAGCCGCCCACTCCACGCTGTCATAGCCGTCAGCCTGCTCGTGTTTAAAGGGATACCATTCGCCTTCGGATGTATAGCGCC
>Ga0210393_10001642_pt1 | contig 18648 bp, 16 predicted proteins | sample IncBWC27OmetaG_FD_160068 | JGI IMG/M metagenome (GOLD analysis project Ga0210393, IMG submission 160068) | Forest soil microbial communities from Barre Woods Harvard Forest LTER site, Petersham, Massachusetts, United States - Inc-BW-C-27-O ... | reverse complement strand
CTCAACTCGGTGCTGATCCCCGCCGGCGTGGACGACGGAGCCGTTCGCAAGCAGCTCCTGAGCGAATTCGGCATTGAGATCGGCGGCGGGCTCGGGCCGCTCAAAGGCAAGACTTGGCGGATTGGATTAATGGGAGAGACGAGTACGCCGTCGAATGTGCTCTTGTTTCTCGCGGCGCTCGATCGCTGCCTGGCGACAGCCGGCCATCAGGCCGTTGCAGGAGCCGGTGTGGCAGCAGCCAACGCCGCCTACGCGACTTCGTCCCCAACAAAATAGCGCGGCGCAGAAATAAACCCACGGGTTGGGCCCGTGGGTGGGATGATGCAATGCTCGCGGCCTCAGGCGGTCGCCGAGCGATTCTCGCTAAAACACGTCGAGAATGAACGCGTGCCCCTGGTGCCACGGGTGCGGCTCAGGGTAAAAGTTATGCCAAGCCGTGTTGTACACGGGGATCTGACGGGCAGGCGGATAGCGGTAGTACATGTGGTCGTACTGAACCGGTTTTTGAAAGTTCGACGGATAGTAGACGTACGGGTAGTAGTAAAACCGCTGCCAATCGCTCGGCTGTCCTTCGTTGGCGGCGGTCGCTCGCTCGGGCGACAGACCGATGACGATGACCATCAAACCCACGATCAGCGAAGCAAGCGCCACGCGAATCCGCATGGATTCGTCTCCTTGTCCACGTTCAACGTCCTGGCTTCGCGCGCGACGCGAACAGCCGTGAAGAAATCCCGGATCGCGGGCAACGGCCGAACCGGCCGCCCCTCCAGGCATCTGGTTTCTTCATCGGCTTTTCGGCGGCCCGAATAACAGGAAAGTTCCGCACAAACGACACGACCGGGCGAGTCATTCGATGCGAATTCTCCGATCCGCCCACTTTCAATCCGACGAGAGCCGCGCGCTCACAGACCCGTTGCGCGCGAACTTGTTGGCGCGGAGTCGCCGTTTCGTCAGCGGCATGCTCGCAGCCGCGATTGGCGCGATCGCTCCTGCGCGGTGTGCGGCCTGTCGTCGGGAGCTGCCTTTTCGAGGTCTGTACGATCTCCTGCCGCGCCTCTGCACGGGGTGCCGCGACGCGGCCATCGGGCCGACCAGCGATCGCTGCCGGCGCTGTGCGGCCCCGGTCGGACCGTTTCTCGACACCGAGAGGGGCTGCTACCTCTGCCGCCGTGACCGCTTTCACTTCGAATCGGTGATCCGCTTGGGCGTGTACGAAAACGAACTGCGTGCGATGTGCCTGGCGGCCAAGCGGCCGGGCGGTGAAGAATTGGCCGCCGCCCTCGGCGAGACGCTGTGGACCGAAGAAGGGATGGATCTCTTGTCGGCGCAACCGGACCTGATCGTCCCTGTTCCTCACTATTGGCAAGAGTCGCTCGTGAGCGCGCCCAAGGTTCCGGAAACGCTGGCGAGCGTGCTTTCCAAGCGGTTGCAAGTGCGGTTGGCTCCCTCGCTGCTCTCGAAGGTGCGCAGGACGTCGAAACAATCGGGGCTGCCCTCGGGACGGCGACGCGTGAATCTGCGGAAAGCCTTTTGCGTGCCGACTCGATTTGCCGGCCAGGTTTCGGGACGCCGAGTTCTGCTGGTCGACGACGTGCTGACAACCGGTGCGACTGCCGACGAAGCCGCGCGGGCCCTATGGGACGCCGGGGCCGCTTCGGTTCGCGTGGCGGTCATCGCCCGAAGCATCGGCTTGAGACCGGCCGCCGGTCGCAGGGACGCGAGTCGCTGACCTATGGATATTCCTGCTCCCGCGGATCCTGTCGGTACGAGCGACGCCGCCGAAAAGCCGACAGCCTCCCCGCCCAAGAAGGCGACGGCGACGCAGTTCTTTATCAAAGGCCTCGCGATTGTTCTGCCTCCGATCCTGACGCTGGTGATCCTGGTCTGGATTGGTCAGATCATTTACGGCTACGTCGTAAGCCCCGTCACGACAAGCGTCCGCTTTGTGATCGCCGAGATCATCGACAAGTCGCGGCCGACCAATCAGTTCGAGACCGCGCCCGGTTTGCCCCCTCTCGAATACTGCGGCAACGATTACCGACTGCCCCCCGAGGTCGCCCGGCAATATGAGAACGACCTCGAGGCGGGCCGCAAGAAGAATGGCGAGTCAAAGGCCAGCCTGGCTGAAGAGGCCTACGTACCGTTCGGCGAACGATCGGTCCCGTATGCCGACTTTTGGGAAGTGGCATCGCGGATGCGGCCGGCCGACTGGCCGGCAACCGCCACCGGCCTCTACATGGAACTTGTCACCTTTCGCTACTTCAAGAGCCTGGGCTCGTTGAGCGCGCTGGCCACGGCGCTGACGATCATCGGCCTCTATTTTATGGGGCGGTTCGTGACGGCCCGCATGGGGCAATGGCTAATTAGTCGGTTCGAATCGCTGGTCCTGGCGCGGGTGCCGATCATCAGCAGTATCTATTCCTCCGTGAAGCAGGTGACCGACTTTTTCTTCACTGAACGGGCCGTCGCGTACAATCGAGTGGTGGCCATCGAGTTCCCTCGCCGCGGAATTTGGACCATTGGATTTGCCATGGGCGAAAGCCTGATGGAGATGACGCTGGCAGCAGGCGAGCCGATGGTCAGCATCATGATTCCAGCTGCGCCCATGCCAATGAGCGGCTGGGTCGTCACGGTGCCGAAGAGTGCGATCATCGATTTGAACATGACGCTCGATCAGGCTTTTCAGTATTTCTTGTCGTGCGGAGTGCTCGTCCCCGAACATCAACGGGCGACTCCCGAAGTGCTGCACCGCGAGCTGTCCCGACGTCTCGCCAGCACGTTCGGCACCCCGGGCGCCCTGGGCCAGCAGAGTCCATTTGCCGAGAGCCGGCCGCCCTACAACCCCGGCCCGTATGAGGAATCGAGACCGCCGTTCGCACCGTTCGATGGTCGGCCGTCGGGCGCCGTTCCGCCAAACGTGTCACCAGGCGGCCCCTCCCCGGCTCCGTTGCCGCCGGGCAGCCCGCCGCGCGATGACGAGGCACAGCCGTCGTGAGCCGCTCCATTGTCCGAATCGCCACCCGCGCGAGCCGCCTGGCACTGTGGCAGGCTCAATTCGTCGCGGAGCGACTCAAAGCACTCGAGCCAGGGCTCGAGGTGCCGTTGGTGCACGTCACGACGACGGGCGATCAGGTCACTAGCGTGCCATTGAGCGGAATGGGCGGCGTGGGAGTGTTTACTCGAGAAATCCAGCAGGCTGTCATCGACGGCCGTGCCGACATCGCGGTGCACAGTCTGAAGGACTTGCCGACTGTTGCGACACCTGGAATTGAACTCGCCGCCGTCCCGATGCGTGCAGCGCCCTGGGACGCCTTAGTGCTGCCCCTAGGAGCCACGTGCGCTACGCTACGAGATCTGCCGCGCGCTGCTCGCGTGGGGACCGGCAGCCTGCGACGTCGCGCCCAGATCCTGCACGTGCGACCCGATCTGCAATTTCTGGATGTGCGGGGCAATGTCGACACGCGCTTGCGCAGGCTCGACGAGGGAGCTTACGACGCGCTGGTGCTGGCGGAAGCCGGGCTCGATCGCTTGGGCTTTGCCGATCGCATCACGATTCGCTTGATGCCACCCGACGTCTTTCCGGCCGTCGGACAAGGTGCGCTGGGCCTGGAATGCCGCCACGATGATCACCAAACTTTGGCCCTGCTCGCGCGAATTACGGACGCGGTGACCTTTGCCAGCGTTACGGCCGAGCGACAAGTTTTGAATCGCCTGCGCGCCGGTTGCCACGCTCCCGTCGGCGTCTCAGTGACGATTGCCGAGGAGGCGATGACCCTCGAGGCCGTCGTTCTGAGCGCGGACGGCGTGCAGCGGATCGAGTCGCGGCAATCGGGCCGGCGAGCCGAACCGAGCGCGCTGGGCGAAGCGGTCGCCGATGATCTGCTGCGACAAGGGGCCGCGCCCCTGATCGAAGAGGCGGCGCGCAGCTGAATCGGCGCGAGCAAGCGAACCGGCTCTAATTGGCGGCTTTGGCCACGATCGTCGCGTCATTTATCGCTTGGTCCGTCACGGCCGCGGCCCGATCGCGCTCTGGGTAGTCAGAAACCGAGTAGTACGCGTCCGGAGTTAGTCCTTCGGGGAACTCATTCAGTCGGCCCAACTGATTCGGCTGCATGCGATACCAGATAGTGTCGGGAGTCCAGTAGGCGACGCTCTGTGCGCTGGGCAGCATGTCGGCGCAGCCGCTCAAGACAGAGGCCGGAATCGCGAAGCCGACAAGAGCAGAGAGCGTAAACCGCGCAGGTCGATACCGCAGACTCATCGTGCCGGTCCCTTTTCTGTTCTGACCGAGTGACTTCCTAGCGACCGCGAGTCGAACGATCACCGCAGGGTCGATCCGTTGTCCTTCGGCGTGACGACAGTCGCCTCACTGCTCGACGCCTGGTTCGCGAACGTCACGGAGCGACTGCGTTCCGGATAATCGGAGATCGAGTAGTAGACGTCGGAAGAAAGTCCGCTTCCTTCGTTCAGCCGCCCCAATTGATTGGGCTGCATGCGATACCAAATGTTGCTCGGCGACCACTTCTCCATGGTCGATTCGCTCGGCAACATGTCGGCACAGCCGCAAAATGTCACCACGATGACTGTGGCACATCGCACAAGATTGGAGTGGGCGCTTGCCCGTCGAAGCCGCAGGTCCATGCGCAAACTCCTTCCGCCGCGCGGTTCGCACAGCAGAAAGCACATGAGGAAAGGGAACGCTCAAGGGGAAGAGAGGGAAGGGGCCGAATTCTAACTTGGGTTACAGAACCGACAAGACAAGTTTGCGACAAAACGCAGCAAGCGATCGGCAGATTCTGCCGATGTTTCGCGCAACAACTCTGCGGCACCGACGAGCGGCGCGTGTAAGCCCGCCGGTTCTGCCTTCGCTTTCTCACCAAATCGTGAGCGAGTTGCGGAACAGCTCTGTCAGCTCCTCGGGCCCAGCAGCCCGAGGCGAGAGCTTGGTGACGCGATGCTGCGGCAGCGTCCCTTCAACGAGAGCCGGAATATCCGCCTCGGTGTAGCCGACGGCGCGAAGTCCGTTCGGCATGCCCGTCGTTTGCATGAATTGAATCACGCGATCAGCAAGCACCACGCCCGCGTCTTCGAGCGGCACGTCGTCGACGTCCGTGCCGAGCGCTTGGGCCGCACGTAAATGTCGCTCGGGACAGGCAGATGCCGTGAAACGCACGACGGCCGGCGTGTGAAGGATGACCGACATGCCATGCGGCACCAACGCGTGATCGACTCGATAGCCTGACGGGCGAAACGATCGCACCATTCCCGCCACGGGGTAGGACATTCCGTGCGGCAAGTGGACGCCCGCGTTGCCGAATCCGAGTCCGGCAATCGCCGATGCCAACAGCATGTTGCTGCGGGCTTCGGTGTCGGACGGATCGCTCACCGCGCGCTCCAAGTACTCGTCGACCAACTCCAGAGCCCGCAAGGACCACAGATCGCTGACGGGATTGCAGCCTTGATAGGCCGGCCGCTCGAGCGAACGAGCCGGCTTCGGGCGCGACGTGTAAGGGATAGCCGTGTACGATTCGAGCGCATGGCTTAACACATCGAGGCCCGCCGATGCGGCCACGGCGGCCGGCTGCGTCCGCGTGTTGTCTGAGTCGACGATGCCCAACGTCGGCTTCAAATAGCGATGGGCGATCCCCGTCTTCGCGTGCTTCTCGACATAATCGAAGATGGCAACGCCCGTCGTTTCGCTCCCCGTTCCGGCCGTTGTGGGGATCGCGATCAGCGGTTTGAGCGGACTGGGGATCGGCAGCCCACGCCCGATCGGCGCATTGACAAAATCAAAGAACTCGGCCGCGTGCGTCGAGTACAGGTTGGCCGCCTTGGCCGTATCGATCGTGCTGCCGCCGCCGACGGCCACGAACGAATCAAATTTCCCGCTTCGAGCTGCGGCGGCCGCTTCCTGAAAGCTGGCATCCGTCGGTTCGACTACGACGCGATCGAAGACATCAAAATCGATCCGCGACGCTTTGAGCGACGAGATCACCGTTTCGCCGGTCGACGAATCGCGCAACGCGGGGTCGATGAGGACCATCGTCCGCTGCGCGCCGAGATCGATTAAATCGTCCCCCACTTCCCGGGTGATGCCGGCGCCAAAGCGAATGTTCGCCGCGGCAAACTGAAAAGCCGTATCGTTCGCGGTCATAGTGTTATTTGCCGAGCCACGCGGCGGCCGTGCGGTTGAGCGCTTCGTCGTCATTTGACTTGAGGGCCGTGAATCGCTGCGCGTTGCGGCGAGACGCGATTCGGAGGTAGCAGAGGCCCGTCTGCAGCTCCTTTTGCTTGGCCCCCTCTTCGAGCTTGTCGTTCGAGAGCAAGCTTGTCAGGCGCGAGTAGACGCAGCTCATGTGAAACAGTTCGGTTCCCAAGTCGCCGATCCGACCTTGGACGAATTCGTGATCGATGATGCTCTCGCGATACTTGATGAGAGCGCCGTTGCATGCGCGGGCGAACCGGGCGATCTGCTTCGACAAAGTGCCCGCCGACGATTGCAGAGCGCTGTGCCGCACGGGGATCGCCGGAGCGGTTTTCCACAGCCCGATCGCACGCCAGGGTCGTTTGAGAATTTCCTGCAGCTCTTTGCCGACGTAGCGCAGCCCGACCATCGCATTGAAACACCGCAGTACGTCGTTGGCCCCCTCGCCGATGAGGTTGAGCCGCGCGTCGCGCATCATTCGCTCCCACGGGCGGTCGGTGAAGAAGCCGGCTCCGCCGTGAATTTGCAGCGTATCGTTGACGATCCGCCAGAGTGAATCGCTGGCGAACAGCTTGATCATCGACGTTTCGAGCATATAGTCCTCGGCCCCGGTGTCGATGAGGGCAGCCGTGTGATACGTCGCGCTCTCCATCGCGTAGGCTTCGGCAGCGGCCAGTGCGATCTTCTCGCGGACTAACTCGAATTGGCCCAGGGTCTGGCCAAACTGTCGCCGTTCGTTGGCATAGCGGACCGCTTCCTGCACGCAGAATTTGGCCGCTCCGGTGCAACTCGCCCCGAAAGTCGTGCGGCCGAAGTCGAGCATCGTGAGGGCCAGTCGCAAGCCCTTGCCGATCTGCCCCAGGATGTTTTCCTTCGGCACGAACATGTTGGTAAACGCGAGTCGTCCGGTGGCCGTCCCGCGAATGCCGACCTTATCCATCCGCTCTTCGAGCACCTCGAAGCCGGACATGTCGGGCGTCACGATAAAGGCAGTCACCTTCCCGTCCGGATCTTTGGCGTCGGGCGTGCGGGCCATCACGGTCAGCATGCCGGAAATGCCGCCGTTGGTGATGTAGCGCTTGCCGCCGTTGAGCGTGTAGCCGCGACCGTCGGGAGTGGGAGTTGCCGTCGTGCGGACGTTCGAGGCGTCTGAACCGGCCTCGGCCTCGGTTAGCGCGAAGGCCGCCAGATTTTCACCCGTGCACAAAGACGGCAGCCAGCGTTCCTTCTGTTCCTTGGTCCCAAACATTTCGATCGCCCGCAGACCGATCGAATGGTGAGCGTTGACGAACACGGTGGTTCCGCCGCAATGCGCGCCGAGCACCTCCATGACGCGGCAATATTGTTGCTGTGAGAATCCCCGGCCGCCGTGCTCGGGCGGGACGCACATTCCCAACACGCCGATTCGGCCCAGCCCCAGCACGACTTCGTCGGGAATTCGCGACTCGCGATCGATGCGGGGAGCGTCGATATGGTCGCGGCAAAACTGACGGACTTCGTTCACCGATTCTTGCGTCTGCCGCTCGAGCTCCGGCGGCAGCGACGGATACGGAAAGATCGATTCCGAACGGAATTGGCCGAAGAACAGATCCTTCGCAAACCCAGCCTTTTGCGGACCGGAGAAGAGCAGCTCTTCGGCCTGTTCCATCTGCTTACGACGCAGTTCGGTTTGGGCAACAGACATCAAAATCTCCTCACAGCATCCGCGACAGTGTTAGCAGAGTTGGCGACAATGGCCGGCAACACAGCTGAGCGATCAGGTCCCGCTGATCACAGCCGGTGCCAAACGTGACCGACGAAGGCGATCCTCACGAATTCTATGACTACCTGGACAGCAGATCCAGAACCCCATCTCCCTTCCATCGGTCCGGCCGCGTCGACGGCTTGAGGGGGCCGGTCCGCCGTTCCCTCTGCGAGTCGGCTGGAGTAGCTTAGGGGACAGTTACTTCCGGGAGAAAGCACCGATGCCCGACTTCATCTATTGCCTCAACTCGAGCACGATTCGGCCCACACCCATCTTGGAAAAGATCCGTATTGCCGGAGAAACCGGCTACAAGGCCATCGAGCTGTGGCACGACGACATCGACGTCCACGTGCAAAAGGGGGGCACCCTGGCTGAGCTGCGCTGGGCCCTAGCCGATCATGGCCTGGCCGTTCCCACCACGATTTATCTCAAAGGCTGGTTCGAAACGACCGGTTCGGAGCACGTGCGCGAGCTGGAAGAATGCAAACGGCGGATGCAGCAAGCGGCCGAGCTGGGTGCGATTCACGTTATCGCTGGTCCCCCGGGCGGCCGAGCCGACCACAACCAGGGAGCCCGCAACTATCACGAACTGCTGGAAATTGGCCGCAAGATCGGCGTCAAACCGGCGATGGAGTACTTGGGCTTTGTCGAAGATATCAACTCGATCGAAGTGGGTGCAGAAATCGTCACGAAATCGGGACATTCCGACGCGACGATCGTCCACGACCCGTTCCACATCTTCCGCGGCGGCGGCTCGTTCGAGTCGCTGACTAAATTGCCCGCCGAGCAAATCGCCATCTGCCATTTCAACGACACGCCGGCCAGCCCGCCCCGCGTCGAGCAGCACGACAAAGACCGCGTCATGCCGGGCCGAGGTCATCTCGACCTACGTCGCATGCTGAGCCTTCTCAAAAAAATCGGCTACAACCGCTGGCTGTCGCTGGAGCTATTCCGGGAGGACCTGTGGGCCCAGGACCCCCGCAAAGTGGCAAAGGAGGGCCTCGCGGCGATGCGTGCCGTCGCGGAAAGCGTCTGAAAAGCCCACAATTCCCGACGCTTGACCGACATTCTCAACCGGCTAGAATCACGGGACGCATCACCAAATTTGGTGGTGCGGCTTACTTTTGCCGGTGTCGGCCGCTACGGCCGAAACGGCCGGCACCGACGCATCTGGGGCCGTGGCGCAATTGGTTAGCGCACCGGACTGTCGATCCGGGGGTTGCGGGTTCGAATCCCGTCGGCCTCGCTCCTGCCAACTCTTGACAGTGAACGAAAACGAAAGCGAACCCCCTGCTTCCACAGGGGGTTTTGCTTTTTGCTCGAGCGATCTGCTTCGAGCTCCGGTCTCTGGCGCTTTCTCCAACCGAACCATTTCGCAGAATTTTCCAAAATCCCGCTTGTTGCCTGTTACAAGTCGTAATAGACTGCCTGCTACAAAGTGTAACTGGCTGCGATGCCGGCTGGAGACCTGCGATGGATGAGATCAAAGCGGGGCTGAGTGACGCGGAGCGGGAAGCGCTCAATGCCCTCTGGGATCGCGAGCCCGGAACGGTGCGGCAAGTCTTGGAATTGATCGAAGTCCGTGGCCGGCAGTGGGCGTACTCCACCGTGGCCACATTGCTGCGAAGGCTCGAGTCGAAAGGCTACGCGACGAGTGAATCGGTCAACGGTTCGCTCGTGTATCGCGCGGCCGTTTCGCGGGAAGACCTGCTCGACCGCCGCCTGAAAGAGGCTGCGGCCGAACTCTGCGACGGCGCGGCCGTGCCCTTGGTTCTCGCGCTGGTGCAAGGCAATCGGTTCACGACGGAGGAACTCGATCGAATCCGCAGGATCATCGACGAAGCGAAAACGAAGACCGTTCGACGAAAAGAACGGTAACGCCGTAACGAGCAAGACAGAACATCGGCGCTGGGGGACGACACATGCTCGGCTGGTCTGCACAAACGACCGTGATTGCGATGGTTCTCGCGGCCATCGCGATACTTGCCAGTCGTTCTGCCCGCTTGGGCCCGGCGGCGCGGCACATGCTTTGGCTCGTGGTGCTCATCAAGTTGATCACTCCGCCGGTGGTGAACTGGCCCTGGTCGCCTCCCAAGTTGTGGGCGACGGCCCAGCCCGCCGCGACCGCACCTCAGGTCAGCAGCCCGCAAACGGTAACCGAAATTCAACTACTGCCTCAGAAGGATCGTCACGCACAGAGCGATGAGACGCCGGCGCGGCCGGCGGTCGCGACTCCAGCACCGCGCTTCAACTGGAACTTCGACCTCTTCCGGCGAGGCCTGTTCGCGCTCTGGTTGGGGATTTCGGCGACGATTGCCGTGTGGCAAATAGGTCGGATCGTCCGGTTTCATCGCCGACTCTCTTGGGTCGTTCCGGCGCCTGAGTGGTTGGTGGAGGAAGTTCGCGATCTATCAGCGCAACTGGGGGTCCGCGCGCCCGAGATACTCGTGCTGCCCGACCTCGCACCGCCCATGCTTTGGTTTCTGGGCCGAGCACAGTTGCTATTACCCGCCCACCTTGTGTCGAACGCCGATCTGCTCGGGTTGCGGGCCATCCTGGCTCACGAGTTGGCTCATCTTCGCCGCGGGGATCACTGGGTTCGTCGGCTCGATTTCTTCGCCGGTCTGATTTGGTGGTGGAACCCAGTCTATTGGCTCACTCGAGAGCGTCTGAGCACTGAGGCCGAGTTGGCCTGTGATGAATGGGCGATCCGAGCCGTGCCCGACGGGCGGGTTTCTTACGCCGAGGCTTTGTTGGACGTTTGCCGGACTTTGTCGACGACCAAATCTCCCGCGCCTGCGTTGGGCGTTGCTGGGGCGGGTCGGTTCTTGGAGAGGAGAGTGAACATGATTCTGCAAAATCACGCGCCGTCGCGCCTGTCTGTGCCAGTGCTCGTGGGAGCCTGCTTACTGGCTCTGTTGGCCTTACCTGGCTGGAGCGCCGCTAGCTCGTCGGTTCTCACTGCGAGCGACCCGTCGACGCCGGCGACAAAAACGGAAGAACACGTTTCGAACGCCGACGCAAGCACCAAAGTTGTGCTTGCCGATGATGAGGACGACGACGATAAGGATACCGATGCGGTCAAAGCCCAAGTCGCCAAGGAACTGAAAGAGGCGTTGGGTCCTGGCTCCGACTTCCAGAAGGAAATGAAGAACCTCGGCGAGGAGTTGAAGAAGGAACTCGGCCCCGGCTCAGACTTCGAAAAGGAGATGAAAAACCTGGGCGAAGTTCTGAAGAAAGAGCTTGGCCCCGGTTCCGAGTTCGAGAAACAGATGAAGACTCTGGGGACGGACCTGGAGAAGCAATTCGGCCCCGGTTCAGCCTTCGAAAAGGGGCTGGAGTTAAAAGGCAAAGCGATCGAAGGGAAGTTTGGCCCCGGCTCCGACTTTGAGCAGAAGATGAATCGCCTGGGGAAAGAGATGGAAGCGAAGTTCGGCGAAGGGTCCGAGTTCGCAAAGAAAATGAAACACGCGAGGGCCGACGCGAAAGGCGCGAAGGCGTCGTCCGACACGTCCTCAGACAAGAAGACCAAAGCGAAAACAAAGGCCGAGGCCAAGGCTAAGAAGAAGGGTCACACTGGCGACGCGAAAGCTCGTGAGCTCAAAGCGCTGAAAGCACAAATCGACGAACTCAACGCCCAGATCAAGAAGCTTCAGGAAGCGGACAACGAAGAGAACGAGTGATTTCTTCGCGGCGAAGCGACGAAAAATAGGGACGCCTCGCTCGATTTTCAGAGCGTGGCGTCCCTTGCTGTTTCCGACTCCTCCGCGGCACGCTCTCGGATCTCCCGGAACGCGTTTCTCTTAGCCGCTAGGGCTCTCCGTCAACACGGCATGGTCACCGGTTCAGCGACTTGAAGTCCGCCGACAGAATCCGCAATCTAGCAACGGTTTGCCCACGAGAACCTTTGCTGGAGCCGATTTGATGGCCGAGTCGACTGACGCGATCCGAGATTTCGCCTCTCCCGAAGGCGAAGCCGACAGCCAGATTCACTCCAGGGTTCCGGGCGCTCGCACGGAAGTAGCCCATCAGCCGTACATCGCCGACAAGCAATCCATCCCGGAATTCACCTTTCAGGCCGTGCTTGCCGGCACGCTGTTGGGCATCGTTTTCGGCGCCTCTTCACTCTACCTGGTGTTACGCGTCGGCTTGACCGTTTCCGCGTCGATCCCCGTGGCTGTGTTGTCGATCACGCTGTTTCGGGCTTTCACTAAGATCTTCGGTCTCCGTCCGGCGACGATCCTCGAGAACAACATCACGCAGACAGCCGGGTCGGCGGGTGAATCGATTGCTTTCGGCGTCGGCGTCACGATGCCCGCGCTCATGCTGCTGGGCTTTGAAATGGACATCGCGCGGGTGATGGTCGTTTCGGTTCTCGGCGGATTGCTCGGCATCTTGATGATGATCCCGCTCAGGCGAGCGTTCATCGTCAACATGCATGGCAAACCGGGCGACCCCGATACGTTGCTCTATCCTGAAGGGACAGCCTGCGCCGAGGTGCTGATATCTGGCGAGAAGGGAGGCACGAGCGGCAAGACGGTGTTCGTCGGGTTCGGAATTGCCTTCCTAATGAAATTCCTGATCGAGGGGATGACCCTGCTGCGGCTGACGGTGAGCGTCCCCCTCAAGTTCTTCAACCGCGTCGCCGTGGTTGCCACCGACATGGCGCCCGAGTTGCTCGGCGTCGGCTATGTCATTGGCGTGCGGATCGCCTCGATCATGATGGCGGGGGCCGTCATCGGGAACCTGGTCATTGTGCCGGCCATTGCCACGTTCGGCGACCAGGTGGCGACTGCGATCGCTCCCGGCACCAAGCCGATCGGCTCGATGAACCTGGCTGAGATTCAGAAGTTCTACCTGCGCTTCATCGGCGCCGGTTGTGTCACCGCGGCGGGCATCATCAGCATGATGCGGACCTTGCCGCTAATTTACCGATCGTTTCGGGCGAGTCTCGGCAATCTGCGGGGATCCGGCGGCGCGACCCGTATCTTGAGGACCGATCGCGACCTCTCGGGGAAGGCAGTGTTGTTCGGGTCGGCGGGATTGCTCGCGCTGCTCGCCGTCTTTCTGGTTCGCGAGTTGAGCGCTGCAGGCGTCGCCGATTCGCTTATCAAAGGGGTGCTCGGAGCCGGACTCGTCTTGATCTTCGGCTTCTTGTTCGTCACGGTCTCGTCGCGGTTGACGGGTGAAATCGGCTCCTCGTCGAATCCGATCTCGGGAATGACGGTGGCCACGCTCGCTTTGACCTGTTTGATCTTCCTCACATTGCACATGACCAGTCCGGTCGAAAGTGTCGTGGCACTTTCGGTCGGAGCCGTCGTGTGCATTGCCGCGTCCAACGCCGGCACGACTTCTCAGGACTTGAAAACCGGATACCTGGTCGGCGCCACGCCGATCTATCAGCAGTGGGCCATCCTGATCGGCGCAATCTCGTCCGCCCTGGTGATCGGTTACATCCTGCTCGTGTTCAATCAGGCCGGAACCATTTACAGCAAGAAAAACTTGCCGAAGGTCACGCTCTCTGCGGCCGATTACGACGCCCTCGTCGACCGGGAGACATTCGAGGGAACCGAATACCGCGTCTGGAGACCGCGGAACGTCAACGAAGTGCTGCCGGGAAAATACCTGATCGACGAGCATCGCAAGCCGGCTGTGCTGGTGGATCCGGCCATCACCGGGCGGCTGGAAAAACGAGACGACGGCACTGATGTGAAGATGAAATTCCTCGCACCGAAGACGGAAGTCATCGGCATCATCATCAACGGAGTTTTGCAACAGAAACTCAATTGGGGCCTGATTCTGATCGGCGCCATGCTGTCAGTCGGGCTGGAGTTGTGCGGCGTCGGCTCGCTCGCCTTCGCAGTCGGCGTGTACATTCCCATGCAGTACACGACCCCGATCTTTCTCGGCGGAATCATCCGTTACATGGTCGAACGCATAACCGCCAAGCCGGCTGCGCCTGGGCAAGATGAGGCGACCGCGATCGCAGAATCAGAAACGGGCCCCGGCGTGCTGCTGTCATCGGGCTACATCGCTGGCGGCACACTGGCCGGCGTCGTGATTGCCTTCCTGCAGCTCCCGTTCTTCGAGAAGTTCAAAACGAACTACATCGACTTTGCCGTGAAGGCCTCCCCGCAAGACGAGGGGAAGCCATATTTCACACTGCTTGCCGGCGATTTCGACTTTGCCTCCGTGATTGTCTTCGCGGTCCTCATGCTCTTTTTGCTGCTCGTCGGAGCGAACAAGCTGCTTCGCGACGCGCCCGCGCCGCCTAATGCGTCGCTGCCGCCCTCGTGACGATCCGACGCGATTAGGTTTCGGCATTTCATTTATGCTTCGACCGCTTCGCGATTGCGCCTCAAAGGAATTCCGTCCATGCCACTCGACCTGAAGCTTGCCTGCCGAATGGCCAAGGCCAGTGATGTCTGTTACTCGATCGGTGCGGCGGGCGGGCTGTCCTCCTGCCCGGTTTACAACGATGTGGGCTTCACCGTTCCTCCTCGATCATTCACGGCAGACATGATCAACGCGGCGCTCGTCGGGGCCACCGCGACGGAGATCATGGTCGCATTTCGCGGAACGCTTCCGATCGATACGGCGAATTGGGATAGCTTCATTGAAAGCGTTAGAGATTGGGCGGACGACGCGGAAGCGGTTTTCGTCTCCGTGCCTTACGCCCCGGGGTCGGTCCATGAAGGATTCTCTGCGTCACTCGAGTCCCTCTGGAGCAGTGTCGCTGCCGCTGTTCGCGCGCAGTTGACGACCACCCCCTTGCTCCCCGTAGTGGTCACGGGACACAGCAAGGGGGGCGCTCTCGCGACGTTGGCGGCGATTCGTCTGCGAAGCGAGGCGGTCGTCACTCCGGCGGACGTGTATACCTATGGCTCGCCTCGGGTCGGGAATACGCCCTTTTCCACTTCGTACGACAAGGTTATCAGCCAGTGGCGATTTGAGAACGACAGCGACTTGGTGCCCCACTTGCCTCCCGCGGCCCAGTGGCTCGACTTCTTGAGCCAGGTCGATGCACGGCTCAGCGGACTCAACGCGCATGCCTACTTGCACGTAGGCATGCTCGAATACCTCGATGGGAGCGGAACTCGCACCGAGGGCAATTCGCTGAGGTTGCAAGCCAAGCGAATGCTCAACCTGGCTGACCTGCTTGTCATGGGCAAAATCAAGCAGGCGGCGACCGATCACTCTGTCTCGAATCAGTACATCCCCAAAGTCTGCGCGCTGAGTTGATTCGGCAAACGTTCGCGAACGCGGCTATCGGACATCGGGAATTCCTGGGTGGTCCGCCGGCCGCGGCCCCGGCGCGGACCAGCGAAACTTGCGGTCGGACTCGAGAATAGACACGTCATTAATGCTGGCCTCGCGCCGCCGCATCAATCCGTGCTCGTCGAACTCCCACTGTTCATTGCCATAGCTGCGGTGCCAGTGACCCACGTCGTCATGCCACTCATACTGAAACCGCACGGCGATCCGATTGTCCGTGAATGCCCAAAGGGCTTTGATCAGGCGGTAGTCAAGCTCTCGGCTCCATTTGCCGGTCAGGAAGCGAACGATCTGTTCACGCCCGACAAGGAACTCGCTTCGATTGCGCCAAACCGAGTCTTCAGTGTAGGCCAGAGACACCCGATTTGGGTCACGCGAGTTCCAGGCATCCTCGGCCAGGCGAACTTTTTGGGTCGCCGTCCCCAATGTGAACGGCGGAACAATCACTGCCGGTGGTTTTTCCGCTCGCTGAGAGAACGTCATCATCGCCTCCGTTGATTGTCGTCTGGCGCCGCGTCGAATTCTCTCAATCGACGTTCACGGAAAGTCGTGGCGCTGTCTCGAGCGCGGCCGCTTCCAGTTCCCACCGCTCGGGAGCCTGCGGCTCTGGGATACGGCCGAGGTACCGATCGGCCGAGCGACGACACCACCATTGCAGGCCAAACCCGAGAGTCGCGTAGAAAACGAAGTGCAACACCGTCGCGGCCGGCGACGTTTCCCATGGAGAGAGGGCCCCGTTCCGTGTGACCGCATAGGTCGCCGAATGCTGGACGGCAAGGATCATGTCCACCGGGCTCATCGCTCGGATCGTATTCTCCAAAGGGGGAAGGTCGATATTCAGATAGCTCATCAGCGGGCCGGCCAGCGCGAGCCCGCCCACCCACAGTCCTATCACCGAGATCGCGCCGATAATCGCCGACAACTGATTCGGAAGCCGCAGTCCAATGGCCAGGGCCGTCCAGCGGATGACGGTGAGATAGATCACGACGGTCAACGCGGAGAGAACGACATAGTCCCAAGAGCTGCGCGAATACCACCACTTCTCGAACAAAAAAATGGTGGCGAATGGAACCATGAGGACGAACGTCAGCCGGCGCACTCCGGACAGCTTTTCAGCAAGAATCCGCCGCGAAGGCAGCGGCGTCGACAAGAGCACGCCAAGCGTTTGGTGCGAACGCTCTTCCGAAATCAGGCTGGCCGCGTGCAGCGCGACGAGCGCGACCGACGCGATCCAGAGCATGTCTAGCAAAGCGACGAGCCCTCCGTCGTCAAGATTCGACGCATTGGTCGAGAAGCGCATCAACTGAATGCAAAAGAGAATTGGGAATTCGAGCACGACGAGGACACGAAACAAGTAGCGAAACGTGCCGAGCGACTTCTTGCGCGTCTCGCGCCATTGAATCGGGGCCCGCCCTGGCAAGAAGCCCCGGTCGTGCACCAACACGACGCCTCCCGTCAACACATTCAATTGCTCAAAAAACCGATCGAGTCCTCGGAAGAACTCGAGCAAATAGTTCCGCGATTGGACAAAGGCGCGGTCGACCAGCACACCAGCGGCCACCGCGAGACAGATCAAGGCTGTAAACGTGGCGAAGATGATGCCAGCCACGCCGGGCGGCTGCAAAAATGCATTTGAAGAGATGAAACGCAGAATCAAGAAAACCACATACGTGACGGCGAGGGCTTGGGCCGTCGTCCGGAAGTAGGCGGAACACAAGATGGCCAGAGCCCCCAATTGCAGACAAGAGGCGATCAGTCCGAACATCCCTAACACGAGTTCGGCGGGGGTCACGCCTCCGAACGTGTATGTGATTGCCAACAAGGGAAACGACAAGCAAACAAAGCTCAGAATCGAAGCCGTCCGCGCGGCAAACTTCTGCAGCACGATCTGCCACGGAGTCAACGTCGTCACGAGTAGCAGGGCCAGCGTGTCCTGTTGTTTTTCGGCCGCGATGGCTCCCGCCGCCAGGATCGGCACCAGCGTGTACAGCACGGCCAGCTGAATGCTCATCAGCAAGGCGAAATGTTGGGCCCCGCGCCCCAGTGCCTGCCCAGCCTCCGCAGACACGCCAATGTTTCCGTAGAACAGTGTGCAGGCGAAGACGAAGAGGAATAGCCCATAGCTGAAACGGATGATGTAGGTTCGCTTGCGCGACGCCCGTTCAAGCAGATCCTTAGTCAGGATCGGCAGCCGCATCATTTTGAATCGGCGCTTCATCCGCTTACCCTGGCGCCAGACGCCGTCAGGCGGTCGTCCCTTCGGTCAACTTCATGAAAGCTGTTTCCAGTTCCATCGCCTCAGGCTGAAACATGCGGACGCGCGCCCCGAAGGCGCGAATGTGATCGAGCAGGTCCTCTGGAGGCAGCGATTCCGCCCGCACCCGAATCGAAAGCCGATCAGATTGCACATCGACCGCTTCCACTCCCGCGATTTGCCGCAAGTGAGCGGCCAGTTCGTCCGTTGTGCCAAGGACCTGCACGTGCACAAGCTGCATCAAGCCCAATCGCTGATAGATTTCCTCGAGCGAGCCTTCAGTCATCAGGCGTCCTGCCTCGAGGATGCCGATCCGGGTGCAGAATTGGGACAGCTCGTGCAGGATGTGGCTGGAGATCAGGATTGTTTTGCCCATCCGTGAGAGCTCTTTGAGGATCTCACGAACTTCAATCCGAGCGCGCGGATCGAGGCCGCTCGCCGGTTCGTCGAGCAGCAATAGCTCGGGATCGTGTAATAGAACGCGCGCCAGGCCCAGCCGCTGCTTCATACCGCGCGACAGACCATCGACCTGAGTATCGATCTTGTGCTTCAGATCGGTCAGGGTGAGGACATCATCAACCAGCCGATCGCGACGATCCTCACCCGTGTCGTAGGCGGCCGCAAAGAAATGCAGGTATTCCCGCACGGTTAAGCCTTCGTAGAGGCCGAACGAGTCGGGCATGTAACCGATCTTGCGACGGATTTTCATCGGGTCCTGACGGACTTCGACGCCGTCGACCCGCACGTAACCGGCGCTCGGCTGTTGCAGGGTTGCCAGAATCCGAATGGTCGACGACTTCCCCGCCCCGTTGGGCCCGATGAAGCCAAAGACTTCGCCGCGCGGAATCACAAACGAGATGCCCCGCACGGCAACAAAGTTGCCGTATTTGACCCACAGGTTCCGAATATCGACCATCGGCGGCGGGTTGGGGGCCTTCTCGGTCATCGGGTGTGTTCCGTCTGGGCCTGTGATTTCTTCCGCATGATCCGGCGATGGACAATCAGATCTTCGCCCTGCCGCTCGGCGAACTGCAGCAGCCATTCACCCGGCGCCTGATCGGCGACGGCCAAGTCTTCCAAATTTCCGGCGCCGTTGGGCGCGACGTGCGAGACGATCGAAAAAAGCCCGGTGTCGCTCCGCCGCGCGAGGGCCACCATCACGTCGGCCCA
>Ga0210393_10001641_pt1 | contig 18648 bp, 17 predicted proteins | sample IncBWC27OmetaG_FD_160068 | JGI IMG/M metagenome (GOLD analysis project Ga0210393, IMG submission 160068) | Forest soil microbial communities from Barre Woods Harvard Forest LTER site, Petersham, Massachusetts, United States - Inc-BW-C-27-O ... | reverse complement strand
CGACGGCTTCAAGCGGGTAGGGTAGGTCCAGCCGAGCAGGCCGTACTTCTGATCCATCCTATCCATTATATAGGGCGCCCAACCGCATCCCGCCTCGACGCACAAAACTTTGAGCCGCGGAAAGCGATCGAACAAACCGTCGGCCACCATCGTCATCGCGGCGGGCACCACCTGCGCGAATCCGCCGAGCGCGAATCCGAACACGGTGCGGAACTCGCCGGGCTGGTAGAACTGCCCGATGATTCCCGGCGGCCGGTTGAAGCGCACGATCACGTGCAGGCACGCGGGGATCCCCGCTTCCTCACACTCGCGCCAAATCGGATCGAAGTCAGGATGCGAAAAGCGACGCCCGCCGACATTTTCCGGCGCCAGGAAAATTCCCTTGAAGCCCAGCTTGATGCATCGCTTGAGCTCGACCAGCGCCGACTCGACATCCTGCAACGCGATATGCGCAATCGGTATTACGCGGCTGCGCACCGAACTTGCGAAGTCGTTGATCCAGTTGTTGTAAGCGCGCGCGTACGCGGCCGCGAGTTCGTGATCCTCGACGTCCCACAGAATCCCGACGGTGGGAAACAGCACGCCCGCGTTCACTCCCCATTGGTCGAGCAGCCTGACCCGTTCCGCCGGCAGATAGCTCGCGCTCGGGCATCCGTCCATGTAACCGAGCCGGCCGGGGATAAAGAGTTCCTGCCGCGGCTGGTTGGCGCCACCCAGTCCAGCCAGCATCCCCTTCAGCAGCGGCTGGTTATCCACCATCAGGACCTCGAGCCCGTCGCCCGGATCCTTGACGATACGAATTGCGCGATCGCGAAACTTCGGCTCCAGGTACTTCTCCCACAGGTCCGGCGGCTCCATCACATGCGAGTCGCAGTCGATGACAACCGAATCCGTAGCGTTCATCGCCGAGAATCTAACACGCCGACCTGGCGCGAAAGAACCGCGCCATGCTTTGAGGAGTCTGATCGCAAGCAGCCGCTGTTTGGTATAAGGACACTGGCAGACGAGGGTTATATCACATGTCGCTCAACGTCTATGCGTTCACCTGCGGATGGCTGACGCTTCCGGCTGCACTGCTGCTCGCGGGCGAAAAGGGCAGCCTCACCGTTCCGGTGCCGGCCTACCTGATCGAGCATCCGAAGGGCAGGGCGATCTTCGACAGCGGTCTTCACGTCGACACGCAGACCGATCCGAACCGCCGCCTCGGACGTCTCGCGAAGTATCACACAGTCGGATTCCAACCCGGCGAGGAGATCGCGGCGCGCCTCGAGTCGCTCAGCGTCGCGCCGTCGAAGATCGATTTCATCATCAACTCGCATCTCCATTTCGATCACTGCGGCGGCAACCAGCAGTTGCCCAACGCGACCCTGCTGATTCAGCGCCGCGAGTGGGAAGCCGGCCACAACGCCGATCTGATCGAGAGCGTCTTCTACGATCCGCACGACTATGACCACGGGCATCGCGTGAAAATAATCGACGGCGAGCATGACGTCTTCGGCGACGGCTCGGTGGTATGCATTCCCACTCCCGGCCACACTCCCGGACATCAATCGTTGCGCGTTCGCATCGGCGGCGACGAAGTCGTGATGACGGGCGACGCATGCTACCTGCGCCGCACGCTCGACAACTTTCACCTGCCGACCGCCATGTACGATCGCGAGCAGATGCTCGAATCGATACGCCGGTTGCGCACGCTACGGGACGGCGGCGCAATGATCATCACGGGTCACGACCCCGACCTGTGGAAGACTATCCCGCAGGCGCCCGATCGGCTTGTTGCGGTACGGCCCGGGGGTTGAATTTCGACCCCCTGACATCGTCTATTGGTCTGTGCGACCGTAAACGGTCAGATGCCAGAATGTAGCGAAATCGGTTTAATGCTGGGAGCGGCCGGCGACGGCGAACTCGAGCAGAGCGCCCTGCGCGAGGTCACCCATCATCTTAACGGATGCGCGTCGTGCACCGGGGAACTCTCCGACTACTCGACTATTGGCCGCGAACTGAAGGCGATCGCAGTCCTGCCCTCACTCGAAGGATTCACCAAATCCGTTCTCGACGTAATCGCAAAGCTGGTGGTCGTTGCCATGATGGCGATAGCGGTCCACGCGGTGGTCTTTCCGACTACCGAACAAATCGCGAAGACAGTGGCCAGCAGGCCCGCAGCTCCATCGAGTGTCACGCGACCTGTCAGGTTGGTTGACGTGCAAGTCGACTCGGCTTTCGTCGCGAGCGCGGACGACTCCGGTGCTTTCATTCATCGGTATCAGCGGACCAAGTCCGGCCGCATGATCGTGTTTCAGCTGCCGGGCGGCAAGACTCTTCACGTTCAGCCGCGAGCGATCGAGGGCGGCATGATCGCGATGGAGGTGGTCCTGTTCGACGGAACGCGGCCGATGATGACGGCCAATCTGAAACTCCAGAGCGGCGACACCTTCGCGCTGACCGGACAACAGTCCAGCGAAGGCACGCTGCTCCTGCGGATCAGCCCGACCAGGGCGGCGAGCGCATCTACCGGTCCTAAATCTCTCTGAGTACCCGGAGTCACTTGCCGCCCGCGACCATGCCCGCCAAAGCGATCGCGAAGGCGACGACGCCGATGATGCAAAGTACGGCGACAAACTGCGCAATCCCGTGCGCCGTCGTCTGCTGAGTCTCGGAAATGGGCTTATCGACGTGCGCCGAATGGGCACCCGAGTGGTATCCGCTGTGCGACGTATAGTAGATGCCGGTGCCAGGGATTCCGACCGTGCGGCGAATTCCGTTGCCGCCGACCGTGACGTGGGCACCGCGCATCCCGACGGTCAGGCTCGGCCCCGATTTCGATACGTTGACCGACAGTCCCGGAAAAATCGAAATGCGCCGATAAAATCTGAAGTTCCCCATCACCCCCGCCGCCTCCTGTCATTCCCCACCGCGACGCGCCTCAAAAAACGCGTGCATCATCTCGGCGCACTCCGCCTCCATCACGCCGCCGACGACTTCGAATCGATGGTTCAGGATGCCATCGCGGCCGATGTCGTACACTGAGCCGAGCGCACCGGCTTTGTCGTCGCGCGCGCCGTAAACCACTCGCGTGATTCGCGCGTTCAGCATCGCGCCGACGCACATCACGCACGGCTCGAGCGTGATGTACATCGATACGCCGGTTAGGCGATACCTTCTGAGCGTCGATGCGGCCGCGCGCACCGCAAGGATTTCCGCGTGGGCGGTAGGATCGGCCAGCCCGATCGGCTGGTTATGTCCCGCGCCAACGATTAGCCCGTCCACGACCGCGATTGCGCCGACTGGAACTTCGCCCTCAGCCTCGGCACGACGCGCTTCGGCAATCGCCTCGGCCATGAATCGTGAATGTTCGGCAGCCGCCATGTGAATAGTAGATTGACATTGGCGAAGTCCCGCACCAAGATCCGGGTGGGGATAGCGTCAGACAATGGGGATCGCGCCATGAAAAAGCTAATCGCAGTAGCGACTCTTTTGGCCTTCAGCGTTGCGAGCGCCGCGTTTGCCGGCACTCGAGTCGAGGTGAAGAACAGCGAGCAGGCGGCAGCTGAGGCTGACATGCACCGCCGCTACGATCATCCGAAGACCCAGGTCGTGCCCAACGACCAGCTCCAGGTCGTCGTCACGCGCGACGTGATTATGCATTCGTGCTGCATGCCGCCGAGCCTGCTCGTCTCGGGCAAGATCACCAACATCAGCGACCGGCCGATCGACTACGTGCTTCTGCACTTCGCGTTCGAGGACAAGAACGGCAAAGTCCTCCACGGCGAGAGCCTCTACAACCATCAAGCGGCGAGCCTGGCTGACGACGAGAACATTCAGAAAATTCTGAACGAGAAGCCGCATTTCAAACCGATCCTGCCGGGTCAGACCGACACGTTCGGATTTTCGGTTTCGTGCACCGAGCTGCCGGTGTTCTCGAAGGTCGAACTGTTTTCGAACGACATCAAACAGTAGCGCGGCGCGCGCGCGGGTCGCGTGATGCCTGATATCGGCGCAATCGAACCGGCGGCGCTCAAGGCTCGTCTCGATCGAGGCGAGCGCGTCTTCATCCTTGACGTGCGCGAACCTTTCGAAATTTCGCTTGCCCCTTTTCCCGGTGCGAGCCACATTCCGATGGGTGATATTCCATCGCGCCTGGCCGAGCTCGATCCCGATCGCGAGACTATCGTTGTTTGCCATCACGGCGTCCGCAGCGCGCAGGTCGCGATGTACCTGGCGCGCATGGGCTTCGAGCATGTGCTCAATCTGTCGGGTGGAATCGATGCGTGGTCCGACGCCGATCCGACAACCCCGCGCTACTAACCGGATGCCCAACGCGCAATAATGTCCGCGATGACTTACCTCGCCGCAGCGATCCAGATGAACGCCGGTGCCGACAAGGCGGCGAACCTGGAGCGCGCCGAACGGCTGGTCCGCGTGGGCGCCGCGCGCGGTGCAAATCTCGTCGCGCTGCCAGAGGTTTTCAATTGGCGCGGCAAGCGTAACGAGCAGGCAGCCGCGGCCGAAACGCTCGACGGCCAATCGCTGATGCTGATATCGCGGTTGGCGCGCGAGCTGCGAATTCACATCGTCGCCGGATCGATCACCGAACAAATCGAGGGCGAGTCGCGATGCTACAACACGTCGGCGCTGTTTGGGCCCGACGGCGGACGTATCGCCGCCTATCGCAAGATTCATCTGTTCGACGTCGATCTTCCCGGCCGCGTCACGGTGCGCGAGTCCGATGCCAAACTCGCCGGCGCCGATGTCGTCACCGGCGCGACTTCGCTCGGCACGATCGGACTCAGCATCTGCTATGACCTTCGCTTCCCGGAACTCTATCGCCGCCTCACTTTTGCCGGCGCACAAATTATCGCAATCCCGAGCGCGTTCACCTTCCCCACCGGCGAGGCGCATTGGGAGCCGTTGCTCCGCGCGCGCGCAATCGAGAACCAGGCGTATGTGATCGCACCTGCCCAATTCGGCCCCAACGTCTACGGCTACAGCGACTACGGCAATTCGATGATCGTCGATCCATGGGGACGCGTGATTGCGCGCGCCGCAGATCAGGAAGGCGTCGTGGTCGCGCCGATCGATCTTGAGTACCAGGAGCGCATGCGCCGCGAGCTGCCCGCATTGAAACACGCACGCCTGCAAGGCAATCGCGAATGAAACTCTACGTCGGGGTTGGTAGCATGAAAAAGTTGGGACTCCTGGCTGTAACGCTGGCGCTTACATTCAACGCGCCCGCGTTCGCGCACGATATGGCTGCGATGGGCGATATGGACGGCGACACGGCGCCCAACGCGATGGGCGGGCAGATGGGGATGGGCGCGCACATGGTGATGACGCCGTCGCGTCCGCAAACGCCGCAGGACCTTGAGCGCGCGCGCGACGTGATGGCCGAGCTTCGCACCGCGCTCGCCAAGTATCACGATTCGCGCGTCCCGTTGTCGGAGGGTTACCAGATTTTTCTGCCGACGGTCCCGCAGACCGTTTACCATTTCACCGACTACGCCGCCTCCCAGCAGGAGTACATGGGCCATTTCGATCCCGCCCATCCCGGCTCCATCCTGTACGTCAAAAATGCGAGCGGCGACTACGTCCTCGTCGGCGCGATGTATAGCGCGCCCGCCGACTACACCTACGATCAGCTCGACGCGATCATTCCGCTGAGCGTCGCGCACTGGCACGCGCACACCAACATCTGCCTGCCCAACGGCATCACGCTCAACGACGTTATGCGCGGCGATGTCGGCGCATCGCATCTCGACATGCCCGGCATGATCCCGGCATCGTCGAGCACGTACGCCCCCGCTATCAACCAACGCCTCGGCTTCATGGCCGACGGACGCTTCGGCTTCACCGGAAAAATCGCCGACCCCACCGAATGCGAAGCGGCAGGCGGCCACTTCCTCAAACAGGCGTTCGGCTGGATGGTCCACGTATACCCGTTCAACGGCGACGACCTGAAAGTGGCCTACGGCATGAGCGTCCCGCCGCCGCCCGCGAACTGACGACAGATCTCAAAATTGGCGGCACTTTTTCCCGTCCAGCAAAAACGGCTTGACGCCGCACACCCGCGCGGGTTAAGCAGGCTTCGCGTGAAAGCCCTTTCGCGGCTCAAGTGACACCCCGCTCAATCGCGGCTAGTATCTTTTACGCTCGAACGCGCGCGCTTGAAGGATTTTTACAATGGCTGATGGACCGCTGATTGGTTTTCGCATTCTTGATTTGACCGCTGTCATCTCGGGGCCGTTCTGCACGCAATTGCTCGGCGACCTCGGCGCTGACGTAATCAAAATCGAACCGCCCGAGGGCGACTCGATGCGCCGTAACGTCGGCCCGCAGCGCGGCGGTCTCACCGCGGCGTTTCTGAACTTCAACCGCAACAAGCGCAGCATCGTCATCGACATCAAGAAGGAACACGGCCGCGATCTCGTGCGCCGCCTGGCAGTGAAGGCCGACGCGCTGGTCGAGAACAATCGTCCCGGCGTCGCCGATCGCCTCGGAATCGGATACGCCGACATTCGCCGCGCCAATCCCAAGGTCGTTTATTGCTCGATTTGCGGCTTCCCCCCGAAGGGCCGCCTCGCGAATTTTCCCGCCTACGATCCCGTCATCCAGGGCTACTCGGGCATGGCTTACATTCAAGGGCTCAAAGCCGGCCAGCCGACCGCCGTCAAGATGGCGCTAGCCGACAAAGTCAGCGGCATGACCGCGGCGCTGTCGGTTGTCAGCGCATTGCATGCGGCGCGCGCCCGCGGCGTCGGCCAGTACATCAAGGTCCCGATGCTCGAAGCGATGATGGCGTTCACGGCCAACGATTCGATCTACGGCTACACGCTGCTGCCCGAAGACGAGTTCAAGCACCTCGCGCCCAAGAGCACGACGCTCGATCCTTTTAAGACGAAGGATGGATGGCTCACGATCGCGCCGTTTACCGACGCGCAGTCCAAGCGCTTGGCCGAGGCAGTCGGTCATGCTGAATGGTGGCCGGAGACGTCGGACCGCGAGCAGCGCGCCGAGCGCGGCCGCAATCTGATGCGCGGTCTGGCCAAGCTTTTCCCCGAAAAGAATACGGCCGAATGGCTGCCGGTGCTCGAGGAGGCCGACATTCCATGCGGCCCGGTGCACAATTACGAAACGCTGCTGACGGATCCTGAAATCGTTGAAAACGAAAGCTTCCAGGTTTACGACCATCCGACCGCCGGTCGCGTCCGCACGGTGAACCCGGGTGCGCGATTCTCCGAAACGCCGGCGAAGATGTGGCGCGTCCCGCCGAAGTTGGGCGAGCACACCGACGAAATCCTGCGCGAAGCCGGAATCGAACGCAGCCAGGTAGAAGAACTACGCGCCGCGAAAGTAATCGTTTGAATTTAGGGGAAAGGAAGTAGGGGAGGGCCCTACTCGAACATCTGCGGCTCGCGCGATCTCAACCACACCAGCCCGCGATACATATAATGTACGAATGACGCCGCCGTCACTGCGACCGTCAATAGCAGCAGCGCGTTGAACCCCCCCGGCCGGTAGTTTCCCACCCGCGCTAGCACGGCGATCACGCATGCGAGCTGCATGAACGTGCTCAGCTTTCCGAGATAGCTCGGCCGCACGGGCACCCGCTCGCCGGTGAAGAACGAAATCATCAGGTAGCCGACGACGATCACGATATCGCGGATCAGCACCACGCTGAGCAGGTAGCCGGGCAGGTCGCCGTCGATCGTCAGCACGACGAAGGCCGACACGAGCATCAGCTTGTCCGCGAACGGATCGAGAAATGCGCCCAACTCCGTACGCGAGTCGAACCATCGCGCCACCGCGCCGTCGAGCCCGTCGGTCACCGCCGCCGCCGCAAAAACGTAGAGCGCCGCTTCGTAGCGCTGGCGCGTGAGGAACGTCAGGAACAGCGGAATCGATGCGAGCCGGCACAGGGTCAGGAAGTTCGGCACATTCAGCAGTTTGCCGTACGATACCGTCGGCAGCGAGCTTTGCCGCGCGCGGATGCTGCTATGTGAAGGCGCTGCCATCGTAAATCACTTTCAAATCAAGCTCAGATTGCGGCGTCCGCGGCCTTGCGGAGGCGCCCCGCGACCGATGCGCTCACGCGCGCCCGCACCGAAACCACGCCGTCGCGGTACTCCTCGCTTAGCACTTCTCCGTCCCGTCGCGCCATTGCTACGAGGTCGCCACGCCGGGCAGGCAAAGTGACCGATATTTCTTCGCGGGAGCCGCCGAGATGGCTTTCGATCGTGCCGAGCAAGTCGTCGAGGCCGGCCTTCTTCAGCGCTGAGATCGAGACCGCATCATGCGCCCCATTTCGATTCGCTCCATGCTCGGCCAGGTCAGCCTTGTTCATGACAACGATTCGCGGCGACGCACCCGCGCCGATTTCCTGCAACACGTCGTCGACGATCGTCATGCGCTCAGACGCCAGCGGCGAACTCGCATCGACCACGTGCAGCAGCATCGTCGCAGTGCGCACTTCCTCGAGCGTGGCCTTGAACGCGTCGATCAGCATGTGGGGCAGGCGATGGATAAATCCGACCGTATCGACCAGCATCACGTTCATTCCGCCTGGCAGCTTGAGGCGCCGAATCGTCGGATCGAGCGTCGAGAACGGACGATTCGCCACCTCGACACCCGCGTCGGTCAGCGCGTTCATCAGCGTCGATTTACCGGAGTTCGTATAACCCACCAGTGCGACGGTCGGGAACGGTACCTCGAGTCGGCGCCGGCGCTGAATCGTGCGCGTTCGCTCGACCTGTCCCAGCCGCACCTTGAGGCGCGTGAGCCGCTCGCGCAACCGGCGCCGGTCAACTTCGAGCTGCGTTTCACCGGGACCGCGGGTGCCCACGCCGCCGCCGCCCGCCCCGCCGCCGCGAACGCGTGAAAGATGCGACCACTGGCGCGTGAGCCGCGGCTGCAGGTAACTGAGCTGCGCGATTTCGACCTGCAGCTTGCCCTCGAGCGTATGCGCCCGCTGCGCGAAAATGTCGAGAATCAGCTGGCTGCGATCGATCACACGAATCTTGAGTTCGTTCTCGAGATTGCGCGCCTGCGCAGGGCTGAGCGCGTCGTCGAAAATCGCGAGCGTCGCGCCTTTCGCCGACGCCAGCTCGCGGACCTCGCCCGCCTTGCCCTTGCCGATAAAAGTGCGCGGGTCCGGCGCCTTCAAGCGCTGCCGAACAACGCCGGCCACTTCGGCGCCAGCGCTCTCGGTCAAAGCTTTAAGTTCGTCGAGCGATTCTTCGCTGCCGATTCCCGCTTCGGAACCAAGTTCGATTCCAACCAGGACGGCGCTTTCGTGATGCTCGTGAGCAACGTCGTAAGACTTAGCCAGGTGAATACCTCAATCGTCGAAGATCTAAGGAATTCAGCTTATCAGATACCGTCGCTCCGAGGTACGCTGTGTTATCTCAACTCTATGGAACCCGGCGGCAGTATTTGCTCCATCTCGGCGACGAACGTGTCGGTCGGCGTGACGCGATAGCTGTCGCCCAACAGCATTACCGCCTCGCGGCCGTCGTCGAGCCCCAGATGCAGATAGGTCATCGATTTGCCGCGATACCGCGCGAGCATCGCCTTCAGCGCGTCGAGGCCACCCTTTTCCAGCCGGCGCATCGGCGCTGAAATTCTTACCTCGCGAATGGAATCGACCAGCGCCGAATCCAGCGGTACCAGCCCTTCGAGGATTATCTGCGCGCGTTCGTCGTCAACGTCCAGCTTGCCGCGCGCGACCACCGGCTCGTCGCCCATGATGATCGCCTCGAATTTCTGGTAGGTCTCCGACCACGCGATCGCCTCGACCGCCCCCTCGCGATCCTCGAGCGAGAACGTCGCATAGCGCTTGCCCGATTTATTGTTCTTCAGCTTCACAGCGTGGATCACGCCGGCAATCTGCACCGGACTGCCGTCAGGCGCCGACGACAGGTCGGCCGTAGTGACTTTGCTGATTCGCGCGAGCTCGCGATCGTACTTGTCCAGCGGATGCGCCGTGATGTAGAACCCCAGCGCTTCTTTCTCGTACTTCAGTTTCTCCCGCGCGTCCCATTCGGGAATCGGCTCGCGCGCCATCGGCTTGGGCACCTTGACCGCGCCGCCGAACAGCCCGATCTGATTTTTCTCGGCGTCGCTCTGCGCCTTCTGCGCCAGCTTGATCGCCTGCTCCGCCTCGGCCATCAGCGCGGCGCGCACGGCGCTCACCGAATCGAACGCGCCGCATTTGATCAGCGCATCGAGCACGCGGCGGCTGATCAGTTGCGTGCCTACGCGCATGCAGAAATCCGCCATGCTCTCGAACGGGCCGTTGGCCTCGCGATCGGCAACAACCGCCTCTCCCGGCTTGGCTCCGACGCCGCGAATCGCGGCCAGCCCGAAGCGAATCGCGCCATCGGTAACCGCGAATTTCACCCGGCTCTGATTCACGTCCGGCGGCAGAATCGCAATCTTCATATCGCGCAGCGCCGCGATATTCTTGTAGGTCTTGTCGACGTCGTCCATGTCGAGCGACATCAGCGCCGCCATGAACTCGTGCGGATAGTGCGCCTTCAGGTAGCCGGTCGTGTAGGTCGTCAGCGCGTAGGCAGCGGCGTGCGATCGGTTGAATCCGTACGACGCGAAGGTTTCGATCTTTTCGAAAATCGAAGTGGCGAGCGCAGCGTTGACGCCATTCTTCTTGGCGCCGTCGATAAATCGCACGCGCTCTTTCTCCATGACCGCTTTGTTCTTCTTGCCCATCGCGGCGCGCAGGATATCGGCCTGCTCGAGGGAGTATCCCGCCAGCGCCTGCGCTGCGCGCATGACCTGTTCCTGGTAGACGATCACGCCGTAGGTATCGCGTAGCACAGGCTCCAGCAGCGGATGATCGTACTCGACCGGCTCCTTGCCGTGCTTGCGATCGACGTAGTGCTGCACCATCGTCTTGCCGTCCTGAATAGCGTCGAGCGGCCCCGGACGGAACAGCGACCCGGCCGCGATCACGTCGTCGAAGCAGGTCGGCTTGAGCTCGGTGATAAACCGACGCATGCCCGAGCTCTCGAGCTGGAAGACTCCCACCGTGTCGCCGCGCGAGAGCATCTTGTAGGTGTCGGCGTCGTCGAGCCGCAGCCGATTCAGGTCGGGCGCCTCTTTGCCGCCCGCCTTGATCAGGGTCAGCGTGTCGGTTATCAGCGTCAGGTTCTTGAGCGCGAGGAAGTCGAACTTGATGAGCCCGATTTCCTCGACGCCTTTCATCGAGTACTGCGTGATCGCCAGCGCGGCCTGGTCGCGTTCCTTGTCGACGTACAACGGCACCAGGTCGGTGAGCGGCTGATCGGAAATGACGACGCCCGCTGCATGGCGCGACGCATGCCGCAGCAGTCCTTCGAGCTTGAACGCGTAGTTGAAAAGATCAGGATGCAGCTTGCGCTCGGCCTTGAGCCGCGGCTCCATCTCGAGCGCGTCTGCCAGTGGAAAATCGCGGCCCTGCTTGGGCGCCGGATACAGCTTGACGATTTTGTCGGTCTCGGCGAACGACAGCCCGAGCACGCGACCGACGTCGCGAATCGCCTGCTTGCCTTTAATCGTTCCGAACGTGATTATCTGCGCCACCCGATCGTCGCCGTACTTCTTGCGCACGTATTCGAGCACCTCGTCGCGCCGCTCGAAACAAAAATCCACGTCGATATCCGGCATCGACTTGCGCCCCGGATTCAGCCATCGCTCGAACAGCAGGCGATGCTCGACCGGGTCGACCTCGGTGATTCCCAGCGCGTACGAAACGAGGCTGCCCACCACCGAGCCGCGGCCCGGACCTACAGGAATTCCCAGCCCGCGCGCGTAACCGATAAAGTCGGCGACGATCAGCATGTAGCCGGAGAAGCCCATGTCGCGAATCACGGGGAGTTCGCGATCGATGCGCTCCTGGTACTGCGACTCGTCGACATCGGCCCGCCGCGCGCGAATTTCCGCGAGGCGCGCCGTCAAGCCCTCGCGCGCGCGCGTTTCCATTTCGGCGTCGAGGTCAACGCCCGGTCCCGACTTGAAAACCGGAAAGTGAAATTTGCCGAATTCGAATTCGAAATCGATCCGCCGCGCTATCTCGACGCTGTTGAGCAACTCCTCAGCGTCAGCGCCGAACGCACTCGCCATCTCGTCGGGCGTCTTGACGTAGAGCTCGTCGGTGTCGAACCGCCAGCGCGTCTCGTCGGCCATCGTCTTGCCGGTCTGGATGCAGAGCAGGACCTCGTGGGCTTTGGCGTCGTCGCGATGCAGATAATGGCAATCATTGGTCGCCACCAGCGGCAGCCCGACCTGCTTGCCGATTTCACGAAGCGCATCGTTGTACGGCGAATGAAGTTTGTTGTCCTGCAGCTCGAGATAGTAGCGCCCCGGAAACATTTTCGCGTACGCTTCGGCCGTCTCTCGCGCCTTGTCCCTGCGATCCTGCCGGAGCCATCGCGCAATCTCACCCGACAGGCATCCCGACAGGACGATCAATCCGTTAGACAGCTCGCCGAGGATCTCCTTGTCGACACGCGGCTTGTAGTAAAGGCCGTCCTGGTACGCCGTCGTCAGCAGCCGGCAAAGATTCCGGTAGCCCTCGCGATTCTGCGCGAGGACTATCAGGTGGAAGTTGCCGCCGCCGTCGAAGTCGTCGCTGCGCGGAACTTGCGTGCGATCGGTCCGCTTGCCCGGTGCGAGATACACCTCGCATCCGATGATCGGCTTGATCCCGGCCGCTTTCGCCTTCTGATAGAACTCGACCGCGCCGAACATGTTGCCATGGTCGGTCATCGCGATCGCTTCCATCCCCGACGCCTTGGCGTGCTCGATCAGCGGCCCGATTTTGTTGGCGCCGTCGAGGAGGCTGTACTGCGTGTGGACGTGAAGATGGACGAAACTCATAGCGGCCCCTCCCCCTGCACCGGGCTTGCAGCGTTGCGCTGCGCGCCCGTTCCCCTCACATCTATATTGCTCGCGCGCGTCGCGGCCGGCGAAGGCTGCGCGACGCGCGCGAGTGAATCGCAAAAACTACTTCTTCTTCTCGGCCGCCTCCGGCTTCTTGCCGGCCGCCTTGTCGCCGCCTTCTTTGGCGGCCGCACCTTCGGCGGGAGCTGCGGCAGCAGCGCCTTCCGCCGGCGCGCCTTCGACCGCAGCGCCTTCGACCGCTTCCGCGACCGCGGCAACCGCGACTTCCGCAACGGTAGGCGGCAGCACGGTGACCACTGGATAATCGGTATCGAAGATCGGTTTCACCTTGTCAGGGAACTTCACCGCCGACACGTGAATAACGTTGTGGATGTCGACTTCGGTGACGTCGACTTCGATCAAGTCGGGAATTTCCAGCGGCAGGCATTCGACCGTCGCCGTGCGTTCGAGCGGCGCCAGGATTCCACCGTTGGCGACGCCCTTGGCCTTGCCGACAAACTTGAACGGAACTTCGACGCGAATCGCGCGGTTGAGATCCACTTCGTACAGGTCCGCGTGCAGGATTTCACCCGAGACCGGGGCGCGCTGCACGTCCTTGAAAATCACGTGCTTGCCGTCGAGCTCCGCGGTGCTCGATTTGAGCTTGATAATTCGCGTATGTGCGGCGGCGGAAATCCTCGCCTTCAGCTCGATTCGATTGATCGCGAGCGCCATCGGCGTCGTCGTCGGTCCGTACAATACCGCGGGCACGCGGCCGCTGCGCCGCAGCGCGTTGTTCTGACCCTTGGGTCGGGTCGCACGTTTCTCGCAGGCTAATTCACCGGTCTCCATTGTTTCCTCGCTTTATGGTTCGGCGCGCTCAGGCAAAGAGCGAGCTCACCGACTCCTCATTATGAATTCGCTTCATCGCTTCCGCCAGCAGGCTCGCGACCGACAGGCTGTGCATCTTGGTGAGCTCAGCCTGCGCCTTGGCGCGCAGCGGAATCGTATTGGTTGTGACAATTTCCGTGATGTTCGATTTGTTGAGACGGTCGCACGCCGGGTCCGACAATATCGGATGCGTCGCGACCGCGATCACTTCGGTCGCGCCCGCTTTGGAGACGACCTTGGCCGCTTCGGTGATAGTTCCGGCCGTGTCGATCATGTCGTCGACCAGCAGCGCTATCGAGTCGTTCACTTCGCCGACCAGTTGCATCTCGGCCACTTCGCTCGCGCGCCGCCGCCGTTTGTCGATAATCGCGAGGTTCGCATTGAGCCGTCGCGCGTAGGCGCGCGCGCGTTCGACGCCGCCCGCGTCCGGCGACACCACCGAGACTTTCTTGCCGTCGATTCGCTTCCGCAGGTAGGTGAGCAGCACCGGCATCGCGTAGAGGTTGTCCACCGGGATATTGAAGAAGCCCTGAATTTGTCCGGCGTGGAGATCAACCGTCAGCACACGATTCACACCCGCCGTCGTGATCAGGTCGGCGACGACTTTCGCGCTGATCGGCACGCGCGGCGCCACTTTGCGATCCTGCCGCGAATAGCCGAAGTAGGGGATTACTGCGGTGATACGTCCCGCCGACGCGCGCCGCAGCGCATCGGTCAGCAGGATCAGCTCCATCAGGTTTTCGTTGGGCGGAGTGCATATCGACTGGATGATGAAGCAGTCGCCGCCGCGAACGTTCTCGCGGACTTCAATCATCACTTCGCCGTCGGGAAAGCGCCCAACCTCGGCTTCACCCATCTTCACGCCGAGGTGCTGCGCCACCTCGCGCGCAAGCGCGGGATTCGAGTTCCCGGTGAAAACTTCGAGTTGGTCCTTGACCCTGTCCGACATCTTCAGTTACCCCGCGTTGCGATCATCATGCGATCCGTCAGTTCTCGCAAATCACCTTGAGCTTGGCTGGGCGGGAAGGATTCGAACCTTCGAATGCCAGGTCCAAAGCCTGGTGCCTTACCAGCTTGGCGACCGCCCAGCGCATTTGGATTCAAAGGCTCAGCGTCCGCGAATCTCTCCCAGTCACTTCCGTGTAACATTAAAATTGACAACCGGCGAAACGCCATTCGGGCGCTCAGCCGGCATTCGAGCAACAATCTTTTCGGACCGAACCGCCGCGATCCCGCACTGCACCAACGTCGCGGCGAGCCTGCCCGTACATTTCGACTTTAGCAGCCTGCGTGCAGGAATTGCGATGTTATTGATGCTGTTTTTCGCTGTCAATGCACAGCTCGGGGCAGCATATGCACAGCCCGACCAGAAATTTTCTACTACTGGCTGCAGAGGGTCACGTCCTGCCCATGGCAGCGTGAATCCCATAGCGGGTTTCACATAGTATTAGTTCCTGTTCATTCTTAATCTGCTTGCGGAGGTGCCGATGTCCCAATCCGAATTCTACTTCAATCCCTTCGATCCTGACTTCCGCGCCAATCCCTATCCGCACTTTCCCCCGCTGCTCGACGGTCCGCCGCGACAGCTCAATCTCATGATGCCGACGACGCTCATCGCCCGCTATGACGACGTCGTCGCCGTGCTGCACGACCACGACGGATTCACCGTTCGCCGCCCGGAGATTCCCGGCCGCCAGCGCATCGATCCGTTCGGCGGCGCGCCGACGATACTGACCGCCGATCCTCCGATTCATTCGCGCCTGCGAAAACTGGTCAGCAAGGCCTTCACGCCAAGACGAGTGCGTGAACTCGAGCCGCGAGTTCGCGAGATAACCGCTGACCTGCTGAGCCAGGCGAACAACTCCTCAGAGATTGAAGCGATGGCCGCGCTGGCCAATCCGCTACCGGTCATTGTAATCGCGGAAATGCTCGGCGTCTCAGCCGGCGATCACGCGCAGTTCAAGCAATGGTCTAACGATCTCATCAGCTCCTTCGGCCAGGAAAGCATCACTAGCGGACCGTCTGCCGCTGGCATCGCAGCCCGCAATGCGCTGCGAGGCTACCTCGCCGAGGCAATCAAGCAACGCAGCGCGAATCCCGCCGAAGATTTGATCAGCGCACTGGTCACGGCGCGCGACGAATCCGATGCGCTCAGCGAGGACGAACTGCTCGCATTCGTTGTATTGCTGCTGCTCGCCGGCAACGAGACGACGACCAATCTCATCGGCAACGGCCTGCTCGCGTTATGCCGTCATCCAGAACAGCAGCAACGTCTCCGCGCGAATCGCGATCTGATTCCGAGCGCGATCGAAGAGATGCTGCGCTTCGACCCGCCTGTGCAGATGACGCTGCGGGTGCCGACGGCTGCTACCAACGTCAGCGGCACCGACATTCCCGCCGGCAGCCTGTGCTTTATCCTGCTGGCCGCGGCGAACCGCGATCCCGAGCATTTTCCGCAGCCTGAAAACTTCGACGTCGCCCGCGATCCCAACGAGCATGTAGCCTTCGGCGAGGGAATCCACTTCTGTCTCGGCGCACCGCTGGCACGCCTCGAAGGCGCAATCGCGATGGAGCTGATGCTCGAGAAATTCCCGCGCCTGCAACTCGCCAACCCGCAAGCCAAGCTGGAATATCGCGGCTCGATGGCTCTGCGAGGCCTCAGCGAACTCCGTATATCGGGCCGTTAGGCGATATCGCTGGATGAGGTCTCCGATTCGTCTTGCGGCGCGACCTTTCGTCGCCGCGTTGATCGCGATTCTTTGCGCGACGCTGTCCCATGGTACTGCACACGCCCAATCGCAAACGACGCAATGGCCGCCTGTTGGCGTCAAAGAAATCCCCGCGCAAGGTTCCCCGATAAGCGTCAGCGTCGCCGTCTTCATGACCAACCTGAGTGAGCTCGACGAGCTGGCCGAGCAATTTACTGTGACCGCTTATCTATTTATGACGTGGAGAGATCCGCGGCTGTCCTACACTCCCGCATCTTCGGAAACGCGCCGCGAGGTTGCGCTGGACAGCATCTGGGTTCCTACGCTCACTCTCGTCAATCATCACGGCGCGCGCGAATCCATCTCGAAGCTTGCCTTCGTCGATCCGGACGGCACCGTCCGTTACCAGGAGGAATTCGTCTCGCATCTAAGCGCCGAGCTGAACCTGCGCAAGTTCCCGTTTGATACCGAACACCTGCACATAATTTTGCAGCCCGTTCTGGCCGATGCGGAAACCAATAGGGTACGGCTGATTGCCGACCCTACACTGACGGGCGTCGCGAACGAGCGATGGACCGGGCTGGCGCAATGGAACATCGTCGGCGTGAGCATCGTCAACAGCAACCTGGTTTACGGCGGCCGCATGCCCACGCGTCCCGATCTGGTCTTCACGCTGACCGTAAAGCGCGAGTACTCGTACTACCTGTGGAAGATTTTTTTCCCGCTGATATTGATGGTGATTGTTTCCTACAGCGCCTACTTCATCGACGTCACCGACCACTACACCCAGATAACAATCGCGCTGACCACCATCCTCACCGTAATCGCTTTTTCCTTCTCCGTCGAAAGCAGCATGCCCAAGGTTCCGTATCTGACCTATATCGACTGCTTCTTTCTCGCCACCTACGTGATCGTCTTCCTGGCGCTGCTCGTCCTCATCGTGATCCACACGATGGTCAAGCGTAACAGCCACCGACGCGCATCTTACCTCCGGGGAATCTCGCGGTGGATCTACCCCATAGTTTTCGCCCTCGTAAACGCGGCCATCCTCGCGAACTTCTTCGGCTAGCCCGCCAGCCTCGGCTCAATAATAATCCGGCACGAACGTCTGATCCTCGAGCGGCGGACGCTTGTAGTCGGTCGGCATGTCCGGCCGCGGCGCGAGCGCGAAGGGAGTCGGCGGCAGGTCCTCGTAAGGGATCAGGCTCAACAAATGCCGAATACAGTTGAGCCGCGCCAACTTCTTATTGTCCGCCTTCACGACCCGCCACGGCGCCATCTTATGATCGGTGTGGCGGAACATTATGTCCTTCGCCATCGAGTACTCGACCCATTTCGAGCGCGACTCGATGTCCATCGGGCTGAGCTTCCAGCTGCGCGTGGGATCGTTCATGCGGCCCTGGAAGCGCCGTTCCTGCTCGTCATCACTGACCGAGAACCAGTACTTCACGATCAGCAGGCCGGAGCGGCACAGCATCTGCTCGAACTCCGGACAGCTGCGCAGAAATTCCTGGTATTGCTCGTCCGTGCAAAATCCCATCACGTGCTCGACGCGCGCGCGGTTGTACCAACTGCGATCGAACAGCACCATTTCGCCGGCCGATGGCAACTGCGCCACGTAACGCTGAAAATACCACTGAGTCTTCTCGCGTTCGGTTGGCGTGCCGAGCGCGACAACTCTACAAATCCGCGGATTGAGACTCTCCGTGATCCGTTTGATCACACCGCCCTTGCCGGCCGCGTCGCGCCCCTCGAACAGCACCAGCACGCGCAAGCCTTTGTGCTTGATCCAGTTCTGCATCTTGACGAGCTCGATCTGCAGGCGCTCCAACTCCTTCTCGTAGATGTCGTTTTTGATTTTGCGAGCTGCGGCCTTGACGTCCCCGTGGTGGATTTCCAGGGGGACGCCATTGGCCGCGCCGTTAGCCGGCGGCGTCGCGGCGACGATCGCACTCACGCCCTCCGCGACGAGGCCGTTCGACGACTTCTTCTTTTTCTCCTTCTTGTGTTTTTTCTCTTTCGTTTTCATGGGAACCCCCAGCCGGGCTACATGATGAAGAGCATCTCCTGGTAGGTCGCCAGCGGCCACAAATCGTCGGCAACCGTGCCCTCGAGCGTGTCCGCAGTCTTGCGTATCGCCAACATCGCGGGCAGCACCGCGTTGCACAGATGCTTGGCG
>Ga0210393_10001640_pt1 | contig 18652 bp, 17 predicted proteins | sample IncBWC27OmetaG_FD_160068 | JGI IMG/M metagenome (GOLD analysis project Ga0210393, IMG submission 160068) | Forest soil microbial communities from Barre Woods Harvard Forest LTER site, Petersham, Massachusetts, United States - Inc-BW-C-27-O ... | reverse complement strand
ATATTTGCGAACATTGATGTCGACGCCAAAATTCGACATGGGCCACGGAGTAATGTCCTGGCTGAACGAAGTACGAATGTCGAAACGGGTGACGTCTCCGTAGGTTCCGCTGGCGTACAGAATGTTCGGATCCTTCGGATCGGGCGCCATGTATCCACTCTCGCTGCCGCTAGCGGGAAACCAGTCGCGAGGCGTGATCTGCCCGGCGTCGCCACGGCTGCGAACCGCTGCGCTGCCGCTGTCCTGCTGCGTGCCGAAGACTATGTAAGGAAACTGATCGTCCGTGATCACGTGATAGAACTGCCCGGTGGGCTGGTTGTACCAAGTGCTCCAGGTCTGGCCATAATCAAGACTGATGGTCGCGCCCTGATCAGTAGCGAGAATCATTCGGGACGAATCTTTGGGATCGACCCAGATTTGGTGGTAATCGTCTCCGCCGGGTGCGCCGCGCACGATTGATACGGTTTTGCCGCCGTCTTCGGAGCGATAGAGCGCAACGTTGGGCATGTAAATCACGTCCGGATTATTCGGATCGACTGTGATGTTTCCGAAATACCAGGCGCGGCTGGTGAGCCTGCGGTCTTCGTTTTGCAGGGTCCAGGTATTTCCTCCGTCGTCAGAGCGATAGAGTCCAGGTTTCTTGGAAGCGCTGATAAGCGCGTACACGCGCTTGCCGTTCGGCGAAACCGCAACGGCCGTGCGGCCCCAGTCTCCTTCAGGCAATCCATTTCCCGTGAGGCGCGACCATGACTGGCCGCTGTCCTCGGAGCGGAAGAGACCGCTGCCCGGACCATCGAGTGGCGCGTAAGTGCTCCATGTCGGACGGTGACTTCGCCATGTGGTGGCGAAAAGAAGCTTCGAGTCTTCCGTGGCAATGGCCAGATCCGAAACCCCAATGTCCGGACCTTGATCCAGAACTTTTGTCCAAGTCGATCCGCCATCGCTCGATTTGTAGACGCCGCGTTCGTTGTTCGGTGCGTAAGCATGCCCGAAAGCGGCGACGTAGACGATGTTCGCGTTTTGCGGGTCTACGACAATCTTGCTAATCTGGCGCGAATCGTGCAGTCCGACGTTGGTCCAGGTCTGTCCACCATCGGTCGATCTATAAACACCGTCGCCGGATGACAGATTGGAGCGAATGTCGGACTCGCCCGTCCCCGCGTAGATAACTTTGGGGTCGGACGGAGCCACGGCCAGTGCGCCGATCGAAGCGATCGCTTGTCCGTCGAAGATTGGCTTCCACACCATGCCCGCGTCGGTGGTTTGCCAAATCCCGCCACCTACCGAACCAAAATAAAAGGTAGTCGAGCTTCCGGGTAACCCGGCAACGGCCACGACTCGGCCTCCGCGAAACGGGCCGATCAGGCGCCATTTGAGCCCACTATACAGTTCGGGAGGGATTGACTGTGCTGCGGCTGTTGTCAAAACGACGAAGGAGACTAACGCAGTTAGCAGATATTGAAGTCTAATGGCACACTTCTGCACCTTTTTAATTTGCACCCGGTTGGTCCTCACCCGTGAAACATTTAGTGTAGTTGAAATTTTAGAATTCGTTGCGGCTGTTCTGGCATCCAATGTGACGAGTCATTAACTACAGTCGCAGTCGCGTGAAAAGACCGACAGGATGGGGAGACAATGGGCGATCCGACGATTGAAGTATTGTGCAAGAACTGCGGGCAAACTTTTACGGCTTTTTTAAGAGAAATGGCGGACAAGAACGCCGTGGTCACGTGTCCATGCTGCGGTAAGGACAGTGCGAACGCCCTCAATAATGCAATGCCGTCTGGGGCAAAGAATTAGCTTCGCGGCAATTCTCCGGCTTCAGCCTTCTGATCGGCAAGCCGTACCCGCGCCAGCGCGGCGAACGCTCCCATAGTGAGAACGGAGACTACCGCGCAGGTACGCGTGATGTCGCTGACTCTCCATTGTGTTCCGGAAGGATCGGAAACTACGGAGACAATCGGTCTCGGAATAACCAGCAAGATGTTTCCAGCCGCGGACACTGCGTAAAAGAGAATCGCCACATTCCAATAGCTCGACGGGACTGGAACAGGGTTAGTCGACTGCCCCCGGAGATACAACCCAAACAACTGGTAGAAGACATACACCGTGAGATACCAACCCAGGAAGTTGCTCACGGGCACACCGAAGTAGGCTCCTCCCCGCCGCCAAATCCAAAGATGCAAGACGGTCGACCAGACTGGATCCTGCGAAAAATCCCATGCGACCATGATGAACGCTGCGATCAAAGGCAGAGTCACAACGCGTGAGCGAGTAACTGGACTTCGCATGTTTCCCAAGATCACACGCGCCAGCGTCCACGAAAGATAGGCCATTCCCAGATAGGCAAGTCCGAGTTGGATGGGAACGGCGAAAAGCTTCGGCCCCATCAGATCCGCAAAGTAATAACTGCCGAAGGGAAAACCGGTGCGAACGCCCACATTCTCAAAGATGTTTCCGACCACCAGGCAAATGGCAAAGAAAATTAAGATGCCGCGCGTCCGGTAAAACATAGCCCCATGAATCAGGGCAAAGACAATAGGCGGAAGAACATGGAGCCCGACTACCACGACTAAGGGAACTTGGCCGGGAAAGATCTGCAAGACCCGCGCCAAGGCGTAGAGCATCAGGAGCGCCCAGAGCACGAAACTCGTTCTAGCCTTGTACGTCACAGCGGGCATGCTCATGCAGTGAAGGATGCCATCTCGGCCCTATCTTCCCGGGCGAATCTTAGGTAACTGATTACCGGCTGGCAGATGTCTTTTACATCCAAGTTGGTCGACCCTGCGTACTCCTCATGAAAGCAGTTCACAATCACAGGAGAAACCATGAACAAGAAAATTGCAGTCCTATTGCTGAGCATCATGGCCATTGCTGCGACTTCCGCACTGGCCGGGTCCAAGAATCCCATGGTCGGCGGCCAGGAAATGTATCCCACCAAGGACATCATCGACAACGCCGTCAACTCGGCGGATCATACCACGCTGGTAGCCGCGGTAAAGGCCGCCGGCTTGGTTGATACTTTGAAGGGCGCTGGTCCCTTCACCGTGTTTGCTCCAACCAATGAAGCCTTTGCGAAACTTCCCGCTGGCACAGTCGAGAATTTACTGAAGCCGGAAAACAAGGACACCTTGACGAAAGTGCTGACCTATCACGTAGTAGCCGGCCGGCTGAGCGCTTCGGATTTGAAGAAAGAGATCCAAGCCGGGCACGGGCAGGCCGCGCTGAAGACGGTAAGCGGCGGCACTCTGATCGCGATGATGCAAGGCAAGGACATCGTATTGAAGGACGAAAAGGGCGATCTTTCCACGGTCACGATCCCGAATGTTTTCCAATCGAATGGTGTGATCCAGGTAGTGGATACCGTGCTTTTGCCGAACTAACTTTGTCGTTCCGGCTGTGCAGGCGCTCCCGATCGAGGAGCGCCTTTTTCTTTTAGGGTGGATATTCTTGTCCGCCATACTGAAAAATCCAATCTGCGATTTCTCGCGTACTTGATGCAGTAGACGAAGCCGGTCGTAAACCGCTGGGGCATGGCGCACCGCCCCAGCGGCCTAGCCCACGACGCGGCCACGTCCACGAATTTAAATCCCCGAGGAAAACTTTATGAAACCAAGAACGATGGTGACCTTCGCCTTGGCGCTGTTCATGCTGGTTCCTGCCAGCCTGTTCGCGTCTAGCCACCGCGAAGCGCCGATCTCTGCCCTGGACCACGCCGCGGACGTGACCGACTGGTATGCGTTCGTCAGCTACGACCACCCCGACCGCGTGACCATGATCCTCAATGTCGACGGGTTCCTCGAACCTTCGAACGGACCCAACTATTTTCCATTTGATCCCAACGTTCTGTACGAAATGCACGTCGACAACAACCGAGACGGAATTCCTGATGTTACTTTCCAATTCCGCTTCAAGACTGAAATTCGCATGCCAGGTGTTTTCACTGGATTCGTCGGCGGCATCGACGGCATTCCTCCCATTACTTCGCTGACGGGTAAGGGTTCCGAGGGTTTGAGCCTTCGGCAGACTTATTCGGTAGTGATGATCAAGAACGGCGTGAGGACCGTGCTGAGCGAAGGCAAAACACTTTATGCCGTGCCTTCGAACGTCGGCCCCCAAACCATGCCGCAATATGACGAACTGTTCAGACAGGGAGTCTTTGATCTGGGCAACGACGTGCGCGTATTCGCGGGAACGGTCGACGATCCGTTCTTCATCGACCTGGGCGCGGCCTTTGACTCTCTCAACTTCCGCATGGGCGTGGGCGGCGTGCTATCTGAAGCTGAAGATGCCGACGACACACACAACTACGCTCCTGATGCCGTAGCCGGCTTCAACGTGAACTCGATTGTGCTCGAGGTTCCGATCACGATGCTGACGGTGGACGGGAAGCGGCACAACGCAAACGACAAAGACGCGGTCATCGGGACCTACGGCGCAACATCGCGTCAACGGGTCACGGTGCGACGGGTCGCGGGACAGACCGACGCCGACAGCAACCTATGGCGGCAGGTAAACCGCGAAGGCAACTCGCTGATCAATGAACTGATCATTGGAACCGGCTCCAAAGATAAGTTCAGCACTGACTTTCCGGTCAATGACAAGCAGTTTGCCAGCTTCGTGCTGAATCCCTTGCTGGCACAGCTCTTCTCTTCGATCGGGATTCCGGTACCACCACCGCCTCGTAATGACCTGCTCTTGCTGGTGCAATACGAACCGCCAATCTGTCCGGGTTGCGGCAAGGGTGACGCTGGTCCGGTCGCGGACTTGCTACGCCTGAACACAGGAATTCCGCCAACCCCGATTGGTAGCCAGAAGCGACTCGGTTTCCTCGTCGGAGACGATGCTGGATTCCCAAATGGTCGTCGGCCCATTGACGATGTGGTTGATATCGCCGCTCGCGCCGTGGGCGGCATCCTGGTCGACACGCAGAAGTACGGCACGCGCATCGGCGATGGTGTGCAACTTAACGAAGTGGGCTATGGCACCACGTTCCCGTGGGTAAAACCCGCTCACAACGGACGTGATAGCCATCACATTGGGCCGGGGCAGAAAGGTTGCAGCGGCCAACCGAATGATATTTGCCCGGTGAAATAACTGAGCTTCGTGGCCGCTGCCACGGCGGCGGTCACGACCTTTTCCTAAAGAGTTCAAATATTGGGTTCAAAAAGTGGTTTCACAAATTAGAGAGAGGTATGTCATGAAACGAATTGCGGCTCTTCTACTGTTGCTTCTGGGCACGGCTGCTGGATTTGCCCAAACGCCGTCCGCCCCTGCTGAAACCAAGCTCTCTCCTGCCGAACGCAGCATGGATCAGGCGAGAAAATTAATCGATAAAAACCCGAAAGATTTCGAAGCGTACAACGCACTGGCTCTGGCACTGTCACGGCGGGCTCGCGAGACCTCTGACGTCAAATTCTACGCACAGGCCGAAGAGACTCTGCAGAAATCGTTCGAAATCGCGCCGGCCAATTTCGATGGCGAGAGAATTCACGTTTGGCTGCTGCTGGGCAAGCACGAGTTTGCCGCGGCCCTGGACGCAGCGAAGACGCTCAACCAGAAGATGCCCGACGACGTAATGCTGTACGGCTTCCTCACCGACGCGAATGTGGAACTGGGCAATTACAAAGATGCAGAAACAGCCGCGCAGTGGATGCTGGATCTGAAGCCCGGAAATACGCCCGGCTTGACTCGTGCGGCGTACCTCCGCGAATTGTTCGGCGACATAGAAGGCTCGCTGGAGCTGATGAACATGGCCTATCAATCAACGCCGCCGGGCGAACTCGAAGATGGAGCCTGGATCGTGACCCAGATGGCGCACCTGAAGCTCGCGATCGGAAGTATCGGTGAGGCTGAAAAGCTGTCGCAGCAGGCGCTAGTCATGTTTCCCGGATATCACTATGCCCTCGGCAATCTGGCGAAAGTGAGAATTCAGCAGAAGCGCTACGACGAGGCAGTGGAGTTGCTGCGGCAGCGCTACGACGCAGCGCCACACACGGAGAATCTTTACGACCTTGCGCAGGCCTTGCAGTTGGCTGGGAAGACGGATGAAGCGACCAAGGACTTTGCTGAATTCGAACACAAATCCTTGCTCGAAACCAATCGCGGAGACAATTCCAATCACGAGTTGATCTTCTATTACGCGGACTACGCCAAGCAGCCTGTGAAGGCGCTCGAAGTGGCGCAGCGGGAAATCGCCCGCCGGCGAGATGTCTTCACGTTGGATTCCTATGCCTGGGCGCTATATCACAACGGGCAGTACGAAGAGGCACGAAAGCAGAGCGAAACCGCCCTGGCAGTGGGGGTTCGCGATGCAAAGATATTCCGCCACGCTGGCGAGATAGCGCTGAAATCCGGGGACAAAGCGGCCGCAGAACGCTACCTGCAAGAGTCGGCTGAGTTGAACAGCGTAGGCTCAGATCAGGCCAAGATGACTTTGGCGAGCCTTAAACAAGATGTGCGACGGTAAGATGAAAGCAATCGCTCCTGCTGGCTGGTCGAGACATCCACGATTGACTGGACCTGCGGCCAGCCAGCAGAGCGCATGCGCGCTTGCATTCCAACGATAATAAAAGCTTGGTTTAACGTGTCCCTTCGGGATCGCCGCGCTTGCGCGCTTCAGCTTCTGCGATCCATCCGCGGCGTAACGCCTCAGTCGCAACGCCCGAGAGGTAAGGTTTGATATCGAGGATGGGCGTTCCATCCAGCATGTCAACGCCCCGGACGTAGAGAAGTCTACCCTCGCGACGAAGCAGCTCGACCACCGTAAGGCCAATCGGATTGGGGCGTCTCGGAGATCGTGTCGCAAACACTCCGTGCGGCCGATTGTCGATTGGCGGCGTGCCCATCAATTCGAAATCCACAGAGCGGTGGAATGCCCAGATAACGAAGAGGTGAGAAAAACCCTCGATATCGGTGAGGCCGAGTTCAAATTCGGGCATGATGTTAAGCACGCCTTCGGCCTCGTGTTTTGCGCCAAGGCCTTTCGGAATGCTTGAAGTATCTTGGTAGGGACTACTGACGTGTCCAATCGTCTTAAACGTAAGCATGAAAGATCCACTCCTCCCATCGCAGCATTATTTCTGAGCGGTTTCTTTTCCTGAATCCCGCTATACCCGCATCCGACATGGCAGAATAACGCAATGCCGACGAAGCAGCCTTCAGCTCTCCCCGATTTTCTGTATGGCACCGCCTGGAAAGAAGATCGCACGCCCTCGCTTACCGAACTCGCTCTGGGGATGGGCTTTCGCGGCATCGACACGGCGAACCAACGGCGGCATTACTTCGAAGCTGGAGTAGGCCAGGGGCTGGCTGCCGCTTATCGCGCGGGCGTGCTAACGCGAGCCGATCTCTTTTTGCAGACAAAATTTACCTACCAGCCTGGCCAGGACCACCGGCTGCCTTACGATCCTGCGGCCAGCCTATCGGATCAGGTTGCGCAGTCGATGGCCAGTTCGCTCGAACATCTCGGCACCGACCACGTCGACAGCTACGTGCTGCACGGACCAGCTTCTGGCTACGGTTGGACGGATGCCGACAGCGAGGTTTGGGAAGCGATGATGAGGAAGCGCGATGCCGGTCGCACTCGTTTCCTCGGCGTGAGCAACGTTTCCCTGCGGCATCTTGAGCAGATGGCGGTGGCTCACACCGAAAGCCCTGCATTTGTTCAAAACCGCTGCTACGCCCGTTTTGGTTGGGACCGCGATGTGCGGCTGTTCTGCAGGGAACGGAAGATTATCTATCAGGGCTTTTCGCTTCTCACCGCGAATGTGGAAGTGCTGCATCATCCTTTGATCACTGGCTTGGCCGCCAGCGCGAACGCGACCCCCGCTCAGATCATTTTCAGCTTCGCTCGCGCAATAGGGATACTGCCGCTGACCGGTACCTCGAACGCCGAACACATGAAGCAGGACCTCGCCAGCGTGTACCTGACACTTCCGTCGGACGCAGTGAACGAGATTGAGTCACTGGCGGGGTGACGGCGCTTTGTGGCCTAAGAGGAACTTCTATACGGATAAAATAGTTCGAAAGAAAGGACAAACTCGCATGATCATGGGCGCGCACGTAATCGTGTACAGCAAAGATGCGGAGGCGGATCGCGCCTTCTTCCGCGACATTCTCGGATTCAAATCCGTAGATGCGGGCCACGGATGGTTGATTTTCGCCTTACCTCCGGCGGAAGCCGCATTCCATCCCGACGAAAGGCCTGACGAGAAAAATGACCGGCACGAACTTTATCTGATGTGTGACGATCTCAGTGCCGAGATGTCCGCGCTGAAGAAGAAAGGCGTGGCCTGTTCCGATGTTCACAATGAGCGATGGGGATCGATTACCAGGATTAAGCTTCCCGGCGGGGGACGTCTCGGTCTCTACCAACCCAAGCATCCCACAGCATTGCCTGGGGAACACAACGTGTGACGTAGCAACTTGACGCGACAATCCCAAAGAATGTAGTATCCCATTCAAGTTTGCTCTTCGGAGCAGACCTTGGATTTCATGAAGAGTGGCTGAGGGACGAGCCCTAAGAAGCCACGACAACCGGATCGGGAGTCATCTCCCGGTCGTCTGGTGTCAACTCTCACCCGGAAACGGGGGACATGAGATTCGGGGTGCCCGCATTTTCAGCATCTCGCTTCCTATCTCTCCTTTAATTTTTCCGGCAAAGCTTAAGGCAGTTTTCAACGGCTCGTCCCGCAGTTACGGAAAGCGATTTAGCTGATGAGCGCTACTGCGAGTGTTGCGACGGCTGTTTCTACGACAGTCCCGGCGAAATATGAATTGCGCTGCCGCGAATGCCACAAGAGCTGGGGAAACCAGCCCCGCTCGATCTGCGATGACTGTTTTTCTCCTTTGGAAGTTTTCTACGATTACGACGCTGCGCGGGGAAGTTTCACGCGGGAGCGCATCACCGCCCGCGCTCCCAACATGTGGCGCTACGCGGAACTGCTTCCGCTACCGCTGGATTATCAGCCGAGTTTGCCAGTAGGCTTCACGCCGCTGCTCCGGGCTCAGCAGCTGGGAGCGCGTCTGGGCGGCAAGAATCTCTTCATCAAGAACGACGCTGTCTGCTTGCCCACGCTTAGCTTTAAAGACCGGGTGGTTGCGGTCGCGCTGGCCCAGGCGCGCAGCTTTGGCTTCGACACAGTGGCGTGTTCTTCGACTGGAAACCTGGCAAATTCCGTGGCAGCGCAGGCCGCGCGCAACGGATTCAAAGCCTGGATTTTTGTTCCTGCCGATCTTGAGCCGGCGAAAATTCTGGGCACGCAGGTCTTTGGCGCGCGACTGGTTCGCATTGCGGGAAGCTACGACCAGGTGAACCGCTTGTGCTCGCAGATCGCGGATGAACATCGCTGGGGATTCGTGAACGTCAATCTGCGTCCTTACTACGCGGAAGGTTCGAAGACCGTCGGATTCGAAATCGCCGAGCAGTTGGGATGGCGCTTGCCGGACAACGTGGTCGTTCCGATGGCTGGCGGGTCATTGATCGTGAAAATCAAAAAGGCATTTGACGAACTGATTCAGCTGGGCTTGGTCGAAGCGAAAACAGTGAAGTTTTTCGGAGCGCAGGCGACGGGATGCTCTCCTATTTCGACTGCAGTTAAGAGTGGAAATGCCGATATAGAGCCACAGAAGCCGACGACACTGGCTCGCTCGCTAGCGATTGGCAATCCGGCTGACGGGCACTATGCCATCAAGACCATCACCAAAGGCGGCGGGTGGGCGGAGGACGTTTCCGATCCCGAAATGATCGAGTCGATTCAGCTTCTGGCGGAGACGGAAGGCATCTTCACCGAGACGGCGGGCGGCGTAACCACTGGATGCGCGCGCAAACTGTATCGCCAAGGACGCATCGGCCCGGATGAAACGACCGTCTTGTGCATCACCGGCAATGGTCTGAAGACGACCGACGTGCTCTCCGGGAAATATGAAGTGGAAGAACCGATTCGGCCAAAGGTCGCCGACTTCGAAACATTTTTGCAGAGAACGCTGGAGACAGCTGAGTTTCCAGTGCCCGTGGAGGCTTGAGATGACTGTTACTGTGCAAATTCCGACGGCATTGCGCCGCCTGACATCCGGAACCGGACAAGTGAAATGTTCGGCGACAAACTTGGGAGAACTGTTCACCGCACTCGACCAGCAGTTCCCGGATTTGAAGCAGCATTTGCGGGATGAAGCTGGCGAGATTCGGCGCTTCCTCAACGTGTATGTCAACGAAGAGGACATTCGATTCCTGGGCGGCAATACTTATGCGTTCCAGGACGGCGATGAAGTTTTGCTGGTGCCGTCGATTGCCGGCGGCAGCGCATAGCGCAATGGAGGTCCGGACATCCGCGCCCGGACGACGTGAAGTTTGGCGATGGCACGTAAATTAAAAATCGGATTGCTGGGTTGCGGAACGGTTGGCCGCGGCCTGGTTGAGTTGGTGGGCAGGAATGACGCGCTCGTGCGTCAGCGCGCTGGCGTGGAATTGCGCATCACCAAGATTTTGGTTCGCGATCTCGATAAAGAGCGTCACGGCGTGGATCGTGCGCTTCTCACCAGCGATCCGGACAAAGTGTTAAATAACGGCTGCGATCTGGTTGTGGAATTAGTTGGAGGGATCGAGCCGGCGCGCAGTTTTATCGAGCGATCGCTGGCGCGCGGCAAACACGTCGTTACCGCCAACAAAGCTCTGCTCGCGCTGGACGGCTTCAGTTTAATGAAGGCGGCGGAACAGCAGAAAGTTCGCCTGGGATTCGAAGCCAGCGTTTGCGGCGGCATTCCGATTATCCGCGCCCTGCGGGATGGCCTAGTTGGAAACAACATTCAGAAGCTCAGCGGGATTCTAAACGGCACCTGCAATTACATTCTGACGCGCATGACCGAGGATGGCGTCGAGTTCGAGGCTGCGCTTCGCGAGGCACAAGCTAAAGGCTTCGCCGAAGCCGACCCCACGCTCGATATCGATGGCCACGACGCGGCGCAGAAGCTGAAAATCCTCACCGAGCTGGCTTTCGGCGCGCAAGTCGACCCCACAACCGTTCAGGTCGAAGGCATCCGCGACATTGCTACTGATGACGTGCAGGCGGCCAAGGAATTGGGTTTTGTGATCAAGCATGTTGCTATCGCTGAACTGAACGGGGATGCGGTGTCGCTCGGTTGCGCCCCGGTGTTATTGCCTGTGTCGCATCAGCTAGCCGGCATTCGCGATGAAAATAACGCGGTGCTGGTTCGCGGAGATGCGGTCGGAGAAATGTTGTTTTCCGGCAAGGGAGCGGGTTCGCTGCCCAGCGCCAGCGCTGTGCTTTCTGATGTGGTCGACATTGCTTGCCACCGAGGCGGATTTTCGATGAGTCGCGGCAGCCGCATCGTGGCGGGGGCTGCCGATTGCGAGAACAGACACTATCTTCGCGTCACTGTTGGCAGTCCTAGCGACATCGGATCGATCACCACCATCCTGGAGCGCAACCGCGTGGGAGTGGCTCGAGCCGCCGCCGTATGGGCACGGAGCGATTCCAGGAATCACCAGGTTCGAGTGCTCACCCATGCTTGTTCGCGGATGGCGGTCGAGACGTCGCGCCGTGACATTGCAGGGTTGGGTATCGAAAAGAGTAAAAGCATCGTTTTGCGCGTTGCGGATTAGCGGGGTAAGTTTCCCGTCGCCACAGGGATAGTCCTCCCCCAAACTTTCACCTACGCACTTTAGTGCACTAGCGCATCTTTCCTACTTTTGGTAGAATCTAACTAACCAGTTAATTAATGAAAAATGCTTAACAGTTCCAAATCACGCCTGGGCTCTCGCGGAAGGCCTGAGCAGAGCCGGGCTGCGATTCTGCAAGCCGCGGTTCGTGAGTTCGCCCACGAGGGTATTGCCGGAGCCAGAACAGATGCCATTGCACGCGCCGCCAAGGTGAACAAGGCTCTCCTTTATTACTACTTTAAGGATAAAGAAGCTTTGTATGGTGCGGTACTCGATCTGGTGTTTGGCGGACTCATCGCGTGTGTCGGCGAAGTCTTGTCTCGCGATCTTCCGCCCCGCGAGAAAATTCTTGCCTACGCTGGCGCGCACTTCGACTATGTCGCGACTCATCCCCTGTACCCTCGAATTGTACAAGGCGAAATGATGGGTGCCGGCCGGGGTAGGGCGAGCCAACTTGAGCCGATCGTGAAAAAATACTTTCGCCCATTGTTTGGCCGCGTAGCGCAAGTTCTCAGGGAGGGACAAGCGGCAGGCGAATTCCGCGCGGTTGATCCCTTACATTTTGTTCCTTCCATGATCGCAGTGATCGTTTTCTATTTCACCAGCGCGCCAGTGATGCGCCTTATGAGCGGGAAGGATCCCATGTCTCCGGAGCGAGTAGCGGCGCGCCGGGCAGCGGTGCTGGACTTCATTTCGGCCGCCTTGTTTCAGCGTTCTGGCGGAAAGCTTCGAGGAGCACGACAGTGAGCGTACGCAACAAATTCCTCATCATTCTCGGCGTCATCTTCACCATCTCGCTGACCTACTATCTCTTGTCTACGCCCAGCAATAAGGATTTGATCCTGATCGGCACGGTAGATTCCAACCAGGTGATCGTCAGCCCGCAGATCGAAGGTAGATTAGCCAAGCTTCTGGTCGAAGAAGGGACCCAGGTAAAACAGGGCGATCTGATCGCAGTGCTCGATCCTTCAGAATTGGAGACGCAAGAGCGCGCCGCCGCAGCCACCATCGACAGCATGAGATCCAAGGTTGCAGAAACCCAGTCAACTTTGCAGGCCACCCAGGGATCGACGACCAGCAGCGTGGCGAACGCGCAGGCCCGGCTACAATCTATGCGCGCGCAATTGCTACAGGCGGAAGCGACTCTGCAACGCACGGAGAGTGATAGTCGCCGCACGATTGAACTGGCAAAACAGGGTGTTGCATCTGATCAGGATCGAGTACAGGCAGAGAGCAACCTCGCCGCGCAAAAGGCGTTGGTGCAATCGTTGAACAATCAGGTTAGCGCTGCTGAAGCCGACCTGAATACCGCCATCGCGAACACTCATCAAGCCCATGCGGCGCAGAGCACGGTCGAGTCTACCCGCGCGCAAGTCGCCAATGCGGAAAGCATGTTGAAGCAGGCTGAAGTTCGCTTGGGATACACGAAGATTTATGCGCCGGTAACGGGGACTGTCTCTGTACGTGCCGCGCGCGAAGGGGAAGTGCTGAATGCCGGGCAGCCAATCGCGACCATCGTCGACCTCGGCGACACTTGGGTACGCGCGGCAATTCCTGAAACCGAGTCCGATCACATCGGTCTGGGCGACACGCTGCGGATTCGCCTTCCCGGCGGGACAATTACGTCAGGCAAGGTGTTCTTCAAATCAGCCGAGGCAGACTTTGCGACGCAACGCGATGTAGGTCGGCGCAAGCGTGACATTCGCACCATCGTGCTCAAGGTTCGTTTAGACAATCCGAAAGGCGCGTATGTTCCGGGCATGACGGCGGAAGTCTTAGTCTCGCCTGATCAGCTCAAGGGTTCTCCGCAAGAGAACGTATCGGCGGAACAGCATCCATGATCGCCGATCTCAATTCTCGCGGCGAGTCGAGCGATGAAGTTTCCACCAGCGGGCACGGTGCCGCTGGCGATCCCGCTGCATCCAACGCCATCGCGGTGGAACACATCGTCAAGAAATACGGTGATTTCACTGCCGTCGATGACGTTTCCTTCAACGTAAAGGAAGAAGAGATTTTCGGTTTGCTGGGACCGAACGGCGCAGGCAAGTCCACACTGATTCGGATGATGACGACGCTCATTCCGATCACTTCAGGTACAGCCCGCATCGCTGGTCACGATGTGCAGAAGGATCCAGACGCAGCTCGAAGGGCGATTGGCGTGATTCCGCAGGCGCTTACCAGCGATCTTGATCTAACCATCGAAGAGAATCTCAATATCTACGCCAAGCTCTACGACGTACCTGCGAAAAAGCGGAGGGAAGCGATTGACGAGTTGCTCGAATTGGTCGACCTGACGAAGTGGCGTTCGGCCCAGACCAAGACCTTGTCAGGCGGTATGCGGCGGCGTCTCGAGATCGCACGCGGCCTTGTGCACAGCCCACGAATCTTTTTCCTCGACGAACCTACAACCGGGCTCGATCCAGTATCTCGCGTTGCCGTCTGGGAGATGTTGACCAACATCAAGAGCCATCGTCAGCTCACCATCCTCATTACAACTCACTACATGGACGAAGCCGATCGGCTGTGCGACCGCATCGCCATTGTGGATCATGGCAAACTCGTTGCCCTTGACACGCCGCCGGCGCTGAAGGCCAGCGTGCCCGGATCGAATGTGATAGAAGCGCAGTTCGAGGGCGCCCCTGCAGACTGGGAAGATCGTCTGAAGAAACTGGCCGAGGTGACTTCGGTACAACACGAAGGCGCAGGCATGTACCGCGTGCTGACAGGAGACGGTTCACGCACCACAACTGAACTCGTCGAAACAGCAGTACACAGCGGAGTCAAAATTCGATCACTCTCCGTGCAGAACACCACGCTCGACGACGTATTCGTCCATTACACCGGGCGGCAGTTGCGCGATGAGCTTGTGAAAGCACACGCATTCGTCATGCCACCCAGGCCGGGGTTGCAGCCATGAATCACATTCTCGCCATCGTCGAGCGCGAAATGCGCAAATTCTTTCGCTCTCCCGCGCTGATGATGGCATCGATGGTTTTTCCGCTTGTGCAACTCATCGTACTGGGCAATGCCTTCGGCGGAAAGATCCGTGATGCCAAGCTGGGACTGGTCGATCAGGATGGAGGCACCCAAGCTCTCAATATCCGCGAGGCTTTTGATTCGGTTCGCGCCAACATGCGAACTTTCGAACCCGTCTACTACAACGACCCAAAGACAGCGATGGACGACGTGCGCAATGGCAAGATCCAGGGCGCCGTCATTATTCCGCCGCAGTATTCGCGGCGGGTGTACGAACAAGACCAGCCGCGCATTGCGCTCGTGGTTGATAACAGTGACAACTTCATGAGTTCGACCCTCGAAGACGAACTCACCAGCATCACCAACGCGCTCAATCAGCCCACGATTGAGCCTCGAATCCTGCAGCAGACTGTCTTGCAGATCGTCGAGCTTTACCCTTACATCGAATATATGAAGTATCTTTTACCTGGTTCGATCACCCTGGCGATGTTCGTTTCTGTGATGATCGGCGGGGGAATGCTTTACATCGATGACAAAGCCAGGGGCGTGCACGAAGGATATTTGGTTACGCCCATCACCAAAACCGAACTTGTTTTTGGGCTGAATGCGGCGGGAGCCATCAAAGCGATAATGACTGGAGTGGTAATCACGGTGATTGGATCGCTGCTTGCGGGCGTAGGAACGGTTTTCAATCCGGCCACCGCTGTCCAATTGCTGATCCTGATTGTGCTTACCTCAGTCGCATTCAATACCATGATGTTCCTCCTCATGGTTCGCGTGGAAGATCCCCTCGTGCCTCGGGCGATCTTTGGAATCCTCAATACACTTCTTTTTTTCCCCAGTGGCGCGATCTATCCCATCCAGGCGTTTCCCAAGTGGCTACGGGGTATCGCAGCTGTGGACCCATTCACCTTTGCGGTACACGGGTTCAAGTCGATACTGCTGAAAGAAGCAGGCATGACCGCCATCTGGCCCGACATGCTTTATCTCTCCATTTTCGCGCTCATCACTCTGAGTATTGCCACGCCGCTGTTCAAAAGAACGCTTTAAAGAGATTGTGTAACTTAGTAATTGTGTAATTTGGGAATAAGAATGCTCCCTCTTTGCCGATTACACAATTACCCGATCATTAAATTTCTCAATTCACCTTGGAACTTTTTGTTCTTCCTCGGTTTCCGTTATGCTTATGGAAGCCATGACCCTGATGGATGCAGAGAAATACGATCCTGCGCGTGACCGGCGCCGTCGGACGCGTATCATCGTTTCTATTATTTTCGTTCTCCTTGCGGCATGGGTCGTCTATCACTATCGCGATTATCCTGAGCGGAATGCAGCGAGCAAGTTCTTCGCCGCCTTGCAACGGAAAAATTATGAGGAAGCTTACGGGGTGTGGTTCCGCGACTCCGACTGGAAGCAGCATCCCAGCCAATATCCTAAGTACATGTTCGACGACTTCTATCGGGACTGGGGCCCGGGTGGAGAGTGGGGCCTGGTAAAGTCTTATTCGGTTGACTGCTCTCTAAGCCCCGGTGGAGGAAGCGGCGTCATCGTTCAAGTCACCGTTAACTCTCGCGCGGAACACGCGTACGTCTGGGTGGAAAAGGCCGACAAGACTTTAGCTTTTTCGCCCAGTGAAATACAGTGCGGGAACTGGTGGACCTGGGTGACAGAATAAAGACATAGAGTAAAGATTCCTTACAAAACCTTATTTCAGGAGGATTCATTCGCGTGAAGAGTTCGCGCTGTCGGGGTGTGGTTTGTTTTTCGCTTCTTCTATTTATCTGTTCATCGTTTGTCTTGTTCGCGCAGGCAACATCTCCGGCCAACGAGAGTGGCAAGTTTACCCTGCACAAATTCGAACAGCCCATCGGGGAGGAGACCTACACCATTGCCCACGATGGTGGCTCGCTTACGCTGAAAACTGACTTTGCTTTTACCGACCGCGGAACGAAGGTCCCTCTTTCGGCCACGCTAAAAGCGGCTGACGACTATACGCCGCAAAGTTTTATTGTTAAGGGCAACACCTCCCGCATATCGGAAATTGATTCCGACGTCGAACTCAACGGCTCCAACGCCACCATTCGCCAGGGAAAAGATACGCGGTCAGTGGCCGCTCCGCAGAGTTTTTTCACCATCTCCGGGTATGCCCCTGTAGCAATGCAGATGGCGCTGATCCGCTATTGGCGGGCTCACGGTTCACCAGCGCAATTAGCGATGCTTCCCACGGGCGAGGTCAGAATACAAGACCGCGGCGCAGAAACCATCGAGATTGGCGGGCGCAGCACTCCGATGGAGCGCTACACCATCCGCGGCCTGATCTGGGGACTGGAAACGCTGTGGATGGATAGCAACAACGACTTGGCGGCTCTGGTTTCAACCGACGCTGAGTTCGACCACTTCGAAGCTGTGCGCGAAGAATACGAACCCGCGCTTTCGGAGTTCGTCGCCAATGCTGCACGCGACGAAATGGCCGCACTTGATGAGCTTAGTCAGGGGCTCTCAGGACGCCGCACTGGAGCACTCGCCTTCGTCGGCGCCACGCTGATTAACACGACGGGCAAAGCAACTATCGCAAACGCGACCATCGTGATTCGGGACGGCAAAGTAATCGCCGCCGGTCCGGGTAAAAAAGTAAAAGTCCCGCCGGATGCTCAGCGTATTGACGTTACTGGCAAATACATCATTCCCGGCTTGTGGGATATGCACGCTCATTACGAGCAGGTGGAGTGGGGACCGATTTATCTGGCAGCAGGGGTGACGACTGTCCGCGACGTAGGCAACGAATTCGAGTTCATCACCGCCGTACGAGACGCGGTGAACAGCGGCAACGGACTCGGTCCACACATGCTGTTGGCCGGAGTCGTGGACGGTGACAGTTCCTATGCGCTCGGGGTCGAGCGCGTGAACTCTCCCGCCGATGCGCAGCTGTGGGTGCAGCGCTACCACGACGCGGGCTTTCAGCAGATGAAGATTTACAGTTCGGTCAAATCTGAGAACGTCAAAGCCGTTTGCACCGACGCGCACAAACTTGGAATGACTGTTACCGGGCATATTCCGGAAGGCATGAACGCCTACGACGGCGTGAATGATGGCATGGATCAGATCAACCACATTCATTTCATCCTGGATTTGCTCAAGCCAAAGGATTTCGATTCGAAAAAGGCGACGCGCGAGGAGTTTATGAAGGTGATGGCTTCGGTCGACGTTAATTCTGAAGTAGGCAAGCAGGCAGTTGCTTTCCTGCGAAAGCACAATACCGTGATAGATCCAACTATGGCGTTGATGGAATTCACGCAACGTCCCGCAGATGAGCCTGTGGATAAAATCGAACCTGGAGTCGATCACGTGGCACCGGAATTGCGGGAGCAACTAGTCAACGGAGGATTACCACCCGCGCGCGCCGCGACCGGGCAGAAACTCGTGCAGGAACAGTTGGCGATCATTGGCGCGCTGCATCGCGCGGGAGTTCGCATCGTCGCCGGAACTGATCAGACGGTGCCGGGTTATTCGCTCTATCGCGAGATCGAGTTATACAACCAGGCCGGGTTCACTCCGATGGAGGCGTTGCAAGCCGCGACCATCGTGCCTGCGCAAGTGATGAATACGGACCGCGAGAGCGGATCAATTGAAGTCGGCAAGCGAGCCGATTTCGATATCCTCGACGCCAATCCGCTGGAGAACATTCACAATATTCGCAGCGTTCGCTCGGTGGTTGCGGACGGCGTACTCTACGAAAGCGCGCCGCTCTGGGAGAGTGTGGGCTTCAAACCGTAGCGCACGGGTCGAGGATTCACAAACCGCGAATCAGGCTTTGAGGGCGATCTGTTCCAAAGTCTTTTGCAACGATGCTTCGTCGGCGACGTTGAGACATTTCTGAGAGCGGTCGATCTGGCGCATCAGGCCGCAAAGCACCTTCCCCGGACCGATCTCTACGAAAGTGTCTACGCCCTGCTCGATAAGCACGCGTATGGATTGCTCCCATTTTACCGCTCCTGT
>Ga0210393_10001639_pt1 | contig 18658 bp, 13 predicted proteins | sample IncBWC27OmetaG_FD_160068 | JGI IMG/M metagenome (GOLD analysis project Ga0210393, IMG submission 160068) | Forest soil microbial communities from Barre Woods Harvard Forest LTER site, Petersham, Massachusetts, United States - Inc-BW-C-27-O ... | reverse complement strand
AAGGTAGCGCCCAGCCCGAGGACATCGCCGACGCCGTCGCCTGGCTGGCCTCCGACCAATCCAGGTTTGTCACCGGCACCCAGGTTTCGGTCGACATGGGCGTGTCCTACTGCTGATCTCCACGCCGGGAATTGGATCATTCCATCGCATCGACGAGCGGATCGAATCCGGCCGCCGCAGCCTTGGCGCGGTACCGCTGCATTAACTCGCGGCAACCCGCGACGTCGCCCTGCTTGTGTGCCACCAACGCTCCCAGCCGCAGCAATGGAAGTTCGTGCAAGACGAAGCCGGGCTCGGTAGGTACGGCGGCCAACCGGTCGATCACCGCTTGCGCCTCCTGCAGGTCGCCGTCGGCACCGCGCTCCAGCAACGCCTCGACCAGCACCGTGGTGGCAGCGCCCCGCAGGAACATCGCGCCACGGTCGAACATGTCGTCAATAGCAGATCGGGCCAGCTCGATGGCGCCGTCGAGATCGCCGTTTCGGGCCTTCTCCCTTGCGATCTCGGGATCGACAACGGCCATCGCGTTGACGGTGAATCCCCGTTTCAGGACGGCGTCGCGGGCTTGAGTCAGCAGGTTGAGGCCCTGCTTCCGGCGGCGACCACCGTGGTGGACCAACACCAGACCTCGCGTGAGCTGGGCGAGTGCCATTGTGTAATCGTCACCGGCTTGCTCGGCGATCCGCAGTGCATCGGCTGTCTCGCGCAGAGCCGTCACATCGGCGGGCAACGCGCCGACCGGGATGGGGACCACGTATTTGTACAGGATGGCGCCGGCATGGGCCATTGGGGTGGATGAGGATGCGAGCCGGACAGCCTCGTCGAAATCGGACCTCCACCCCCGGATGCCAAGGCAGAGTCTGGTGAGGCCACGGTTTCTTGTCGCCATCTCCAGCGGTGACCCCATGACCAGGTGGTTCATGGGGGGATCACCTTCGGACAGGTCGATCACCCGTTGCGCAAGGCCCAACGCCTCCGTCACCTCGCCGACCTCGGCCTTCGCATAAATGGCGGCCGAGAGCAGACCGACGATCAAAGCCCGATCGCCGATCTGCTCGAGCAACGCGATCAACTTCGAGGCCTGTTCTGAAGCCTCACGCAGCCGTTGATGCCCCGCGAGCGCCGCAACCTGACCCGCCATGCCGATCGCCAGTGCTGCCCGATCGCCACTGGCCTCGCACAACTCTGCGAGTTCATCGAATCCCGTGTCGGTGAGGCTGCCGCCGGCCATCCACACGGTCCCGCATATCAGGGCCCGTGGTGCGATCCGCCGCGCCGTCCGGTCGGGATCGTCGGCTGGCAGCCTGTCGGCGACGTGACTGGCGCGGCGCCAGCTGATCCCGGCCGCGACTAGGTCGCGGTTGACCGACCATGCTCCGGCACGCATGTGCCAACCGAATGCGGCGCGCAGATCCCCGGCGGCCTCTCGGTGTTCGGCGATCAACGCGGCGTTCTGATCCGCCGAGTCGGTGTGGCTGTCCTCGATGACAACCGCTGCCCGCCTGTGCAGCTCGGCGCGGCGGGTCCGCAGTTGCGATGCGTAGGCCACGGCGCGGATCAGCGGATGCCGGAACGCGTATTCCGCGCGCGGCGCAAAACCTACCTGGTCGATGAGCTCGCCTCGCTGGAGCTCGGCGATGGCGGTACCGTTCTCACCGGTCTCAGGCAGGACGGCGGTCAACAGATCGAGGCTGAACCGGACACCGATGACGGCGCCGGCGTATAGCGCATGTTTGGCAGGCGCGCCGAGGCGGTCGATACGGGCGGCGATAGCGGCCTGCAGTGTGTCCGGCACGCGGAGGTCGGCGCTTTTGTCCCGACAGATGTAGCCGCCGCGATCGCCAGTGAGTACGCCGCGTTCTGCCAAGTCGCGCACGATCTCGTCGGCGAAGAACGGGTTTCCGGCGGCCCGTTCGGCGACGTGACCCGCCAGCCAGGTGACCGACGGGTGGGTGCCCAAAATTGTCGTTGTCAGCGCAACGGTCTGTGCCGTGGTCAATGGTGCCAGGGCGATCGTTTGCGCACCCGGTGCCCGCGACAACGCACCGCGGTATTCGGGCCGATGGGTGATCAGGACCAGCGACCGGGTCGAAGGCATCAAAGGCACCGCGGCGATGAATTCGGCGAGCATGGACTCACTTGCCTCGTCGATCCAGTGCACATCCTCGATGACGAAAAGCGTAGGTGTCGTCCGTTCGAAGACGGCGGCCTTCAATAAGGCAGCCAACCGGCGCTGGCGGGCATCGGGAGAAATAGCGGGCAGAGCCGCTTCGGCGTCGCCAATACCGATCAGGTCGTTCAGCAACAGGAGGTCCTCGGAGTTCGCGTTTGGGATCCGCGCATCAACCCGACTCCGCGCCGCATCCGGGGCGAGGTCGCGCACCGCGAACACCGTTCGCAGCAGCCGGGCCACCACGCGGTAAGGCACTTCGCGCGCATGTGACTCGCAGAATGTGGGATACACCTGGACACCCCGGGCAGTGGCCAGCTTGGCCGTATCGCCGACCGTGCGGCTCTTGCCAATGCCTGGTGGCCCAACCAACGTGGCCACACACCCGACGCCCTTGATCGATTGCTCCAGCATCCCGACAAGGGTGTTCATTTCCGCCGCGCGCCCGACAAGCGCCGGCCCCCGCCGGCCCAGCTGAGTGTGTTCATTACCGGCGGCCAGCAGGCGACGCGCAACAACGGCGTCGTCGCCGCCTTTGATGCGCACCCGTTCCGGCTCCCCTAATACCGCCGCATGTTCGACCAAGCGCGCGGTCGATTCACTGAGCATCACCCCGCCGGGCGGGGCCACCGCCTCCATCCGCTGCGCGAATCCGACCTGCTCCCCGATCGCGGTGTAACCACCAGGGCCAGAACTCATTTCACCGGCAATCACCTGACCGGAGTTCAGCCCGATTCGCAGCCGCAACGCAATCCCGTCACTGCGGTCCACCTCGACGGCCAAGCGCTGCATCTCGTCTTGGATTCCCAGCGCGGCTAGGCAGGCGCGAAGGGCATGGTCTTCGAGCGCCGCCGGCGCGCCGAACACCGCCATGAGTCCGTCGCCGGTGAACTTGTCCACCGTGCCCCCATACCGCTGCACGACCGCGGTGCTGCGCTGCATCAGCTCGGCCATGATCTCGCGCAGCCGCTCCGGGCCGAGTGCCGCGGCGATCCGCATCGACCCCACCACGTCGGCGAACATCACCGTCACCTGCTTGTACTCGGCAAAGTCGGAGCGGGCGCGAGCCGGGGCGCCGCAGCCGTCGCAGAATCGGGCGTCTGGACGCAGGCCCAGACCGCAGGCCCGGCACAAATGTGCTGACCCCATCCGACCTCCGCCGCCGATTCGTGGCCCTATCGACCAACCATAAAGTGCACGCGCAAATCCACACATGCCTATCCGGGCACGCCCGTCGACTGCCCACACGCGGCCATCGTCGACATCGCCAGCGGCGCTGTTATGGGATAGTTGGTGCTGCCGCCTCGATCTAGTGCCGTTACCAAAGTCATAGGAAGTCATCGCTGTTGGGTCACTTTGAACAACTGTCCTTGCTGCACGGCTGGTTGCCGGCAGCGGTGCAGGTGTTAACCCTGCTGGTGGCCGTCAGCGCGATCGATTGGCGAAAGCGACGCTGGCGCAGGTGGGGATTTCCGGTGGCGCTGACCGTGGCGGCCGCGGTGACGGCGCTGGCGTACCGGTACATCGCGTCGCTCGGGGTGGCCGGTGACCCGGCACCGGCGTCGCTGTGGGTGTGGATAGCGATGAGTGGACTTGCCGTCGCCGTGCTGTTGCTGGGCTGGCCCGGTGCCCGCTGGTGGCGGCGCGGGGTGGCGGTGCTGTCGGTGCCCCTGTGCGCGCTGTGTGCGGTGTTGGTCCTGAACGTGTGGGTCGGGTACTTCCCGACGGTGAGCGCCGCGTGGAACCAGCTCACCGCTGGGCCGCTGCCCGACCAGATCGATCGGCTGAAAGTCACCGCGATGCAGGTCAAGGGGACCAGGCCCAGCAAGGGCGTCGTGGTGCCGGTGACGATCGGCGCCGACGCGTCGCATTTTTCGCACCGTCCCGAATTGGTGTATCTGCCTCCGGCCTGGTTCGCCACCAACCCGCCGCCGCGGCTGCCGACGGTGATGATGATCGGTTCGGCGTTCAACACGCCTGCCGACTGGCTGCGCGCCGGCGGCGCATTCAACACCGTGGACAACTTCGCGGCCCATCATCAGGGCTACGCCCCGGCGCTGGTGTTCGTCGATGCCACCGGCGCGTTCGACAACGACACCGAGTGCGTCAACGGCGGCCGCGGTAACGCCGCCGATCACCTGAGGAAGGATGTTGTGCCGTTCATGGTCAGCAACTTCGGGGTGAGCGCCGACCGGGCCAATTGGGGCGTCGCCGGATGGTCGATGGGCGGTACCTGCGCCGTCGACCTGACGGTCATGCACCCCGATGTCTTCAGCGCGTTTGTCGACGTCGCCGGCGACGTACGCCCCAATGTCGGCACCAAGGAGCAAACCATCGCCCGGTTGTTCGGCGGCAACCAAGCGGCCTGGGCTGCCTACGACCCGATCACCGTCATCAATCGCAACGGTCGCTACTCCGGGGTCTCTGGATGGTTCGACGTGCCTGCACCCACCGGTCCGCACAACCTCGCCCAGGCGGCCGGCCCGACCGGTGCTACTACACCCGACCCCGTCGCCAACCCCGAAGGCCAGGACGCCGCCGCCTACTCGTTGTGCAACGCCGCCGCCGCCAACGGGATCGACTGCGCGGTGGCGACCCAGCCGGGCAGGCATGACTGGCCGTTCGCCGCGCAGGCGTTCGCCGCAGCACTGCCCTGGCTGGCCTCCACGTTGGGGACCCCGAACACCGAGCCCGTGCAGTTGCCACAACGCCGCGGCGGGGCGCCGCACTGAGTGGGGAATGTCTCTTTCTCCCACAGCAACAGTCACAAATCGATAACCCAGTCCGCTCCGGGCGGGAGCGATCCCTGCAGCGTTGAGCGTGCCGACGCGGTGCCCGCGATCCGGTCCGGCGTTGTGCCGTCATCGGCCAGGGCATGCGCCATCCGCCACTTCGACCGCACCGGTTTGCACCGCCAGACAACACGAATGCGGTGGTCATGCGGCTATCTCGAACAGCCCCGCGCGGTGGCCGATCGTGGTTGCCGGTGGCCACACACACGCGTTGTCAGGGCACCCCCCGCAGCACCCGAGCTATCTATCGTAGAGCCCTCGCAAGCCGGTCCGTGAGGCTGCCCGGACAGTTTTCGCAGCGAAACCCTTAGCTGACCCCCCGAGGACAATCCGACATATCGCCGCTGCTACTGGTACGGTTCGCTGCTGTGGACGCGGACTTTGGCAGCACGGGAACCCCTCGCGGGCGCTCGCGTGCCCGAGGGGCTCACCGCAAACAATCCACGCAGAATCAGGTTAGGTCCACCGGTCTTTTTCAAGGCATGGCGGTGCCAGAGCTGAACCGCCGTCGTTTCCTCGGGACGCTCGCCGCTGCCACGGTGGCCGGTGTCGGCGCGGCCCGACTGGTGGTCGATCCGCAGCCGCAGACGTTCGCCCAAACCGCCGGCGGTGCGGTGGCGACCTCGGGTCCAACCGCGCCGGCAGCCTTGTTGCCGCCCCCCTCGCTCAGTGCGCGCATCGCGCTGCCCGGCGGGGGCGCACTCACCAAGATCCCCGGCGAAGGTGATCTGCTTGCGCTGACCCTCGACGACGGCGTCAACAGTGAGGTGGTGCGCGCTTACACACAGCTCGCCAAAGACACCGGCATGCGGCTGACATATTTCGTCAACGGCACATACAACTCATGGACCGAGAACGCGGCGCTACTGCGGCCGTTGGTGGACTCCGGACAAATCCAACTCGGCAACCACACATGGTCGCACCCGGATTTGACCACGCTGACGAAAAGTGAGATCGCCCAGCAGCTCACCCGCAATGATGATTTCTTGAAGAAGACCTACGGAGTCGGCGCCAAGCCGTACTTCCGGCCGCCTTACGCAAAACACAACGCCGCCGTTGATGCCGTGGCAGCCGACCTTGGCTACAAAGTCCCGACCTTGTGGTCGGGTTCGCTGTCGGATTCCACGTTGATCACCGAGGAATACATCGTGAAGATGGCCGACAAGTACTTCACCCCGCAGGACATCGTTATCGGTCACCTCAATCACGAGCCAGTCACCCACGTCTATCCGCAACTCGTCGACATCATCCGATCCCGCAACCTTCGTACCGTCACCCTCAACGACGTGTTCCTCAAAACCCCTTAGCCCGTGCCGGATCCACAGCGGTTGGGTGGTCTTGCGTGGGCCCGTCGCACCGGCGGCCGGCTATCGAGTGCAGAACGACGCCGCCTTCTCGTCGCGATTGCGATAGGCCAATGGGAGAACGCTGTCGGACGAGTCAGGCTCGCGCTCGGCCGTATTCCGGAGGCGGCCGCGGGTGTTGACCTGGACACTTTCCAGGTGCCCGATTCGAGGTTCGCGCGCGAGGCCGAAGAGGCCTGCGCGGAATTGCCACCGGCCCTCGAGGGGCACTCGTACCGCACCTGGCTGTTCGGGCGTGCGCTCGCGGCCGTCGACGGAATTGAGATGGACGACGAGCTCTTCTACTGCGGGTCGCTGCTGCACGACTATGGCATTGCCAGTCCGACGGCGGATCGTGATTTCACCCTCGGCAGCGTCGATCGGATGCTCACCTGTGCGCACGCCGCGGAAGTGGACGACGCGCGGGCGGATCTACTCGCCGACGGTATCTGCGTGCACACCACCCCGGGGATCAAGGTGGACGCCGACGGCTGGGTTGGCTGCTACCTGCAATGGGGAGCCATGGTGGACGGCGCCGGACTGCGCGTGTGGGACGTCGCTCCTAGCAACGTGCAGGAGGTCTTACGCCGTTACCCGCGAGGCGATTTCAAACGAGAACTCACTGAAATGATGCGGGCCGAGGCGGCGGCGGTGCCCGCGGGACGCTTCAAGCTGCTCGTTCGCTGCGGCTTGCCCCTGGCCGTGCGAATGGCCCCATTCGACTCCTGAGGTCAGGCGATGATCGAGCGGGCCAGGCGCTCATCGAGGGTGGCGTGAAAATGGCCAGCCGCGCTCTCGTGCCGGCCGAACTCCACGAACTCGTTCGCACCGGAGTGCAATCCGCGCTGTACGCCCTCCGACATCTCGTTGTCTTCCACGAGTCCGCGCCCAATCAAGCTACCCGCGCCCGCCAGATTCGGTGCGTTGAGTGAATCTCGGTCGGCGACCTCCGGCCTGACCATCGAATAGACAACAACCGTGCTGTGATCGACGTCGACCGGGTCGATCACGACCACGGACACCGCGTCCGGGAACGTCGCCAGCATGACGTTGGGGAAGAGCTGATACAGATAGGTCACCCGCGCGTCCGTTGTCCACGTGCTCTCCGGGCGATCACGAAGCCGTTCAATGTTGCGGTACGGGAACGTGATACGACTGTTCGGGCCGAACGTCTCGACCACATTGAGGTCGTCGTACTGCACCGGGAAGAAGGTGTCTTTGTGCGTCGACCGGATGTGGTAACCCTCCAAGAACTGCTCGGCGAGCACCTTCCAGTTCATCGCCCGCAGAGTGGATTCCACAGATATCAGTCGCTCGGCCGGGAGCAGCTTGTCGCGCCATGGAGTCCCGTCGGCCAACCATGTCATCGCCTCGTCAGCGCGGGCTTGCATGCCTGCGTCGACGGGGTCGACTGGTCCGATGACGATGAGCCCGTCCACTTCGCGGCTCGCGACCTCGACCAGACCGCGCGTGGCGGGATCCAGATCAGGGAAGGCATCGTCGTGTGGCACATGCGCGAGCGAGCCGTCCAGACGATACGTCCAGCCGTGGTAGCGGCACACGAACGCATGTGAGCACCCCGCCCCTACGACGAGGGCGAAGCCGCGATGACGACACGCGTTGCGGAACACCCGCGCCCGCCGATCGCTTCCGCGCACAGCGAATAAGGGCGCCCCGAAGGCGGTCCGTTCGACGTGGTCGCCCGGGTTCGGGATCGTCGCCGAGGGAACGAACACACTCGGCATCGTGCGCAGCAACCTGAGTTCCTCGTCGAACCTGCTTGGGCTCAGATAGTTTTCGACGGGCTCGCGCCAAGCCTCGCCCTCATCGGTAGTTCCGGCGTCGATGTGCGCAAGGATGCGCCGAACGATCTCGGCATCATCGGCCACCAACGTCTTCGACGGGGAAACCATGCGAGCAGTATCACATTTTGATAATCACGCGTCAATGATGTAGTGATATCGGTATGCGCGGTGATCGGTGATCAGCGAAAATAGCCGGGTGCCCGCAGCATCCCCGTCCCGCGTAAGCGAATTGATCGGCAACCGGCCGCTCAGCGCGCGGTCGGTGCTCGCGTCGGCTTTGCTCGGAGCCGACCAGGCCCGTCTTCCGGCGGGCACGCTGGTCGCGATGGCCTCCTTGTTCGGGATCAGCGACGGCGCGGCCCGGACCTGCCTGTGGCGAATGGTCTCCAATGGCGAACTCGCCACCGAAGACGGCAGCTACGCACTGGCCGGGCACCTGCTGGAACGCCGCGAGCGAGTCGACGAGGCGTCGCGGATTGACGACGGGGCCGCCCACCAATGGGACGGCACGTGGGAACTGGCGATCGTCTCGCTGGAACGTCGGCCGGCAGCCGATCGCCTCGAGCTCAGGAAAGCAGCGACGGCACTGCACCTGGCCGAACTTCGCGAGGGTGTGTGGATCCGACCGGATAACCTTGACCCGCAACGACTTCCGCCGTCCCGGGCGATCCTGGATCAGCAGTGCACCCATTTCCATAACGCCGCAACGAACATCACCGCCGACAAGATGCGGTCACTTTTTTCCCTTGACGAGTGGATGGCCGATGCCAAGGTCCTCACCGAGGCGATGGGCATCGAGCTGAAGCCGAACAAGCGCGACGACTCGACCGAGAGTATCCGGTACGAATTCGCATTGTCGATCGCCGTGGTCCGGCATCTTCAGCTCGACCCGATGCTGCCCGACGAGCTAATCCCAGAACGCTGGCCGGCACACACATTGCGGAGCACCTACCGCCGATTCGACGACGCATTCAAACAACGAATAAACAGCGTATTTCGTGGATCATAGTGCCGCGGAGTACTATTGGTGTTCGAGTAGGATCTCACCGCAGCGAATCGACAACGGCTTTCGCCTCGCGTAGGTCGGCTCCAGTCAGCTCGCGCAGCAGCTTGATCGCCGCAATAGCGTTGCCGGACCGGGCGAGGGAGACAACTTCGGCGGGCACACCGCCTTCGCGTTGCCCCGGTGTGCTAGTACCCACGTCGCTGATGAACGTCGGGCATGGGACGCCGGCCGCTTCCGACAACCGGCGGACTTGCTCTTCAAGCAGGGCCAAGCGGCGGTTGATAAGCGCAAACCTTTCTTCCATGCGTCACGATAATCGGCCGGATTCCGCATCAAGCAACATTTGCAGAATCTCGCGCAGTTCCGCCAATCGTCGCTGCCCGAGGGTCCGCTGCCAGCGTTTCTCCAAATCGAGTGCGTGGGAACGCATCACGCGCAGCGCCTCGCGGCCACGCGGGGTCAGCTCAATGAGGCGGGCGCGCGCATCCGCCGGATCGGGAACCCGAGTCACGTAGCTATGGCGTTCAAGTGCCGCAATCGCCTGAGCTACCGCCTGTCGACTTACCCGGAAACGATCCGCCAGATCCGACGCGTGCAGCCCGCCGGCCGCCAGTGGCACCAGCACCGCCGATTGCGCCGGCCGGATCCCGTCGAGACCGGCTGCCGCGAACGCCGCTCGCAGGCGCGGAGCCCCGGCCGCGGCCACCAACTGCACCAGGGCCGGAACGGTGGGTTCCCACTCGGCATCGCCAACGCGTCGCATGGTCATGAGTGTGCCAGTCGGCGACAATTGACAAGTTACTTGTCAAATATCGCGGCGGCTGCCACGATGGGGTCATGGGGTCTCGATGGGTTCGGGTGTGCGGAGTGTTTCTCGCCGGAGTACTGGCGGTCCTTGTCGGCGGATGTCTTGGTGGCGGCCATGCATCGGGAACACCCGACGCCCGCGGCATCCCGGTCGGGGATTCCACTCAGACCATTGAGGCGGGGGGCGTCAGCAGGACCTTTCACCTCTATCGACCGCAGGGACTGACCGGACCGGCGCCACTGGTGGTGATGCTGCACGGCGGCTTTGGGACCGGCGACCAGGCGGAGCGTGACTACAACTGGGACGCCGAGGCAGACGGCGGACATTTCTTGGTCGCCTACCCCGATGGCTTGGGCCGTGCCTGGAACGCCGGGTCATGCTGTGGCGAACCGCAGCGCACCAACCTCGACGACGTCGGGTTCATCACCACCATGGTCTCCGACATCGGGCAACAGATCCCGATTGATCCGGCCCGGGTCTATGTCACCGGCATGTCCAATGGTGCGATGATGGCGCTTCGGCTGGGCTGCCAGACCGACGTCTTCGCCGCGATCGCACCGGTCGCCGGCACACTGCTGACGGACTGCTCAAACGCTCGGCCGACATCGGTCCTACAGATCCACGGCACCGCGGACGACAGGGTCCCCTACAACGGCGGACCCGGAAAAGCGTCTGCGGCCAACGGTAATCCGCGCGTCGACGGTCCATCGGTGGAGTCGGTCAACGGCACCTGGCGATCCATCGACGGGTGCGGGCAACCCAACTCAACCACCGCAGGAGACGTGACCACTCAGATCGCCGGGTGCGCGAACGGGCGCACGGTGGAATTGATTTCGGTGGCGGGGGCGGGCCATCAATGGCCCGGCGGCGTGCCCAAACCCGTGCTGCAACAGCTCGTGGGCCTCCCCGCGCCGTCGACGGCGCTCAACGCCACCGACACCATCTGGCAGTTCTTTACCCAAAACCACCGCTGAAATGCCCTGGGGGTCAGGGCATTACCCGCCGCTCGTCGGGCCCCCACAGCGGCTGCATGTCGCCGGGCAGCGACAGCTGCGTCGCGGTGATGACCTCGGCCAGGTCACGCAACCCGGCGTGTACCGCAGCGAGCAGATCGGCCAGTTCCTCACGGCGCCCGTCGGCCGTGACCCCTTCCAGCTCCGCGGGATGGGATCGGCGCAGCCGGGTGCTGATCTCGGCAATCGCCCGCTCCGGCCGCGACGACCCGGACGAGCCCGGCAGCTCGCTAAGGTCGGTGCGAAGCCGCTCCAGTTGATACACCAGCGACCGCGGATTGGTCGCGTCGAACAGCATCAAGTCGGCCAGGGCCGCAACACTCACCTTGCCCACCGTCCGGCGCCGATAGATGACCGAGGATTCAGACGCCAAAAGTGTTGACTCGATGATGGTTTGCTCGGCGGCGGCACCGCGGACCGTGGTGAGGGTGTTTCGTAGCAAGGCGGTCAGCCACAGGCCGCGTTCGATGCGCTTGCCGATGTCCATCATCGTCCAGCCGACGTCACGCACCATCGACTCTCCGGCCACTCCCGACAACGTCAACATCCCCGCTAACGTCTGCGCCTGAATCGAGGCCAGCAGGGCGTCGCCCTCGGCGAGCGAGTCGGGCGGGTCGGCCCTGTGCACCATCGCGCGCTCGACGCCGGCCAACACCATCCAAGTGTCGCGCGACAACTGGTCGCGCACCGCCCTCGCGGCCAGCGCCAGCCCATCCACCGACTGCACAAGGGATCCCGGCCGGTCGCGGTCCACGGTCAGCGACCACAACGTCGAGGGCGCGACGGCGATCATCTCCGCGCGATCGCCGGCCACCCCGATGTCGGTCCCGGTGATCCGAACCAGCGCCGCCATGAGCACCGGCACACACTCGCTTTCTTCTGCGTTCTGCCGATGCCGGAATTCGTGATAGCGCTCGCGCGCGACGATCAGCAAGCGGGCCATGTTCTCGGCACGTTCGCCATAGCGGCCCATCCAGAAAAGGTCGGACAGCACACGCGGCGAGCTGACCCCGAGCGTCCCCGCGCCGGTCTTCACCGGCGTCGTCACCGACGGCAAACTCACTGTCTCGGCTCGCGCACGCTCCGCCGGAAGCACCCAGACATCTTTTGCTGCAACGGTATTCATGGTGTATGCGGCAGCGCCGGATGCCAATATGTATCCGAGTCCGCCGATCATCGGCGCATACCCGCTGCGTTGGGCGACCGTGAACAACCGCATGCCGGTGCCCGCCGATGACAACACACCGGCATGATCGGTGGGCGCAGACGAGAACTGCGGCAGCTCCTGGCCGACCCACTGCTGCGGTATGGCCGTGATTCGCGCGGCGAGCTCTTCGCGTTCCGATAGAGAAAGTGTGGGTCCAACAACGGTTTCCCCGCCGACCGTGGACTTGATCAACAGCGACGAGAGGTTCGCCAGCAGGTGTGAGCGTTCGGCGTCGATGCCGGCCCAGTACACGGGCGCGGTATGCAGCAGAGGGGCCTCGTCGAGCAAGCATTCGGCGAGCTCGGGTAAAAACCGCAGCAGCCCAGCGCTTTCCAGGATCCCGCTGCCGAGCGTGTTGACGACGGTAACCGTTCCACGACGTTGGGCTTCGACCAAACCGACGACACCGAGCCTGGAATCGGCGCGTAGATCCAGCGGGTCGGTGTAGTCGGCGTCCACGCGGCGAAGCACGACATCGACGCGCTTTAGCGTGCCCAGCGAGCGCATCCACACCGTGCCGTCGCGCACCACCAGGTCTGCGCTTTCCACCAGCGGGAAACCCAGCAGGGTTGCGAGGTACGCCTGGTCAAACGCGGTTTCCGAGTAAATGCCCGGGCTGAGCACCACGACCGCGGGGTCCTGTGCGCCATCGGGTGCCGCGTCGATCAAAGCGAGCCGCAGCGCCTGCGCGAACGGTGTCGTCGGTCGCGGCCCGATCCTCTCGTAGAGATCGGGGATCGCGTGTGCGATGACACGCCGGTCGGCCAGCGCATAGCCGGCGCCCGACGGCGCCTGCGTCCGGTCGGCATTGACCTGGAAGCTGCCATCCGCCAATCGGCTGACGTCGCAGGCGTGCATGAAAAGCTGGTGGTGCCCCGGGATTTCGATTCCGTTAGCGACGCGCAGATAACCGGGGTGGGCGAACAGCAGTTCCGGAGGCAACACGCCGGAGGTGAGCGCTCGGCGGGGCCCGTACAGGTCGGCGAGAACGGCATCGAGCAGACGTGACCGCTGCACGAGCCCGGCCTCCAGCACCTCCCAATCGGCCACGGAGAGCAGCAGCGGCAACGGGTCCAGGCGCCAGGGACCCGGTTCCGGGCCATGACCACCTGCGCCACCTGCGCCGCCGGCGGCCCCTCCGCGGTCGGCGTCGACCCCGGTGTAGGTGATGCCGTCATTGTCGATCAGCCTGTGCACCACCGAGCGCAGCCGGTCCAGCCCCGCCCTTCCCCGCTCCCCGACCGCGGCCGCCAGCTCGGTCCACCCGGGCCGCACGTTGCCGGCTTCGTCGACGAACTCGTCGTAACCGATTCGCGGGCCGTCACGCAGATCGAACAGGGCTTGCTGGGCGCGAGCGGCGCGGTATCCGGCCAGCAGGCGGTCGACGTCGGAGGCCGCCGACGATTCGCTGGTGCCCAGCACCGCTTCTGCGGATGCCATTAGCGCAGCACGGTACGCACGCGCCGGAGATCGAGGATGCCCGGCGCGCCGATGTCGGTGGATATCCTGGCCTGTTTTTCGCGGATGCCAGACATGTCGGCCTTGCCCGCGGTGAAGCCGGTGGCCTCGAAGCGCCGGCTGCGCCGCGCCTCGGCCTCGACGGCGTTGACCGGCGGGTCATCGTAGGCGCGTCCGCCGGGGTGTGCGACGTGATACGTGCAACCGCCGCGCGACGTTTCGGTGGCCAGGTCGATGAGCTCGAACCGAAGCGGAGCGTCGATCGTGATGCTCGGGTGCAGCGCGCTGGGTGGTTGCCATGCCCTGAACCGCACACCCCCCACTTGGATGTCGGGGTTGTCGGTGGCGAGCAGCGGCACCGGGTAACCGTTGCACGTGACGAGGTAGCGATGACGGTCGGCACCGATGATGCGGACTTGGATGCGCTCGACCGACGAGTCGACGTAGCGGGCGGTACCGGTGGCGGTGGCTTCCTCGCCGAGGGTGTTCCACGGTTCGATCGCGCCGCGTAGCTCGATCTCCACGCCGTCGAAGACGGCGGTGCCGATGCGCGGGAAACGAAATTCCGTGAACGGGTCCAGCCAGCTGGTCTCGAAGGCGATGCCGTGCTCGCGCAGATCGGCCGTCACGGTCGCGATGTCATTAATCAGAAAGTGCGGCAACAAGTATCGGCCGTGCAGGTTGGCACCGTGGCGGATCAGGGGCGCGCGCAGCGGTTCGTCCCAAAACCACGCCACCAACGAGCGCACCAGCAACGACTGCACCATCGCCATGTACAGATGCGGCGGCATCTCGAAGCCGCGCAGCTCCAGCAGGCCGAGCCTGCCGCGCACGCTGTCCGGGCTGTAGAGCTTGTCGATACAGAACTCGGCGCGATGGGTGTTGCCGGTGATGTCGACGAGCAGGTGCCGCAGCGCCCGGTCGGTCACCCACGGTTTGGGTGAATCACTCGCCGATAGCCGGGCGATCTCGGCGAATGCGATCTCGAGTTCGTAGAGCGCCTCGTCGCGGCCCTCGTCCACCCGCGGCGCCTGCGAGGTGGTGCCGACGAACCGGCCGGCGAACACGTAGGACAGTGCAGGGTGCCGCTGCCAGTAGGTCAACAGCGAGACCAGCAGGTCCGGGCGCCGCAGCAGCGGGGAGTCGGCCGGGGTCACGCCGCCGAGCGTGATGTGGTTACCGCCGCCGGTGCCGCCGTGCGTGCCGTCGATGTCGAACGACTCGGTAGAAAGCCGGGCCAGCCTCGCCTGCTCGTAGAGGGTTTCCAGCTGCTGACGTTGTTCCGCGAAGCTGGCGGTCGGCGCGATATTCACCTCGATGACCCCGGGGTCGGGGGTGATCGTCATCGTCGTCAGCCGCGGGTCCGGCGGGGGACCGTAGCCCTCGATCACTACCGGGCAGTCGACCTTGGCGACAGCGGCCTCGATTCTGGCCGTCAGGTCGACGAAATGTTCGAGCGCCTTGGTGGGCGGCAAGAAGATGTACAGCAACCCGCCGCGAACTTCGGCGACCAGGGCGGTCGTCGGTGCGGTTTCGGGGTCCTCGATCTCCGCTTGCAGCACGCCGGGCTCCGCCGACAGCGCGCGCCCGACCGTCATTGGGTCGAGGTCGAACGACATGCGCGGCGGTTGCCAGCTGATCGAATCCAGCGGCAGCCGCAAACCGGCTGGCGAATCCCCCTCGACCAGCACAATGCGGCCGCGGCGCAACCGCCAATTGGCGCTCGCCCAACCCAGGTCGTCGTCTCGACGGTGCAGCGGCAGCACGAACGCCACCGGTGCGGTGACGGCCTCGTCGAGGCGCCTCAGCAGCGCGGCGCGACCGGCGGCGCTGTCAGGTGAACTAGGAGGGCCGAGGTCGTCGCTCGATTCCACCGCGTCCCCGTCGGGCATTCGCACTTTGCCCGCCAGCCTGCTCAGCGCATCCTCGTACGCCGGCCGCACCTGCGCGAGTGGCAGTCCGAGACCGTCGGCGATCTCGGCGAGCACCTTGTGGGCGGCTTCGGCATCAAGAAGATCGCTGACTTTGTCTGGCCCCGATGGCCCCGACTTCCAAGGGTCGGCCAGCAGCGCCTCATTGGTCCACAGCGGCAGGCCGTCGGTGCGCCAGTACAGCGCAATCTGCCAGCGCGGCAGCGGCTCTCCCGGATACCACCTGCCCTGCCCGCGATGTACCAGCCCCTGCGGCGCCCAGCACGCCTTGAGCCGGGCAGCCAGGTCCGTTGCCAGCCGGCGCTTGTGCGGGCCGTCGGCGGCCGTCGTCCACTCCTTGTCGACCTGGTTGTCCACCGACACGAACGTCGGCTCGCCGCCGACGGTCAGCCGCACATCCCCGGCGGCCAGCCGCCGGTCGACGTCCTCGCCGACCGCACAGATCGCCTGCCACGCCGGCTCGGTGTAGGGCAGCGTGACGCGCGGATCCTCGTGGACGCGGGTGACGGTGTTGGAGTAGTCCAGCACGGTGTTGCAGGGTTCGGTCGTGCCGGTGATGGGTGCGGCGGTCGCGGGGTGCGGCGTGGCAGCCAGCGGAATGTGGCCTTCGCCGGCGAACAGACCCGACGTCGGGTCCAGCCCGATCCAGCCCGCACCCGGGACGTACACCTCGGTCCACGCGTGCAAGTCGGTGAAGTCGGCGGCGGGCCCCGATGGCCCGTCGAGCGCCTCGACGTCGGAGGCGAGCTGCACTAGGTAGCCGGAGACGAACCGGGCGGCCAGTCCCAGCTGGCGCAGGACCGACACCAGCAGCCATGCCGAGTCCCGGCACGAGCCGATGCCGGTGCGCAGGGTGAAATCCGGCGTCTGCACACCGTGTTCCATCCGCAGGGTGTAACGGACGTCGGCGTTGATCGCATGGTTGAGCGCGACCAGGAAATCGATGGTGCGGGTGCCGTCGGGCACCGAAAAGTCGCCCACCCACGCCCGCACCAGCTCGCCGGGGCCGGAGCCCTCGTCGCCCTCATCGACGGGTCGCAGATAGGGCCTGAGGTCATCGGCCAGCTCTTTCGGGTAGCTGAACCGCGATGTTCCGGGCCAAGTCTCGGCCCAATCCTCGATGAAGAAGTCGAACGGGTTGATCACCTTGAGGTCTGCGATGAGCCCGACGGTGATGCTCAGCCGGTGCATCGGATTCGGAAAGACCAGCCGGGCCAGAAAGTTTCCCAGCGCATCCTGCTGCCAGTTGACGAAGTGCTCGGCGGGGTCGATACGCAGCGAGTACGCCTCGATGGGTGTGCGCGAGTGCGGCGCCGGGCGCAGCCGCACGACGTGCGGATACACCTGGACCAACCGGTCAAAGGCGTAGCTGGTGCGGTGCTCCAGCGCGACCTTGATACTCATAATCGCCGATCACATCACAAGAGTCAGACTGCCGCATGGCGTAGAAGTTAGCCGCGTGTTTCCAAGCCCGTTGCTGAACGGTGCGCCACGTACGTTCGAGGCCGACTGTAGTCCGACAAGCGCTATTTCTTCGGCGACGTGGATACGAACCGCGCGTTTCACTCACCTGGTCAAGGCTCTACGCCCTGAACATCCCGTCGATGAGCCGGTGCAGCACTTGCCTGGTCTCGCGGCGCATCCGTTTGGGATCGTCGGCGGTGGCGATCACCATCGCCGCCTCGTCGAGCGCGCCGATCAGCACATGGGCCAGCGGACGCGTGGGCTGGCGCGCCAGCTGGCCCGCCCGGATCGCCTCGGTGAGCAATTGTTCGGTCATGCCCAGGCTGTACCGCTGGGCGACGTCGCGGAAGGCGGGCCAGCCGAGCACACTGGGCGCATCCAGCAGGATCAGCTGCCGCACCTCCGGGTCCGCGGAGACCTCCAGCCACGCGTCGACGGCGGCCCGAATCGCGTCCGCGGGTGACTTGGCTCCCGACGCGGCCACCATGGTGGCCATCCGGGCCATCACATCCTGCTCCACCGTCTCGACGACCTCGCTGAATAGCGTTGCCTTGTCGGCGAATTGGTGATACATCGCCCCCCGGGTCACGCCCGCTTCCTTGGTAATCTCCGGCGTCCCCACTTCGGCATAACCCCGCAGTCCCCACAGTCTGCGGGCAGCCGAGATCAGCGCGTCGCGGGTGGCCGCCGAGCGCTCTTCCTGGGTGCGTCTCTTGATTTCCATACAACCTGTTGGTAACTTACGAACAGACAGTCTGTTTGTAAATGTATCTGAGTGGGGAGTTATCCATGCCGACGATCGACATTAGTGCCGGAACCATCCATTACGAAGCAACCGGACCCGAAAACGGCAGGCCCGTCGTGTTCGTGCACGGCTACATGATGGGCGGCCAACTATGGCGCCAGGTCAGTGAACGCCTCGGTGGTCTGGGCCTGCGGTGCATCGCCCCCACCTGGCCGCTCGGCGCACATCCGCAGCCGCTGCGCCCCGGTGCCGACCGCACCATCACCGGCGTCGCCGGCATGGTCGCCGATGTGCTTGCCGCCCTCGACCTCGAGGACGTGGTGCTGGTCGGCAACGACACGGGTGGGGTCGTCACCCAACTCGTCGCGGTACACCACCCCGAGCGGCTCGGCGCCCTGGTGCTCACGAGTTGCGATGCTTTCGAACACTTTCCGCCGCCGATCCTCAAGCCGGTGATCCTTGCTGCCAAGTCGAAGGCGCTGTTCCGCACGGCCGTCCAGGCGGTGCGGGCGCCGGTCGCACGCAGGCGCGCGTTCGACGGCCTGGCGCACCGCAACATCGATGACCTCACCGAGATCTGGGTGCGTCCGCTACTCTCCGATCCCGCCGTCGCCGAAGACCTACGCCAATTCACGCTGTCGCTGCGCACCGAGGTGACCACGGGCGTCGCCGCCCGGCTGCCCGAGTTCGACAAGCCCACGCTCATCGCGTGGTCTGCCGACGACACGTTTTTCGAGCTCAGCGACGGCGAACGACTGGCTGCGATCATCCCTAACGCCCGCCTCGAGGTCATCGAGGGAGCGCGGACGTTCTCGATGGTGGACCGGCCGGACCGGCTCGCCGACCTGCTCTCGACGATCGCGGTGCGCGCCTAGCGGAGGCTCACCCGCCCGGTCCGGCTGGCGGATCGTGTGGA
>Ga0210393_10001637_pt1 | contig 18661 bp, 16 predicted proteins | sample IncBWC27OmetaG_FD_160068 | JGI IMG/M metagenome (GOLD analysis project Ga0210393, IMG submission 160068) | Forest soil microbial communities from Barre Woods Harvard Forest LTER site, Petersham, Massachusetts, United States - Inc-BW-C-27-O ... | reverse complement strand
TTCCACAACGACGTGCAGGTGGTCGCCACCGTGCTGTCGATGGACCCGGACATCGACGCCGACATTCCCGCACTCCTCGGCGCCTCCGCGGCGCTCGCGCTGTCGGGCATTCCGTTCAACGGTCCGACCGGCGCGGCGCGTGTCGGCTGGCAGGACGGGCGCTACCTGTTGAACCCGACCGCCAAGGACCTCACGCAATCGCAGCTGCACCTGGTGGTGGCCGGTACCGAGCACGCGGTGCTGATGGTGGAGTCGGAAGCGATGGGACTGTCCGAGGAGGTGATGCTCGGCGCCGTGGTGTTCGGCCACGAGCAGATGCAGGTCGCCATCCGCGCCATCCGCGAGCTCGCCGCCGAGGCCGGCAAGGCGCGCTGGAGCTGGCAGCCGGCCGTGGAGAACGCCGAGCTGACGAGCGCCGTGACGCTGCACGCGCAGGCGGCGCTGGCGCAGGCCTACAACATCACCGAGAAGCAGCAGCGCCACGCGCGACTCGGGGAGATCAAGACCCAGACACTCGCCACGCTTGCCGGCGGCGAAACTCCCAAGTGGAGCTCCGAAACGGTCGAGAGCGCGCTGTTCCGGCTCGAGAGCAACATCGTGCGCCAGCGCATCCTCAACGGCGAGCCGCGCATCGACGGGCGCGATACGCGCACCGTCCGGCCGATCACCGTCAAGGTCGGTGTGCTGCCGCGCACTCATGGCTCGGCGCTCTTCACCCGCGGCGAGACCCAGGCGATGGTCGTGACGACCCTCGGCACGACGCGCGATGCGCAGATCATCGACGCGCTCGAAGGCGAGCGGCGCGAGCCGTTCATGCTGCACTACAACTTCCCGCCGTTCTCGGTGGGCGAGACCGGCATGATGGGCTCGCCGAAGCGGCGCGAGATCGGCCATGGCAACCTCGCCCGTCGCGGCGTGAAGGCCGTGATGCCGGACATGACCACCTTCCCGTACGTCATCCGCGTGGTCTCGGAGATCCTCGAGTCGAACGGCTCGAGCTCGATGGCGAGCGTGTGCGGCACGTCGCTGGCGCTGATGGACGCCGGGGTGCCGATCAAGGCGCCGGTGGCCGGCGTCGCCATGGGGCTGGTGCTCGAGGGCAGCCGCTACCAGGTGCTCACCGATATCCTCGGTGACGAGGACCACCTCGGCGACATGGACTTCAAGGTCGCCGGCACGAAGGAGGGCGTCACCGCGCTGCAGATGGACATCAAGGTCGAAGGCGTGACGCCGGAGATCATGCGCGTGGCGCTCGAGCAGGCGCGCGCCGGCCGGCTGCACATCCTCGAGGAGATGAACAAGGTCATCCGCGCACCGCGCGACAAGATGTCCGAATGGGCGCCCTCGATCATCACGCTGAAGATCGATCCGGAGAAGATCCGCGACGTCATCGGCAAGGGCGGTGCGGTCATCCGTCAGATCACCGAGGAGACCGGCACCACCATCGACATCGAGAGCGACGGCACGGTGAAGATCGCCTCGGTGGCCGGCGCCGCCGGACGCGAGGCGCAGCGGCGCATCGAGCTCATAACCGCGGACGTCGAGGTTGGCCAGGTCTACGAGGGCAAGGTGGCGCGCCTGATGGACTTCGGAGCGTTCGTGACCATCCTTCCCGGACGCGACGGCCTGGTGCACATCTCGCAGATCTCGAACGAGCGCGTCGAGCGCGTCAGCGACAAGCTGAAGGAAGGCGACGTGATCCGCGTCAAGGTGCTCGAGGTCGACCGCCAGGGGCGCATCCGCCTGTCGATGCGCGACGTCGAGGCCTGAGCGCGCACCCGGCGGGCGGTCAGCGCGGTCAGCGCCGCGGGCGGTTGGGCGGCGCTGCGGGCTGGTCAGCGCGGCGGGCGGTCCGGGCGGTCAGCCCTGTGGGCCGCGGCCGACGCTCTGCCCGCCGAACAGCTTCAGGCTTTGCTCGAGATAGTTGCCCATGACGCTGCGTACCCCGGCCCCGTAGGAACGGATCACCTGCGAGAGGAAGTCGCGGCTCATGAGCGGCTCGCCGCCGTGCTCCTGCTCGGCAATCACCTGCAGCAGGATGGAGCGGGTGATATCCGCCTGGCTCTTCTTGTCGATGACCACGAAGTCGATGCGCTCGATCACCAGCCGGCGGATGTCGGCGAGCGTGATGTAGCGGCTCTCCACCGTGTCGTACAACCGCCTGTTGGGGTATTTTTTAATGGTGCGCGGTTCACTCATCGCACGTCCCTCACTATGGGTTATGCACCTTCCATAGTGCGTACGCTGTAGACCTACCTGATTGATACAGTGAACCCAACTGTGGCGCGCTGCAACCAACACCGCGCGCTTTTGGGGTTAGCCCGGAACGCGCACCTGGCTCACCCCCGCCAGGCGCCCGGGATCCCAGTGCCGGCAGGCCCACTCGAGCACCACCGGCGGGAGCTCCGGTTGCAGGCCAGCCGGGGGTTGCTGGCGCAGCAGGGTAAGGGCCTGGTGCAGCAGCGCCCCACCCCCCGCCCGCGGGTCCACGGGCACGGAATGCTTGGATTTTGCTAGCTTTTTTCCGTCCGCCTCCACCGCGACCGGCAGGTGCAGGTAGCGCGGGGTCGGCAACTGCAGGGCCTGCTGTAGTGCCACCTGCCAGGGCGTGCTGTCGAGCAGGTCTGCCCCGCGCACGACGTCTGTCACCCCCTGGCGCGCATCGTCGACCACCACGGCCAGCTGGTAGGCGAAAGCCCCGTCCCGGCGCCGGACGATCACGTCCCCGCGCTCGCCGAGGTGGAAGCGGCACCGCCCCTGCGCCCGGTCGGTGAACTCGATCAGCACCTCCGACACCCTGAAGCGGGTGGCCGTAGGTCCTGGTCGGGTCGGGCCTGCACGGCACGTGCCGGGGTAGCCGCCCTGGTTGGCGCGCTCGCGGCGCGTGCAGCTGCACGGGTAGGTGAGGCCGGCGGCGGCGAGGCGCTCGAGCGCCGCGCAGTAGCGCGGCAGTTGTGCGCTCTGCCACTCGACGGCGCCGTCCCAGGTGAGACCGAAGGCCTCGAGTGTGCGCAGCATGCGCTCGGCGCTGCCGGGCACGAGGCGCGTGCGGTCGAGGTCCTCCAGGCGCAGCAGCCAGCGTCCGCCGCGGCTGCGTGCATCGAGAAAGCTGCCGAGAGCGGCGACGAGCGAGCCGAGGTGCAGCGATCCGGTGGGCGAGGGCGCAAAGCGCCCGACGTACTGCGTGATTTTGTCGGGTGGGCTGGCGATACCTAGCGATACCGATCGTCGCGATCGCCGTACTGGCGCTCGCGGCGCTCGCGGCGCTCCTGTGCCTCGATGCTGAGCGTGGCCACCGGGCGTGCCTCGAGCCGCTTGATGCCGATCTCCTCGCCGGTCTCGAGGCAATAGCCGTAGGAACCGTCCTCGATGCGCTTGAGCGCATCGTCGATCTTGCGGATCAGCTTGCGTTCGCGATCGCGCGTACGCAGCTCGAGGCTGAACTCTTCTTCCTGGGTCGCACGATCGTTCGGATCGGGGAAGTTGGCGGCCTCATCCTTCATGTGCGAGACCGTGCGATCGACCTCCTCCATGAGGTCCTGTTTCCAGCTGTCGAGGATGCTGCGGAAATGCTCGAGCTGCTCCTTGCTCATGTACAGCTCGCCGCGCTTGGCGATGTACGGCTGGACGTTGCGCGGACCTGCCAGCAGGCTCCCCGGCTCGGCCGCCTCGCCATCGTCGCCTTCGCCAGTGGCCGGCGGGACCGTGCGCCCCACCAGGGAGGTCGCCGCGGTCGGCGGCCGCGGCGCCGGACGCAGCGGCTTGCGCAGCTCCGCCGGTTCGGCGGCGGCCGGCGCGGCGCTGCGGCGCGGCGCGGGGGCTGCGCCCTTGCGCGCGTGCGTGGCGACCGCGCGCGCGCGGCTCGCCTCACTCTTGCGGGCGACTACCTTTCTCACCGGGGACCGGCTCGCCGCCTTCTTGCCCTTGGCGGACTTCGGCGCGGGTCTCTTGGCCGGCATCAATTGACTCCTATCGACAGCATCAGCCCTTTGAAGAACGCGCGATTATACCGGCCGACCCCGGTGTGTACAGGCTATTCGGCCGCACTCTCGCGCAGGCATCTGACGGTGCGGGTTTACCCGAGGATCTAATGGTGCGCAGCCGCGAACCTGCGCCCTTAGTGGCCGCAAGCTCCTCAGGCGCGCGTGCTAGGGCAGGGTGATCGCCTCTCCCGGACGCCAGTCGCGTTGTCGGCGCTCGACGACAACCGTGGTATGGATTCCGCCGCGCACATTGAAGCGTGCGCTGAGGCGCAGGAAGCGCGCGTGCAACGCCGCCTCGAGATGGTCGGCAATCTCGTTGGCCACGGCCTCATGGAACGCGCCGCGCTCGCGGAACGACCAGACGTACAGCTTGAGCGATTTGAGCTCCACGCACAGCTGGTCGGGCACGTACTCGATTTCGAGCGTGGCGAAGTCCGGCTGCCCGGTGCGCGGGCACAGGCAGGTGAACTCGGGGATCTGCATGCGGATCGTGTAGTCGCGCGCGGGCGCCGGGTTGGCGAACGTCTCGAGCGCCTTGGTGGGCGTCGCGGGCATATTGCACTACACTACACCATATGCGGGTCGGGACACGGCGGAACACCCCCTGAGATGCGGCTGACAAAGATCAAGCTCGCCGGCTTCAAGTCCTTCGTCGATCCGACTCAAATCAACTTCCCCAGCAATCTCACCGGTGTGGTGGGCCCGAACGGCTGCGGCAAGTCGAACGTCATCGACGCGGTGCGCTGGGTGATGGGCGAGCTGTCCGCCAAGACGCTGCGCGGCGACAACATGACCGACGTCGTGTTCAACGGCTCGGCGGCACGCAAGCCGGTGGGCAGCGCCTCGGTGGAGCTGATCTTCGACAATGCCGACGGCAAGATCGGCGGCGCCTACGCGAGCTACAGCGAGATCGCGCTGCGCCGCCTGGTGGGCCGCGACGGCACCTCGGCTTACTTCATCAACGGCGCGCGCTGCCGCCGCAAGGACATCACCAACCTGTTCCTCGGCACCGGCCTTGGCTCGCGCAGCTATGCCATCATCGAGCAGGGCACCATCTCGCGCATCATCGACGCGCGCGCCGAGGATATGCGCGCGTTCGTCGAGGAAGCCGCCGGCATCTCGCGCTACAAGGAGCGGCGCAGGGAAACCGAGGTGCGCGTCGCCGAGACGCGCGAGAACCTCGAGCGGCTGCAGGACGTGCGCGACGAAGTCGAGAAGCAGATCCGCCACCTGCAGCGCCAGGCGGCCGGCGCGCGCCGCTACCAGGGGCTCAAGGAGCAGGAGCGGCAGCTGACGGCGCAGCTGCTGGCGCTGCGCCTGCGCGAGCTCGACAGCGGCGCGGAGGTGCACGACGCCACGGTGCGCGCACGCGACGTCATCCTGCAGGGCGAGCTCGCCGCACTGCGCGGCGCGGAAGCCGCGATCGAGCGGCAGCGCGCGGTGCAGAGCGCGCACGGCGATGCCCTGGCGGCGGTGCAGGCGCGCTGCTACGAGGTCGGCGCCGATATCTCCCGTCTCGAGCAGTCGATCGAGCACACCCGCGAGCTGCGCGAGCGCCAGCGCGCCGACCTGGCGCAGACGCATGCGACGCTCGCCGAGCTCGACGCCCACATCGGTCGCGACCAGCGCCAGCTCGCGACGCTGCGCGAGGAGCTCGCGCGGCTCGCCCCCGAACGCGCCGCGGCGCAGCAGGCCGAGAGCCAGGCGGCGGCGCGCCTGGAGGCGAGCGAGCAGGACCTGCAGCGCTGGCAGCAGCGCTGGGAGGAGCACACGCGCGACGCGAGCGCGGCGGACCAGAGCGTGCAGGTCGAGCGCGCGCGCATCGAGCAGCTCGACAACCAGTTGCAGCGCCTCGCGGCGCAGGCGCAGCGTCTCGAGGAGGAACACGTCAGCCTCGACGCGGCCGACAGCGCCGGGGAGTTCGCCCGGCTGAGCGCCGCGGAGGGCGCGGCGCGCGAGTGCGGCGCGCAGTGCGCGGCGGCGCTCAGCGCCGCGCAGCAGCGCGTGCAGGGACTGCGCGCCGCGCAGCTGCGCGCCGAGGACACCCTCGAGCAGGCGCGTGCGGCGCGCGCCGCGGCGCACGCCGAGCTTACCTCGCTCGAAGCCCTGCAGGCGGCGGCGCTCGCCGCCCACGGCGGCGAGGCGTCGCAGTGGCTGGAGCGCAGCGGGCTGGCGGCGCGGCCGCGCGTCGCCGCGGCACTCGAGGTCGAGCCGGGCTGGGAACGGGCGGTGGAAACTGCGCTCGGCGACTACCTCGAGGCGGTGTGCGTGAGCGAGCTCGAGGCGCTCGCACCGCAGCTCGCGCAGCTCGCCGGCGGCAGCGTGACGCTGGTGGAGTCCGGAGCTGCGGACGGCGTGGCGGCGGCTGCGACGCTCGCGAGCCGGGTGCGCGGGCCGGGCGCGGTGCTGGCGCCGCTCACCCACGTGCTCACCGCCGCCTCGCTCGAGGAGGCGCTGCGCGCGCACGGTCACCTCGAGGCACAACAATCGGTGATCACGCCGGCCGGCGAGTGGCTCGGCCGCGGCTGGCTGCGGGTCAGCCGCGGGCCCGACGCGCGCGCCGGCGTGCTCGAGCGCGAACAGCGCCTCAAGGCGTTGCGCGCCGTCGCTGCCGGCAGCGGCGAGCGTGTGACGCAGGCTGAAAGCGCGCTCGGCGGCGCGCGTGCGGAGCTGGCGCGGGCGGAAACCGAGCGCGACGGCGCGCAGGCCGCGCTGCAGACGGCGCACCAGCAGCACGCGGATCTGCTCGGCGCGCTGCAGGCGAGCCGGGCGCGCGTGGCGGAGTCAACCTCGCGGGGCGAGCGGCTGCAGCAGCACGCGGGTGAGCTCCGGCGCGAGCGCGCCGCCACCGAAGAGGCGCGCGGGCGCGCCGCCGCGCAACTCGCCGGTGCGCTGGCGCAGCAGGGCGAGCTCGCCGCCGCCGCGCAGGCCCTGACGGCCGAGCGCGACGTGCAGCGCGCGGCGCTCGCCGCCGCCCGCACCCAGGCACAGGCCACACAGTTGAACGCGCGCGACCTGCACGTGCAGGTGGAATCGCGCCGCTCCACCGAGAGCTCGGTGACGGTCGGGGTGACCCGCATGAGCGAGCAGCGCGAGCAGCTCGTGAAGCGCCGCGGCGAGCTCGAGAGCGAGCTCGCCTCGGGCGACGAGCCGATTCTCAAGACGCAGGCGCGCCTCAACGACACGCTGGCGCTGCGCGTAACGGTGGAAGCCGAGCTCGCCGTGGCGCGCCGCGCGCTCGAGGAGGCCGACGCCACGCTGCGTGAGCTCGACGAGCAGCGCCTCGGCGCCGAGCAGCGGGTGCAGGCTGCGCGCGAAGCGATGGAGCAGGCGCGCCTCGCCGCGCAGGAGACCCACGTGCGCCGCGCCGCGCTCGCCGAGCAGTTCGCCGCCACCGGATCCGAGCTCGCCGCGGTGCTCGCCGCACTGAGCGCCGAGGCGAATGCCGCCGCCTGGGAAGTGACCCTCGCCGAGACGCGCGCCGACATCGAGCGGCTCGGGGCGGTGAACCTCGCCGCCATCGAGGAGCTGCGCGAGCAGACGCAGCGCAAGGAATATCTCGACAGTCAGTTCGCCGACCTCACCGCCGCGCTCGACACGCTGGCGGAGGCGATGCGGCGCATCGACAAGGAGACACGCACGCGTTTCGAGGACACGTTCGAGCGCATCAACGCGGGCCTGCGCGAGAAGTTCCCGCGCCTGTTCGGCGGCGGCCATGCCTACCTCGAGCTGGTCGGCGAGGACCAGCTCAGCGCAGGCGTGACGGTCATGGCACGTCCGCCCGGCAAGAAGAACAGCACCATTCACCTGCTGTCTGGCGGGGAGAAGGCGCTCACCGCCGTGGCGCTGGTGTTCTCCATCTTCGACCTGAACCCGGCGCCCTTCTGCCTGCTCGACGAGGTGGATGCGCCGCTCGATGAGCACAACGTCGGCCGTTTCTGCGATATCGTGCGCGAGATGTCCAACCGCGTGCAGTTCGTATTCATCACTCACAACCGCAGCACCATGGAGCTCGCCGCGCAGCTGATCGGCGTGACCATGAACGAGCCGGGCGTCTCGCGCCTGGTAACCGTCGACGTCGACGAGGCCGTGCGGCTGGCGGCGGTGTGAGGCTCAAGGGACGCCCGACATGTCCTCACTGCGCTGGACACTGCTGATCCTCGGGGGGGTGTTCGTCGCGCTGCTCGCCTGGTGGGAGCGGCGCCGGCCGCGCCAGGCGAGCGCTCGGGCGCAGCGCAGCAGCACGCGCGAGAGTGTCCCCGCGAACGTGCCGCGCGCGGTGCGTGACCCGCCGCTCACCCTCCCGGAGATGCGCGCGCGCGAGTTGCCGGTGATCGAGGTCGCGCCGCGGCTCTCGCCCGCGCCGCTGCCGGAGGTTGGCGATGATGCGCCGCCCGCAGTGCCCGAGGACCGAGGGCCGCGCACCGTGCCCGCCGTGTCAGAGCCGGATCCGGACGGCGCGCCTGCCGACGCCGCGCCGGACATGGACGCCGCGCCGGACGTGGACGCCGCGCCGGACGTGGACGCCGCGCCGCCGCGTCTCCCGCCCGCGCCGCGCGAGGCGTTGCCCGAGCTGGCCGCGGCACCCCCGCCGGTGGTGGAGTGGCCACCCGACCAGCAGCGCCGCATCCTGGCGCTGCGCCTGGTCGCGCCGCTGGCCGAGCGCTTCGCCGGACGCTCGCTGCGCCAGGCGTTGGCTGCCGAGGGCTTCGTGCTCGGCCCGTTCGCGATCTTCCACAAGCCGAACGAGGAGCGCCGCGCGGTGCTCAGTGCGGCGAGCCTCACGCGTCCGGGCACCTTCGACATGGACACCATGGACTCGCAGCACTACGGCGGGCTGTCGCTGTTCGCGGTGCTCCCCGGGCCGAAGCCCCCGCCGCAGGCGTTCGAGGAGCTGGTGTTCACCGCGCGCAACCTCAGCGAACGCCTGCACGGCGTGCTGCAGGACGAGCACGGCAGTCCGCTCACCGCGGCGCGCATCGCGCTGCTGCGCGAGCAGCTGCGCAGCAGCACGGCCGCGTCGTGACCGCGGCGACCGCGGCGGCGCGCGCAGCGCAGCTGCGCTCGCAGATCGCGCAGCATGACTACCGCTACTACGTGCTCGATGATCCGCTGGTAGCCGACGCCGAGTACGACCGCCTGATGCAGGAGCTGCGCGCGCTCGAGGCGGCCGATCCCGCGCTCATCACGCCCGACTCGCCCACGCAGCGCGTCGCGGGCACCCCGAGCGCCGCCTTCGGCGCCGTGGTGCACCAGGTGCCGATGCTGTCGCTCGACAACGCGTTCAGCGAGGAGGAGCTGCGCGCCTTCGACCGGCGCATCCACGAGCGCCTCGGCGTCAGCGGCGACCTCGACTACGTCGCCGAGCCGAAGCTCGACGGACTGGCCGTGGCGGTCGTCTACCGCGACGGACTGCTGGCGCGCGCGGCCACGCGCGGCGACGGCGTGACCGGGGAGGACGTCACCGCCAACGTGCGCACCATTCGCGCAGTGCCGCAGCGCCTGCGCGGCGCGGCGCCGGCGCTGTTCGAGGCGCGCGGCGAGGTGTTCATGCCGATCGCCGGCTTCGAGCGCATGAACGCGGCCGCACGCGAGCGCGGCGAGAAGGTGTTTGTGAATCCGCGCAATGCCGCCGCCGGGAGCTTGCGACAGCTCGATCCCAACATCACCCGTGCCCGGCCGCTTGCGGCGTTTTTCTACGGTCTGGGAGCGCTCGAGGGCGAGAGCCTGCCGGCGCGCCAGTCGCAGCTGCTGGCGCGGCTCAGGGAACTCGGGCTGCCGGTAGCGCCCGAGGCGCGCGCGGTGCGCGGCGTGGCCGGGTGTCTTGCCTACTACGGCGATCTCGGAGCGCGCCGTGCGTCGCTCCCGTACCAGATCGACGGCGTCGTCTACAAGCTCGACTCGCGCGCCGACCAGGAGCGGCTCGGGTTCGTGTCGCGCGCACCGCGCTGGGCGATCGCCCATAAGTTCCCGGCCGAGGAGGCGCAGACGCTGGTGCGCGGCATCGAGTTCAACGTCGGGCGCACCGGTGCGCTCACCCCGATCGCGCGCCTCGAGCCGGTGTTCGTGGGCGGCGTGACGGTCAGCAACGTGACGCTGCACAACATCGACGAGGTACACCGCAAGGACGTACGGGTCGGCGACACGGTCATCGTGAGGCGCGCCGGAGACGTGATCCCGGAGCTGGTCAGCGTCGTTCTGCAGAAGAGGCCGATGGATCCCGAGCGGCCGAGCGAGCCGAAGTCCCCGCAGGTGCAGCTGCCGGACGTCTGCCCGGTATGCGGCTCGAAGGTGGTGCGCCTCGAAGGCGAGGCAGTGGCGCGCTGCACCGGGGCGTTCACCTGTCGCGTCCAGCGTCAGGCGGCGCTGCGGCACTTCGCCAGTCGCCGCGCGCTCGACATCGAAGGACTCGGAGACAAGCTGGTCGAGCAGCTCGTGGAGCGCGACTTGGTGCGCTCGCCCGCGGACCTGTTCCGGCTCACCGCCGCACAGCTCGCGGGACTCGAGCGCATGGGGGAGAAATCCGCGGCGAATCTCGTCGCGGCGATCGAGAAGAGCAAGGACACAACGCTACCGCGCCTGCTCTACGGTCTGGGCGTTCCCGACGTGGGTGAGGCCACGGCGCTGGCGCTCGCGCGGCATTTCGGCTCGCTCGAGGCCCTGATGAAGGCGGGCGAGGCGCAGATCCTGCAGGTGCCCGATGTCGGTCCGGTGGTCGCAGCCGAGGTCGCGGCGTTCTTTTCCTCTGAGGATCACATAAACGTTATCAAAGAGTTACGAGAGAAAGGTGTGACGTGGTCTGACATGCCTGCGAGCGCGGCGGCGGCCGGTGCGCTCGTCGGGCGCACCTTCGTCATCACCGGCACGCTCGCGGGCATGACGCGCGAGCAGGTGCAGGAGGCGCTGGTCGCGCGCGGCGCAAAGGTCGCCGCGGGCGTCTCGAAGAAGACGAGTTACCTCATCGCTGGGAGCGACGCGGGCTCCAAGCTCGCCAAGGCAAACGAGCTCGGCGTGCCGATACTCGACGAGCAGGGACTGATGAACCTGCTCAAAGACAGCTGAAGCCGACGGCGTCGCGCAGACGCGAGCGCAAAAAAAGTCTTTGCGACTCTTTGTTGCGCTCGCGGCGCTGCGTCGCTCGCCCGCTTCAGTTCTTCGCAGGCTCCCCGGCCGGCGGCGCCGCTGAGGACGGCGGCGCTGAGGACGGCGGCGCGGCGCTGCCCGGCGCGCTCGGAGCCGGAGTCGCCGCGGGCGCGGCGGGCGCCGCACTGCCGCTGGCCGGCTGGTCGAGGAACTTCTCGATCTTCGCGGTGCGCATCAGCTCGTCCGTGTACAAGCGGAACTTCTTCGCCTGCACCACCTGCTCGAGGCGCTGGCGCACCTGGTCATAGGGCGGCGCTGTCACCTCGCGCGTTTCCAGCAGCTGGATCACGTGCCAGCCGTATTGCGTCTGGATGGCCTTGTGCGTGTATTCGCCGGGCTTGAGCGCGACGACCGCACCGGCGAACTCCGGCACCATGCGGTTGGTGGTGAACCAGCCGAGGTCGCCGCCGTTGTTCTTGGCGGAGTCCATCGAGTTTTCCTTGGCGAGCGCGTCGAACTTCTCGCCCTTGTCGAGCCGCGCGATGATCCGCTGCGCAAACGGCTCGGTCGCCACCAGGATGTGGCGTGCGTGGTACTCGGTCTTGGGCATCGACGCGAGCGTCGTCTCGTACTCCGCGCGCAGCTCCTGCTCGGTGGGCTTGCGGTCCTTGAGGTAATGCTCCTCGACCGCCTGCTGCAGCACGTTGAGACGCGCGATCTGCAGCAGAAACTGGGTGTCGCCGCTCTTGTCCAGGCCCTCCTTGGTCGCTTCCTCGCCGACCAGGCGCGCGCGGATGAGGTTGTCGAGCGCCGCGCTGCGCTGCTGCGCGCTGAGGTCGGCGGGAGCCTTTCCGCCGGTGATGCCCTTGATGTAGAAATCGTAGAAGTCGCGGCTGATCGGGGTGCCGTCCACCGTCGCCACGGGCGGGGAGGTGTCCGCCGAGCTCGGGGCGCTCTTGGGCTGGCAGGCGACGAGCGCCAGCAGCGCGATGGCGAGGAATACGGTACGCGGATGGTTCATAGGGATTTCCAGGTGATGTCTCGAAGAGGGAAGGGTTGGCTTTCAGTGACGTGAGCTAGGATCGCCCGCGGTTGGATTGGTTCGCCGGGGCCGCATCCGGCGGGCGCTCAGCGGCGCTGCCAGCGGCTTCCCCGGGAGCGCGCGCCTCGATGTTGAGCGCGTGCACCGCGCCGGCGAGCAGCGGCGCGACCGCCTCGTACACCAGCCGATGGCGCTCGAGGCGTGAGCGGCCGCTGAAGGCTTCCGCCACCAGCCGCACGCGGAAATGGCCGCCGCCGCGCGCGCCCGCGTGACCAACGTGCCGTGCGCTGTCGTCGAGGATCTCGAGCGAGTGCGGAGAGAGCGCGCGCTCGAGCGCGCTGCGCAGCTCGGCGATCAGCGCTGGCCGGTCAACGGCACTCATCGCGGGCCGTCCGCCACCGCCGCGGACAGCGCGGCCGCCCGGCCGCGCAGCCACAACACCTGCACGGTGATGAACGCGAAGGTGAGCAGCCCGAGGCCGAACAGCTTGAAGTACACCCAGGCGCGCTCGCTGGCACCGTAGGCCACGGCGAGATTGAGCGCCCCGAGCAGCGCGCAAAAGCCGGCCGACCAGACGTTCAGGCGCCGCCACTGCGCGGCGCTCACCTGCTGGCCGTCCTCGAGCACGCGCCCCAGCAGTCGCTCGGTGAGGGTCTGAGCGCCGATCCAGAAGCTGCCGATGAACGCGAGGCTCAGCAGCCCGTACAGCACGGTGGGCTTCCACTGGATGAACAGCCGGTTGTGCAGCAGCAGCGTCGCGCCGCCGAATAGCAGCACCAGCAGCGTCGACAGCGCATGCAGCGGGGGAATCTGCCGCCGCCGCAGCCAGTCGACGGCCAGCAGGCCGAGCATCGTGACCATCAGCACCGCGGTGGCCGGATACAGGCCGCGCAGCGAATAAGTGATGAAGAACGCCACGAGGGGCGCATACGCGATCAGGGCCTGCATTGAGGGGCAAGTGCTTGAAGGAGGGCGCTATACGGCGGCAAACGGCCGCGTATATTGTCACGCGCCGCGTCCGACTTCCACGGCCAGCGGCATTTTTGCCTCTGAGCCTAAAGAATACCGTGGCCGAGTACTTCGAGTTGCATCCGCGCGATCCACAGCCGCGCCTCATCCGCCGCGCCGCCGAGGTAGTGCGCGCCGGCGGCCTCATCGCCTACCCCACCGACTCGTGCTACGCACTCGGCTGGCATATCGGCGACAAGCACGCGCTCGAGCGCGTGCGCCGCATCCGCCAGGCGGACCGTCATCATCATTTCACGCTGGTGTGCGCCAGCCTCGCCGAGGTCGGCCGCTTTGCGCGCCTCGATACCTGGCAGTTCCGCATACTGCGGGCCTGCCTGCCCGGGCCCTACACGTTCCTGCTGCGCGCCACGCGCGCGACCCCGCGCCGCCTGCTGCACGAGCGGCGGCGCACCATCGGTGTGCGCATTCCTGATCACCGGGTACCGCGCCTGCTACTCGCCGAGCTGGGCGAGCCGCTCATGAGCAGCACGCTGCTGCTGGCTTCCGAGCCGCAGCCGCTCACCTCCGGGCGCGAGATCCAGGCGCGCCTCGACCACGAAATCGACGCCATCCTCGACGGCGGTGACTGTGGCATCGAGCCCACGACCGTCGTCGACCTGTCGGTAACACCGCCGCTCATCGTGCGCCGTGGCAAGGGTGACCTCGGACCGATCACCGGGCGTGCGCTATAATTCGCTCCCGTGAGCCACGCCCTCGTCACACGCACGTGAATTCCCCCGCGCCGGCGCGGCGCGTCCTCTCCGGCATGCGCCCCACCGGGCGGCTGCACCTCGGCAACTATCACGGCGCGCTGCGCAACTGGGTGGAGCTGCAGTACCAGTACGAGTGCTTCTTCTTCGTCGCCGACTGGCACATGCTCACCACCGGCTACGAGGACACCGCGCAGCTGCAGGAGCACACGAGGGACGTGCTCATCGACTGGCTGGCGGCCGGACTCAACCCCGGGGTGGCGACGCTGTTCATCCAGTCGCACGTGCCGGAGCACGCGGAGCTGCACCTGCTGCTGTCGATGATCACCCCGCTCGGCTGGCTGGAGCGCGTGCCGAGCTACAAGGACCAGCAGCAGCAGCTCAAGGAGAAGGACCTGGCCACCTACGGCTTCCTCGGCTACCCGCTGCTGCAGAGCGCCGACATCCTGGTGTACCGCGCCGCCTTCGTGCCGGTGGGCGAGGACCAGGTGGCGCACGTCGAGCTGACGCGCGAGACCGCGCGGCGCTTCAATCACCTCTACGGGCGCGAGCCGGACTTCGAGGCCAAGGCGGAGCGGGCGCTCAAGAGCCTGGGCGGCCGCAACGCCAGCAACTACCGCCAGCTGCGGCGCAAGTTCCAGGAGGCCGGCGACGCTGAGGCGCTGGCGCGTGCGCGTGCGCTGGTGCAGGCCAACAACCGCATCACCGTCGCCGATCGCGAGCGGCTGCTCGGGTTTCTCGAGGGCACCGGCGTTGCCATCCTGCCCGAGCCGCAGGTGCTGCTGACCGCCACGCCGAAGGTTCCCGGCCTCGACGGCCGCAAGATGTCCAAGTCCTACGGCAACACCATCGGCCTGCGCGAGGAGCCCGAGGCCGTGGCGCAGAAGCTGCGCGCCATGCAGACCGATCCGGCGCGCGTACGGCGCAACGATCCCGGCGACCCGGAGAAGTGCCCGGTGTGGGATCTGCACAAGATCTATTCCGACGAGGCGACCCGCAAGTGGGTGAACGAGGGCTGTCGCAGCGCCAGCATCGGCTGCCTGGACTGCAAGCAGCCGCTGATCGAGCGCATCGTGGAGGAGATCGGCGGCATGCGGCGGCGCGCGCAGGAGTACGAGGACAACCCCGAGCTGGTGCGCACCATCGTCGCCGAGGGCGCCGCCAAGGCGCGCGAGGCGGCGCGCGAGACGCTCGAGGACGTGCGCCGCGCCATGCATCTGCGGCCGGACTGAAGGCAGCGATGAAGCCGCGGCCCGACCTGAAGATCGTCGTCTCCAACGAGCCCGCGCCGGCGGCCGCGCCGCCGCTGCCGCCCGAGCAGGCCGAGATGCCGTTCGCGGTGGTGAACGGCGAGCCGATCTCGCAGCTGCCGCGCGACCTGTATATCCCGCCGCAGGCGCTCGAGGTGTTTCTCGAGGCCTTCGAAGGTCCGCTCGACCTGCTGCTCTACCTGATCCGCCGTCAGAACCTCGACATCCTCGACATCCCGCTGGCGGAGATCACCCGCCAGTACATGCAGTACATCGAGCTGATGCAGGGTCTGCAGCTCGAGCTCGCCGGGGAATACCTGGTGATGGCCGCGACGCTCGCGGAAATCAAGTCACGCATGCTGCTGCCGCGGCCGCGCAGCGCAGCGGAGGACGAGGAGGATCCGCGCGCCGAGCTGGTGCGGCGGCTGCAGGAATACGAGCGCTTCAAGCGCGCTGCCGAGGACATCGATACGCTGCCGCGCCTCGAGCGCGACGTGTGGAGCGTCTCCGCCGAGCTCGCCGAGCGGCGCGCAGCGCGCACGCTGCCGCAGATCGCGCTGCAGGAGATGCTCACCGCCTTCAAGGAGGTGGTGGCGCGCGCGGAGATGTTCGCGCATCATCATATTCAGCGCGAGCAGCTGTCGGTCGGCGAACGCATGAGCGACATCCTCGCCGCCCTCGCGGCTGGGGCTTTCGTGCCGTTCGTGCAGCTGTTCCGCGCGGAGGAGGGGCGCATGGGGGTCACGGTCACCTTCGTTGCGATTCTCGAGCTGATGCGCGAGGGACTGATCGACATCGTGCAGGCGCAGGCCTACGCGCCGCTGCACGTACGCGCCGCCAGCGCAGCCCGCACCCTGCACGTGGTGGAGGTCGAGGCGGGCGCGGATCCCGGCGGCGGCGGGGAAAGCACATGAGCGATACCTACGTGCGCAACCTCATCGAGGCGGCGCTGCTGGCCGCCGGCGGCCCGCTGCCGGTGGCGGAGCTGCTGCGGCTGTTCGACGAGCCGCAGCGCCCCAGCGCACCGGCGCTGCGCGGCGCGCTCGCCGCGCTGGCGGCGGAGTACGCCGGGCGCGGCATCGAGCTGAAGGAAACCGCGGGGGGTTTCCGCATCCAGGTGCGCCGCGAGCTCGCGCCGCAGATCTCGCGGCTGTGGCCCGAGCGTGCCGCGCGTTACTCGCGCGCGTTGCTCGAGACGCTGGCGCTGATCGCCTATCGCCAGCCGATCACGCGCGCCGAGATCGAGGCGGTGCGTGGCGTGACGGTCAACCCCAACATCATCCGCACCGTCATCGAACGCAACTGGGTGCGCGTCGTCGGTCACCGCGACGTCCCGGGGCACCCGGAGCTGCTCGGCACCACGCGCGAGTTCCTCGATTACTTCGGGCTGAGGAGCCTCGACGAGCTGCCGCCGCTCGCCGAGCTGCGCTCGCTCGGGGAGGTCAATCTGCAGCTGGCGCTCGGCGCCGACGCCGCCGGTGTCATGGCGGCGGACGGCGCGGCGGGTGTCGGCGCGGATGCCGCGGGCGCGCCCGAGGACGGCGCGGATGAGGACGAGCTGTCCGCGCAGGGCGACGGCTCCGTCGAAATGGTGGCCGGTCCCGCGCAGCTGGACGGCTGATGGGACGCACCGGCGGGCGCGCGCGCGCCGGCGGCGCACGCCGGCCGCTGCGCCGGGCGCGGCGCGGGCTCGCCGCGCCCGCTGACGGCGCTCACGCCGCTCACGCCGCTCGCGCCACCGACGCCGCGGCCCGCGGCGGCGAGCGGCTGCAGAAGGTCCTCGCGCACGCTGGCCTCGCCTCGCGCCGCCAGGCGGAAACCTGGATTCGCGCCGGCCGCCTCACCATCAACGGCGCGCCCGCCACGCTCGGCTCGCGCGTGGTGGCCAGCGACGCGGTGCGCCTCGACGGACGACGGGTGCGCGCCCGGGCCGCCGCACCGGCGGCTGCGGCGGCGGTGTTTCTCTGTCATCGCTCCCCCGGCGAGTCGCTGGCGATGCCCGCGACCGCCGCTGCGGGCGCCGGCGTCGCCGCGCGGCCGGCGATGCTCGAGCGGCTGCCGCGGCGCAGCGGCCGCCGTTTCACCGCCGTGAGTCCGATGCCACGCGTCGACGGCGGCATCGAGCTGGTGAGTGCCGACGGGGAGCTGGCCGCGCGCCTGCAGCGAGCGGTGCACGCGCTCTCAAGCCGCTTCGGTGTGCGCGTGCGCGGCGCGCTCACCGCGGTGCAGCTGCAGGGGATCGCCAGCGGCACGCTCGACAGCGGCGCGCATCTGGAGGTGGCCGGTTGCGAGGCCGCCGGCGGCGAGGGCGCCAATCGCTGGTACACCGTCACGCTACGCGGCGCGAGCGGCAAGCAGGTGCGCCAGCTCTTCGAGCGCCAGGGTGCGCTGGTGAGCCGGGTGCTGCGCACCCAGCTCGGTCCGCTGCAGCTCGGGCGTGCGCTCGCGCGCGGCCAGTTCCGCGCCCTCACTCAGGAGGAGCTTGCGGCGCTGCTGCCCCCCGCTGCGGCTGCCGGCTGAGCATCGAAGGCGCGCCCGCTCACTCCGCGGCTCGCAGGTCCGAGCAGCGCGATATAGGCGCGGGTGAGGGTTTCCGGCAGGGGCAGCGTGTCGGGATCCTCGGCAGGATAAGCCTGGCGGCGCATCGCGGTGCGTGCGCGCCCGGGATTGAGCGTGTTGACGCGCACCGCGGTGATGCCCTCGAGCTCGTCGGACAGCACTTGCGCGAGGCCCTCGAGCGCGAACTTCGACACCGCGTACGCGCCCCAGTAGGCCCGCCCGCGGCGACCGACGCTGCTGGCGGTGAACAGCACCGCGGCGTCGGCGGACTTGCGCAGCAGCGGCAGCAGCACCTGGGTGAGCGCGAAGGCAGCGGTGACGTTGACGTGCAGTACCCGGCACCAGGTCGGCACGTCATAGTGCTCGATGGGCGTGAGCGAGCCGAGGAGCGCGGCGTTGTGCAGCAGGCCATCGAGGCGTCCGTAGCGCTCGAGCACCGCGTCGGCGAGCTGGTCGTAGTCCTGCGCCAGCGCCCTCTCCAGGTCGAGCGGCGCGATCGTGGCCTCGGGCCCACCGCTGGCTGCGATCTCGGCGTGCACGGCCTCGAGGCGCGCGACGTTGCGGCCGATGAGGATCACGCGCGCCTGGCAGCGGGCGCAGGCGAGCGCGACCGCGCGGCCGAGCCCTGAGCCCGCGCCGCTGATGGCGATGACCCGCCCGGCAAGCTCGTCCGGGGCCGGATCGTGATCGCGCGGCTCGAACACCTTGCCGCTCAGCTAAGCCGGTGGCGCGCACAGCGTGCGCGCCAGGCCGTGTCCGGCGGCGGCGCGCCGCGCGGCGCGCCACGCGCGCCAGCCGTCGAGCAGCCGCTGCTGCTCGCGCGGGGCGCTCGCGCACGGCAGGCGTGCCTGCGCGCGCTGCGACTGCAGGCAGGCGAGCGCCGCCCACACGATCACCCCGCGCAGCGGCGGCCGCGCCTGCGGCGCGAGTGCGTTGACGCTCGCGCCGAGCGCGCCGCGCAATTCCTGGTGCCTCGCGTGGAGCAGCGCGGCGAGCTGTGGCGGCCACTGCGCGTGCGCCAGGACT
>Ga0210393_10001635_pt1 | contig 18677 bp, 15 predicted proteins | sample IncBWC27OmetaG_FD_160068 | JGI IMG/M metagenome (GOLD analysis project Ga0210393, IMG submission 160068) | Forest soil microbial communities from Barre Woods Harvard Forest LTER site, Petersham, Massachusetts, United States - Inc-BW-C-27-O ... | reverse complement strand
GACGGATTATAGCGATTGCAGACGCGCTGAACAATGACTGTGCCGACGGGCTAGTGGGTTAGCTTCCGATTTGCCAGTGGTGGCGGTCCTACTTCGGGTTCTTCGAGGGGCGATTGGGATAGGGTGAAACGTGCACGTTGCCGCTCGCTTGAATCTCACCGGTCTTCTCGTTGAAGTCCACCGAGTCAGCGTGCATGACCATCGAACCTCTGTCGCAGAGGACGACGCCTTTAGGGTCTGGGCCACAGGTGATCATTCTCACTTCAACGTCGCCCCTCAAGTGAAGAATCCTTGCACCGCTATCCGAGACATCGCGGTAGGCGCTGGACGCTGTCACATTCAAGCGACCGGGGTTGGTATCCGGAAGAAACTCTGTGAGATGCAGTCTGTTCTCGTGACAGATTGCTTGGGGTGCGACGACAGTGAACTGACAAACGACCAATACCAGCGTGAGAAGTTTCATGAGGCGGGTACCTCCTCTTGCGAAGGCATCATACTCCGGTTTGCATCTGTGACGCCCGAATTGGGCGGATTGGTTGTCTAGGGTAGATGGCTCCCGATGACTCATCTCATCAAAAACTGACCCACTGCCGTTGGCGACAAATAGACGTGCTGCTGATTCGACCGGAGTGGTCTCCAGCGGACGAGTTAGTGCGCGAAGCGGCGGAAGAAGGAATCGGGCTTCCACTGCGGGCGCGCACTGGTGTCGGCGATTGTGCTCAGAAGCTGGCGCAGGATTTCTTCGTAGGTTGCGGCGGCGGCTTTGTCGACGGGTTGCGAAAGATCGTCGGACGGCGCGTGGTAGCGCACGGTCAGCCACTGTTTGAAGATGGCTTCGTCGGGCGAGCCGGGATCGAAGCCGAGATCTAGTTTCACTGCGGGCACGCCGTGGCGGATAAAACTGTATTGATCGCTGCGGATGAATGCGTTGCGCAACGGCTGCGGGTCGGCTTGCACGCGAACTCCATAGGCCGCCGCAGCATCTTTCGCGAGATCGCCGAGACTCGATTCGGCAATGCCTTGCACCTTCAGCACCTTCAGCGGAACGATCGGCAGGAACATGTCGATGTTCACGTCGGCGACGATCGATTTTTCCGGCACCGTGGGATGTGTGGCGAAATATTTCGAGCCGAGCAGGCCTTTCTCCTCTGCCGTAACAATCACGAAAAGAATTGAACGCTTCGGGTGCGGCTGATCCTTCCACGATCCCGCAATCTCCATCACCGCGGCTGTGCCGGACGCGTTGTCCATCGCGCCGTTGTAGATTTTGTCGCCGTTGATCGGCTCGCCGATTCCGAGGTGATCGATGTGAGCGGACAGCACGACGTATTCATTCTTGAGCGCCGGATCGCTGCCGGGAAGCTTTGCAACCAGATTGGCGGACTCTACCGGTTTGGTCTTCGTCGTGGCATGGGCCTTCAGCGAAACCGCGAGCGGAAAACGCGGCAGCGGCTTTCGATCTTTAGCGAGCGCGGCGATCTCGGCGAAGCTGTGTCCCGATCCGGCGAATAATTTTTCCGCGTTCCCAGGATTGAAGATCAGCGCCAGCTTGAGTCCTTCGCTTTCGTCAAATTCCTTGCCGACCAGATCCATCGACGTTTGCGTGCGGCTCGAACTCATGCGTGACCAGGGGATGTCCATCGACCCAGGATTCGGAATTGCGATTAAGCCGATAGCTCCCGCGGATTTGAGAGATTTCCATCGTTCGAGGGTCGTCTGGTAGTGGGCCGACAAAGCCGTCGGTGTATCCGCGATAGAGCCTTGGATGTAGACGACGATTTTTCTCTTGAGGTCGAGCCCGGCGAGATCGTCGTAGTTTTGTTCGGGAATTTTAAGTCCGTAGCCGATGAAGACGAGCTTTGCGGTGATCGCATCCGGCGTAAGATTCACGCGCGTGGAAAAGTAGGCATCGTCACCGAGCACGAGCGGCTCGGCCTTTCCACCCGAAATCAACGCGGCCGACGATTCGCTTTCGACAATTTCGCGCGAGACGAATTTCACAGGCTGGTAGTAGCCGTCGGTGCCGGCAGGCTCGAGTCCGGCTTTCTTGAACTGCTCAACGACGTAAGCTTGGGCTTTGCGCAAGCCCTCGCTGCCGGTTTGGCGGCCTTCGAGATTATCGTCGGCGAGAAATTGGACATGCGCCCACCAGGCATCGCCTGAGAAGTGTGTCGCGGCTGTCTGAGCGAATGTCGTTGCGGCCAGAAGGAGAAGCGCTGCGGAGATGGATGGGAACGCGAAGCGTCGGTACATCGGTCGAACCTCGGGGTTGGGTGTTTGAACGGGCGCAGCATATCAGGTTGAGTTGGGTTGAGCCAAGGAACGGACAAGTAGAGGCATCGCCGATTGCGCGACAGCGAGGCGATGTTTTGGCAGACGAAGACGGGCACGGCGGTGCCGTGCCCCTACCGCGGTCGCGCCTGGGCGCGGACGCAGTGCGGAAACGTTGACAATCCGGATACGGTTGTATTGACCGGCTCAATTGCACCACGTAGGATTCGGCCAAGCAATCAGCAAGCGAAGAAATCGGCTGTCCGTTGCGACGGAATCGCACAGGGGGTGGACGTGTACTGTTCCAAGTGTGGAACCAATCTGGCTGACAACGCCACGTTTTGCAGCCGATGCGGGGCGCAAATTGTGGCAGTGACTCCGGCCGCCGTTCCAGCGGGCGCCCCAGCGCCTTTGGCTACAGCAGTTCCTGCCGGCGCAATCGCGGGCGGATACGCGGTTGCGCAGCCTGCTGTGTACGTCCAGCCACTTCCTCTGGTCACGTATGCGGGATTTTGGCTCCGGGTGCTCGCCTATCTCATCGACATGATTGTTCTTGGAATCTTCGCCGTGCCAATCCTGATCGGCGCCGCGATGGTGATGGGAATCGGAGGAATGATCGAGAGCATTCCTCACAATCAGGATCCGTTTATGAACGGGTTGCCGCCGGCGTTCATACTGTTTCTGATGTTTTGCGGTGGCCTTAGTCTTTTTGGGACGTGGCTCTACTTTGCGCTACTGGAAAGCTCGGAATGGCAGGGAACGGCGGGGAAGAAGGCTCTTGGGTTGATCGTCACGGACATGGAGGGGCGCAGGGTTACGTTCCTGCGCGCGACCGCCCGGTATTTTGCGAAGTATGTGACCCACTTTACCTTTTTCATTGGCTACATCATGGCGGGATTCACGGAAAAGCGGCAGGCGCTGCACGACATGATCGCCAGCTGTTTGGTTTTGCGACGAGGTTAGCAGCATTCCGGTTGGCGGCAGGCAACGGCTGGCGGGATAAACCTGCCTCTACAGAGAAGAAGAGAATCAGCCTCAAGACGCCATGATCGTGCGGACATGGGGCGCAGCGTGCTGCGCCCCTACACCATTGCTTCGGGCTTCTACGATTTCGTTCTGCGACTTCCTACAGGTAAGTGTGGATGGTGCCGTTTCCGCGTCGCGCTACCGTTGGCTCACCCCCTAGGCAATTCCTCGGAGTGGGCAACGGAGACGGTCATGCGCAACTGGAATTTGAACTGGAATTGGAAGAGCCCCTGGATCAAGGCATCGTATGTGGCGGCGGTCACCACTCTGTTTACGTTTGTGGGGTGCTGGGCGGTGCTTGCGCACCAGGATGCGGCTCCTCCGGCGGCGACATCCGGCGCCAATGACACGACGTTCGCCAAGAAGGCGGCGGCGGGCGGCATCGCTGAGGTCAAGATGGGGCAACTTGCGCAGCAGAAGGGAACCGCGGCGTCGGTGAAGAAGTTTGGGGCGCGCATGGTCGAAGACCACAGCAAAGCGGGCGACGAACTGAAGCAGGCGGCATCGCAGTCGAGTATTACGCTGCCGAACGACATGAGCGCGAAGGATAAGGCGACCTACGACATGCTTTCGAAATTGTCGGGAGCGGCGTTTGATCGCGCTTACGCTCGCGATATGGTGCGCGATCATGAGGAAGATATCGCTGAATTCAACAAAGAAGCGAACGGCGGGCAAAATCCGGCGGTGAAAGATTTCGCGACGCAGACTTTGCCGACGCTGCAGGATCATTTGAAGGAAGCGAAAGAAATGCGACAGAACGTTGCGCCGGGGAGTCCTGCGGCGGCGAAGAATGGCGCGGGGAATACAGGTCGGCGCTAACGGCTGACGGGAAGAAGAAAAAGATAACGCAGAGACGCAGAGAGCGCGAAGACTCGTGGAGGAACGAGAAGTCGGCGACGATTTTTGGTGAAAAGGAGTTTGATCGGGGCTGGCCGATTCGGGCTAGCCTTTTTTCGTTTCGGCGCGCTGCTTTTGCAGTTTCAGCGCGGTTGTGCGGAGCGTTTCGGGCACGTTTTTGTTTGTGGTCAAACGCTTGAGGTCGATCGGGTTCATCATCGGAAGCAGGTTCAAGCTGACGTCGAGCGGCGTCTTGGCGTTGTTGAGCAGGTTTCGCACAACCACATAATTTTTTCGAAAGTTTCGATTTGTCGCGATGAGCCGCAGGATCTCGTCGGTCAGTGAGGACATCGACGCGAACGCTTCGACTTCCTGGTTGGTCAGGCGCGGCGATTGCAGCACGGCGCGCTGTACGACTTTGTTCGTATCTTTAATCAGCGTACGGCGTGCTTCCGATCCGCCCTTGATGGCGAACTGGACGCGCTGCGAGACCGTCATTTTTCCGAGCTTTTGTATGAGCGTTTGGCGTTTGGCGACGTCTGGCTCGGCATCAGCGGCGGCATCGGCCAGTGCTGCTTCGCCGAGCGTTGCGTCCGTCAAGACTTCGCGAAGCACCCTTTGTTGCGTTTCGGTTAGAGCTGGATTTTTGAGCAGCGCGGCTGCGAGTGCGCTCGAATCGCTGATGCGGTCGAGGTCGTCGATGAGCTCTTTGAGCGACGCCGCCGGCAGCGTCGGTGCGATGCCGATAAACCTCTCGGCCGGGCAATTCCTATTTTCAATTAGCGCGATGGCGATGCCGGGTTTGTCGATGAGCTGACGCGAAGCGTAGGCAAACAGCGCAGGCGTTGCCGTCGAGCGTTTCAACGCTTCGACGAAGGATTCGATGGGTTGGGTGACCGCAGCTTCATCGGCGTGCTTCGCGATTGCGGCATCGGGATCCGCCGCGAGAACGGCCAGCACTTCAGCGCGGTCTACGGGCGTGAGTTGCGCGCCACCGGTGCAGACGGCGAGCTTGTTTTCGCGGGTGGCGCGGCCACTGCGAAGTTCTTCGACGAGTTCAACGCTGAGCGTTTCCACTGGGTGCCTGCCTTAAGTCTTTCTGGCTGAGCACCATTGTACCGGACGCTCCGGCAGAGGTGAGCGGCGGCATTGCTTGGCCGTTCAACTCCAGCAACACCACGTCGGGGTGGGCGGCAGAGACGACGAACTGGTTTTTGGCGAAGAGGCGGCGGGTTTCGCCGGCGGGCAGACGGCTGTCGAGCACGATGCGGCCGTCGGCGACGACGCGTACGCGGGTCTGGCCGGAGGTGGAGACGGCGAGATCGAGGCGCTGCGGGTCCGAGGAATTCGCAGCTGGGTCTGCGTTCGGACTTGGTAGCTGTGGCGCAGGCAAAGCTGCGTTCGCTCCGGGGGCAGCGGGCGCGGTTCCGGGCGATTGAACCTGCCCTGACGGAGTCGCGGCGGTTGCCGACGCGGCGAGTGCCGCGCGCTTTGCCGCTCGACGCGCTGCGTATCGGTGCCAGCCGTAAACCGAGCCCCAGACTGCGCCGACGAGGAGTAGCAAAATGGCAATGCCGGCGATCGCGACGGCCCATTTTGGTGGCGATGGAATCGGGTCTTCGGCGAGGGACGACATCGCGGGGCGCTGTTCACCGTAGGCGAGGTCATACTCGGAGAGCAGATTTTCTTCGTCGAGCCCGAGGTAGCGTGCGATGGCGCGCACAAATCCGCGGTTGAAAACGCCGCCGGGCAGCTTTTCCCAGTCTTCGCGCTCGAATGCTTCCAGGAAACGCGGAGGGATGCGCGTAGCGACCGTCACTTCGTTGAGGGTCACTTCGCGCAGCTCACGCTCGCGCTTTAGTAATTCACCGAAACTTCCTTTGGTCATGCAGCCGAATCCCGTGTGCAGCAGAGCAACTTCGGTGCCACTGTGGGGCCAGTGTGGGTTGTGTTACGCCGGGGAGATCGCCAACACCCGAATCACCGAGGCCGGAGCGCGCCGCGCCGGCTCGATCCGAGACCGGAGCCGAATCCAGAAGAAAAATCGCTCTCGGGGGCACTATAAAAGGGCGTGATGGGTGTGTCAAACAAACGAGGGGGATTAGCGGATAGAAGCGCTTTGGAATGCGATTAGATCGCGATCAATGGACTTCGCTGAAAACGAATCCGTGGGGCTTGGCGTTCGTGTGGCACGCAAAACAGGAGGCGCCTGCGTCGGGGACGGCGTCTTTTGTCTGGTCGTTGGCCCAGAAGCGTTCGAAACGCCAGCCGCCGGTGGTCTTATAGAGGCTCGAGTCTTTGATCATCACGTCTACTCGGCGGCGGTCGCCTTCGAAGATGACGCCGCCCTTCTGTTGAGCTTCGCGCAATTCGTACACGATGATCGAGCCGTCCGGGAATTCGCCCGACGCGTAACCGTCGGCAGCCTTGGGATTCGCGAAGATGTGGTGCATTCCTTGTTCGCTCTCGGGGAGTGTTCCGCCGGGCAGGATGACTCCGGTGCCGACGTGTATCCAGCGGCGAAAGCCGTCGGGGTATTGGGCGGATTCGGCGGCGCACAAGAGGCTGACGGACAGCGCGATAAACACCAGGGAGAGCGGTACCCAAGTTGGAATGCGGAGAAGAGTCGCGTGAGGATTGCCGGGGCGTTTTGTCATGGCCGCATACTGCCGCGAGGCAGGACGCGCTGTATTGTAAAAAATTCAACTTCTCGCGGCGACGACGAGCGGCGCGCGGACTGCATCGCGAGCTTGTCGGCTGTACTCGAGCGGCGTTACGCCGGCGAACATCCGAAAATCGTGGATGAGATGCGCCTGGTCGAAGTAACCGCAGTCTGCGGCGAGCCCCGCCCAATTCACGGGCAGTCGCTTTTCGATGCAACTTAGCAGGGCGTGGAATCGCCGCACGCGGCCGAATAGTTTTGGCGTGAGGCCAACCTGCTCTCGAAATAATTGAATGAATCGGGTGTGGCTGAAGCCGGTGTCCGATTGTATTTGGCGAATCGTTCGCAGAGCGCCCTCGCGCGACAACTGATCGATCGCGTACGCAACCGCGGGGGGAATGGGAGCGGCGCGCTCGAGCTTGCGGCTCAGATATTTTTCGACCACCTGAAACTGCGCATCCTCGCCCGGCGCCGCGCATAGCTCGTCGAGCAGGCGTTCTGCCTCGCTCGGAAAAAGATCGCTCAGCGCGATGTCGTCATTGTGCAGCTCATGTGCAGCGACCGGGAAGAACACGCGACCCGCGCCCGGACGAAACAAGACGCCGATCACCTCCGTGGACTCCGACGGGTCCATATGAAACGACATCGAGTAGGGTCCAGCCAGCAGCGGCACGCGAACGCTCAGCACCCTGTCGTCGAAATAGTAGGAAGCGGTCGGCTTCTTCAGATGAATGACCAGCGCCATCGCGCCATTCGGATAGACACGCTGGCGCGACGAGGGCATCCCAGAGTTTGCTGCTCGCCAGATGTGCTCGACATATCGCGAGAGCGGGAAAGGCGGTTTGTAGATGCACTGTGCCATAGCCGTGCGCTAAAGGGAGAGACGTATCCGCGAACCGGACGTCTCACGTTGGATAGGGAAGGAAGGTCGTGAGCTGGCTGTTGTGTCGGGGCGGATTCATCAGGAACTGATGTTTCGACGCATTGATCGTGGTAGGCTCGGCTCCTCCCTGGCGAACCTTCGGCCCTTTCGACGAACGAAAAAATCCAATAGCACTTGTTTCACGACGCGCATCTATTTCTGACGGAGGAATCCATGAGCTCAAAGCCAGTACTCACCCCAAGCCCGGCCGCCGTTGACATGAAGTTTGAGATCGTCGTCATCCCGGTTTCGGATATCGATCGCGCGAAGGAGTTTTACCTCAAGCTCGGCTGGCGGCTCGACGCCGATTACGCCGCACCCGAGAACGTTTTCCGTGTGATTCAGTTCACGCCGCCAGGCTCGGGCTGCTCGGTTATTTTCGGCAAAGGAGTTACGGCATCGGAACCCGGTACTTCGCAGGGCCTGTATTTGATCGTTTCTGATATCGAAGCTGCTCGCAAAGAGCTGGCCGAGCGCGGTATCGACGTGAGTGACGTATTCCATAGCGACGGCGTTTACACCGGCTCGGATGAACCCTACCTTTTTGGCCAGCGCCGGGTGAGCGGCCCCGATCCTGGGAATGGCAGCTATCGCTCGTTTGCTTCGTTCCGCGATCCAGACGGAAACGGATGGCTGTTCCAGCAGATCACGGCGCGATTGCCGGGCCGGATTGATTCGGCGGCGACGACTTTTGCCTCGATCCAGGATCTCGCCAACGCCATGCGCCGCGCCGAAGCCGCGCACGGCGAACACGAAAAGCGCCTGGGCACACGGGATGAGAACTGGCCCGACTGGTACGCGGAATATATGGTTCACGAACAGTCCGGCGAAAAACTTCCGGAATAAAACGAAAGCTATCTCTGTTATTTAGGCGACGGAGGCACCGTGAGAACACGGCGTGCTCCAACGCCGCTAAAGGAGGAATCCATGAGCACTCCAGCCGTTGCGCCTCAGTCTCAGCGCGTACCGCAACTTCTCGGGCAGACTGTCGTGGTAATTGGCGGCAGCGCAGGGATCGGGCTCGAAACCGCGCGGCAGGCTCGTGCGGAAGGTGCGAAGCTGATCCTTGCGGGGCGCAATGCCGAGCGCCTGCAAGCTGCGGCGAAGGAACTCGAAGCGGAGAGCACGTCAGCCTTCGATGCTACGGATGCCGGCGCGCTCGATCAGTTCTTCCGCGATCTTCCGACCCCGATTGACCACGTGATGGTCACCGCCGGCCGCCCCTTTTACGGACGTCTGCTCGACATGGATTTCGCGCAAGCGCGCTACACATTGGAATCGCATTTGGTGTTGGCGATTCAGGTTGCACGCCACTCCGTGCATAAAGTGAGGCCGGGCGGCGCGTTGCTTTTCATCGGTGGAACCGGCGCGCGGCGCCCGGGAATTGGTCTCGGCATTACGTCGGCGCTGACTGCGGCATTTCCTGCCCTCATTGCCAACCTTGCGCTCGAGGCCGCGCCTGTTCGAGTCAATCTCATCGCGGCCGGGTTCGTCGATACGCCGCTTTCGGCTGAGCTGCTCGGCGAGGATCTCGAAAAACGTCGCAAGCAGCTGCGCGATACGAATCCGATCGGCCGAGTCGTCACCGCGGTCGATGTTGCCGCGCTGGCGGTACACATCATGACGAATACGGCGCTGACCGGTGCGACCTACGACATCGACGGCGGGCAGCAGTTGGTCGCACGCTGACGAGCGAGATTCAACAATCATAGGGAGAGAGGCTCAATGCAATTTATAGCTAGAGGTGTGTCTTGATCCGCATATTGCGCGCGGCGGTGCTCATCGCAGTTGTCGTCGCATCATCCCAGCTGTCTGCGCACGCGCAGGAAAAGGAGCGAGCCGTGGAAAATTCGACGTCATATCGCACGGTGCAAGTCGATGGACTCTCAATCTTCTATCGCGAAGGCGGCCCGAAAGACGCGCCGACGATTTTGCTGTTGCACGGGTTGCCGTCGTCATCGCGAATGTTTGAGCCGCTCTTTGCGAGGCTCTCCGATCGCTATCACCTCGTCGCGCCCGATTATCCTGGATTCGGCCACAGCGACTGGCCCGATCCCAAAAAATTCGCGTACACCTTCGATCACATCAGCGACGTTATGAATCACTTCGTCGAAGCCATCGGCCTCACAAGGTACAACCTATATATGCAGGACTACGGCGCCCCGGTTGGTTTTCGCATGATCCTGGCGCATCCCGAACGAGTCGATGCGCTGATCGTCCAGGATGGGGTCGCGCACAACACCGGCCTCGGTAAAAACTGGGAAACGCGCCGCGCCTTCTGGGCGGACCGCGCGAAGTATGAGAGCGCGTTGCGAGAAAATTTGCTGTCGCTCGCGGCCACCAAAGCGCGCCACGTCGGCAACGATCCCAACGTCGAGCGCCACGACCCTGATCTCTACACCGACGAATATTACTTTCTCAATCGCCCCGGCCAAGGCGACATTCAGGTCGATCTTTTCTACGACTACCGCACCAACGTCGAAAATTATCCGAAGTGGCAAGCCTGGATGCAGAAAAATCAGCCGCGTCTCCTCGTGGTTTGGGGCAAGTATGAAGTCTCGTTTGATCCATCCGAGCCCGACTCGTACAAGCGCGACGTACCAAACGCCGAAGTACACATCGTCGACGGCGGCCACTTCGCCCTCGACACCGCCGCAGACCCAATCGCCGAGTACATTCGCAATTTCGTGAAAGCGAAGTAGGTTCAGCTCGCTGAGCCGCCATTTCTCCCTAGTCAGTCGCTCAGCCCGTCGATTCTGACGCTATAATCCCTCCGCCCATGACCCTTGCCGCGGGATCAAAACTCGGCCCCTACGAAATCCTCGCGCCGCTCGGCGCCGGCGGCATGGGCGAAGTATTTCGCGCGCGCGACACGCGCCTCGGCCGCGACGTCGCCATCAAAATCTTCCCGGAAAAATTCTCCGGCCGCCCCGAACTGCGCGAACGCTTCGAGCGCGAGGCGCGGACGATCTCCGCTCTGAGTCACCCGCGCATCTGCACCATTTACGACGTTGGCCACCAGGACGACGTGCAGTACCTCGTCATGGAGTTTCTCGAGGGTCAAACACTCGCCGAGCGCATCCAGAAAGGGCCGCTGCCGCTCCGAGAGATCGTGCGGATCGGAATGGAAATCTGCGAGGCGCTGGAGGCGTCGCACCGCGCATGGATCGTTCATCGCGACCTGAAGCCCGCCAACGTCATGCTCACCGCGAGCGGCGCCAAGCTGATGGACTTCGGTCTGGCCAAGGCGAGCGCCGCATCCGCGAGCGGCGGCACGACGGAAACGGGCGGTCCGCTATTCTCCGCCGCGGAAACCGTCAGCGGACCGAGCCCGCTTTCGCCGCTTACCTCAGCGGGGCAGGTGATTGGCACGATCCAATACATGTCGCCGGAACAGCTCGAAGGAAAAGAAGCCGACGCGCGGTCCGACATTTTTGCGTTCGGCGCGGTCCTGTACGAAATGGCGACGGGGAAGCGGCCGTTCGCCGGCAAAAGTCAGATCAGCCTCGCGACGGCGATCCTCGAAAAAGATCCGGAACCAATCCGAACGTTGCAGCCTTCGCTACCGCCGGCGCTCGATCGCGTCGTCCGCGCATGCCTCCAGAAAAATCCCGAAGATCGGTTTCAATCCGCTCGCGATGTGCGGCTCGAACTCAAATGGATTTCGGAAACTGCGGCAGAACCCGCCGCGCCCACAGCCGAAAAAGCCCAGAGCCGTTCGATCCTTCCCTGGGTTGTCGCTGCCGCCGCAATCATCTTAGCCGCGGGTCTCCTTTTGTTCGTCCCGCGGAAACTTCCATTTCCTCGCTACCGCATGGTGGGCTTCCGCGCCGGTACATTACAAAACGCGCGCTTCTCGCACGACGGGCAGACCATCATCTTTAGCGGTGAGTGGGAAGGCGGCCCGCCGCAGGTTTCGACGACGCGCATCGGCACCCCGGAGTCGCGCGCTCTCAGCATACCGTCGGCGACGCTTGCGTCCATTTCGCCGTCAAATCAGGTTGCTGTGCTAGAGGAATGCGAGCCGATGTTTCTCTTCGACTGTGGCGGCACGCTGGCGACGTTCAATCTTGCCGGAGGTGCTCCGCGACAAATCGCCGGCCACATCGCATACGCCGACTGGAGCCCAAAGACGGAGCAACTCGCGATCGTCGTGGACGAGCCCAACAACGCGCGCCTGGAATTTCCCCCGGGCCATGTGCTTTACCAGCAGAACAGCGGCTGGCTCGGCCATCCCCGATTTTCGCCCGACGGCGCGCTCATCGCGTTCGAGAATCATCCGATCGATTCCGACGACGGCTCGCTGGATGTCATCGACTTACAGGGCAATCACACGATCATCACCGACGGATGGGTCAGCCTCGAGGGCCTCGCGTGGCGGCCCGATGGAAAGGAAATCTGGTTCGCCGGCACTCTGAAAACTTCTGGCTGGGCCGATGCCGTTCACGCGATCACGCTCGACGGCAAGGATCGCATCGTGCTCGCAATGCCGTGGGTGCGCCTGCTCGACGTTTCCAGCGACGGCCGCGTGCTGCTCGCGTATCAGGATTGGCGCCGCATCCTGATCGGCAAGTTCCCGGGCGATCCAGCGGAGCATCCGTATTCGTGGCTCGACGATACGAATGCGACGGCAATTACCGATGACGGGCACGCGCTCACGTTCGTCGAATCGGGCGAGGTCTACTACATCGCCCAAGATCGCCAGTCCTACTATCGCAAGACAGATGGCTCGCCTGCGGTGAGTCTCGGCGTCGGCCAAGCCGCCGTTTCGCCCGACGGGAAATTTATTCTGACGTACGGGCGAAAGAACGCGCTCACCTTAAGCCCCGTCGGACTGGGTGCCACGAAGCAACTTCCCATGGCGGGCCTGACGATGGTCGATCACGTCGCCTGGTCCGATGACAATCGTCAAATTGTCTATGAGGGGCTCACTGCGGAAAAAGACTGGAACGTCTATACGCAGAGAGCGGACGGTAGTGGTCCACCCGACCTGGTTGCGCTCAAAGGACGCGATGCGTTTCCGGTGTTGTCGCCCGACGGGCGTGTCGTTGCCCTGCGCGATGCGAGCAAAGGCCTCGTATTGATTCATCTTGAGGAGAGTTCCAATCAGAATAAGGTTGAGCGTGAAATGATTCGCGTCAACGAATCGCTTCCCGATGAGCATCCGATTCGTTTCTTCGACCAAGGCCGGTCGCTCTTGACCGCGGAAGTCACGGGGAAGGGAACGTCCATCACTTCAATCGAACTTGCTACCGGGCACCGCCAGGCGTTTCGTCAGTTGACAACGCGAATGGTCGTCGGCAGCCAGAATATGGTGGTGACGCCGGACTTGAAGTATTACGCCTACGCCGCCCCGAACTACCTCTCCGATTTGTACCTCGTCGAAAATCTAAAGTAGCTCGATACGAAATTAGCGTTCCGTCCGCCCGGCACGATCTCTTTGGAGTGCGGCGATTCATCGCCGCCTTTACGGTCAAAACCCATCCACCCAAATCATCAGCGCGAACGAAACACGGAAATGCGACCCGAGTCATTTGGATCGAGCGTCAGCCACGCTTCCGCCATAACAATCGTCGTACATGGCCCAAACGAGCAAACTCGAATCGCGCGTGTGTCGGCTTCGGCTCGCAACCGATCCAACACCGTCCGCAGAATCGCTCCCCGGAACGGCGTGTAAAGATAGAAGACCGTCCCGCTCGACAAATCGGCATCCCGCGCATCGTGAGTAAGAAATGTCGCGCTGTGTAGGCGCAACTCCTCGGCGCTGTGTCGTGCACACTCAACATATGCAGGCTCAAGATCGATGCCGATCGCGCGCGCCGATGTGCAGATCGCGATCAGCAGCGGCACGTGTCCCAGGCCAGAGCCGAGATCGACAAAGACATCTTTCGGCGTGAACTTCGCCCGGCGAATCATCTCGAAGATGTGACGTGCCGGTGTCGGCTGGTACGCCACCATTTCCGATGGCAAATCGATCTTCGGTTTATCTGGAACCACGAATCGGAAGACGCCGCTGAGCAATTCATCAAGGCAGTCGTAGCTGTCGCCATCCTCGGGCGCGTTCGTTTGTTTCATTCCTTTGTCTACAACTTCGGCGGTGCATCGAAGCAACGCATCGCGACCGGCGCCACTGCGAATCGAATCGCGGATGCTTTCGTACAGGCGCGAATTCGCGGCTTCAAGTTCAGCCTGCAGCTCTCTCGCTCGCTCATGCAGCGCGACATGATCAGCTCTTGCGCCACCGTATGAAGCCTCCGAATCCAAATGGAAAGCATCCAGCCGGTCCAACGCCGCGGCGCGTTGGCGAAAGCAGTCGGAGTTCGTCAGGTATCGATCGGCCTCGATCGCTCTCACCAGGTTTTGAAGTGCTGCAAAACCGCTCAATCTTCGAATTCCTTTCGCTGCCGCCGACCTAAGCTCCAGCATACCAACGCATCCGCTGGTAGCAACCTCGCCACTCCTGTACCACGACTTTCTTGCTTCGCCTGCTACCCAGCGCGATACTGGCGACGATAGGCGTACTGCGGCCGATTGCGTCCCCGCGGCTGAAGACCATGCCGAACAAGTTGGAATGCCACTCAAGGGACAGGTCTAAACGAACGTGGAGGACGTGAAACAATTTCCCGCCGTCGAACGCCGCCGCAATCAGAGCGTTCCCTACGAGCAGCGCGAAGCGGGCGAAGTCGCGGTTTTTCAAGAGCTTGGTAAGGCGCTCACCTCTTCGCTACAGCTCGACCAAGTCCTCCGTACCATCATGGAAAAGATCGATGAGTTTCTGCGGCCTGATAATTGGTCGTTGCTGCTGCTCGACGAAAATACCAACGAACTCTATTTTGAATTGGCAGTCGGCAAAGCTTCGCAAGCATTGAAAGATGTGCGCGTGAAGCTCGGACAAGGTATCGCCGGATGGGTTGCGGCGAACGGCGAAGCTGTCGTCGTGCCCGACACCTCGAAGGACACGCGCTTCTTCGGTAAGGTCGACGAAAAGACCAAGATGGAGACGCAATCGATCGTTGCCGTGCCGGTGAAGTTTCGCGACACGTGCCTTGGCGTCATCGAGCTGATCAACTGCATCGGTCCCGACGGGTTCGACGCGCGCGATTTGAAATTGCTCGAAGCGTTGTCGGATTTTGCTGCGATCGCGCTCGAAAATGCGCGCCACGTGAAGCGCATCCACGAACTCACGATTACCGACGATTGCACGTCGCTCTACAACGCGCGGCACATGCAGTTCATTCTCGAAACCGAGATCTATCGCTCGCAGCGTTACAACTACGAATTTTCGGTGGTTTTCATCGATCTCGACCATTTCAAGCAGGTCAACGATACGCACGGACACCTCATCGGCTCGCGCCTGCTAGCCGAAATCGGCAATGCGCTCAAATCTCACTGCCGCTTGATCGACTTTGCGTTTCGTTACGGCGGCGATGAATTCGTGATTCTCCTGCCGCAAACGTCGAAAGAGAACGCGCTCAACGTCGCGCGCCGCCTGCACAAATTGATTCGTGAATCCAAGTGGCTCGATCAATCCGGAGTGAGCGTGCGCGTAACGCCGAGCGTTGGCGTCGCGTCGTACCCCGTGGACTCGCGCACCAAAGAAGGGTTGCTGCACCTCGCCGACGAAGCCATGTACCTCGTAAAGAACACCAACCGCGACAGCGTCGCCGCCGCCAACATCGGCATCCTGCCGGACACAGTCACGACCGCTGCCGAATCGGCCAGCTGATTCTCGCTCATACGATAAGAAGTAACGTTGCGTCGGTCTTTGCGCATCAGAATACGCGTAGCTACAACACAGACAGAGTTTTGCTTACACTGAATCATGCGCAGAAGTGAAGCGGCGCGGTACGCGCGCTGGTCGGCGGCGGTAGCCCTCGTTCTCGCGGGCATCACCACGGCCGTCTATCTAAAACGCGGATACACCCGCCACATCGAGCGCAAGCAAGCGCCTCCCGCTGCTCCAAAAGACGTCACGCGCCAATCCAACGGCATCAATTTCAAAAAGGTCGAGCAGAATCGCACGATCTTCCAGGTGCAGGCCTCGAAATCCACCGAATTCAAAGGCCAGGACGCCAGCCTCCTCGAAGAAGTCGTCGTTACAATTTTCGGCAAAGCCGGCGATCGCCACGACATCCTCCGCACGCACAGTTGCCAATACGATCAGAAATCCGGCGACATCGCCTGCGGCGGCGACGTCCGCATCGACGCCATGAGCGCTTCCGATGCCGAACTCGCCGAGCGCAATCCCTCTCTCGCCGAAGCGCGCTCTACACGCATCGAGACGCGCGGCGTTACCTTCAATCGCGAGAGCGGACTCGCAAGCACCAACGAGCGCGTGACATTCGCATTCCCCAGCGGCACTGGCGACGGCATCGGCCTTCAGTACAACTCCGACGAAGGCACGTTGCGTCTTCTGCATGACGTCCGCCTTCGCCTCACGCAGGCGCCCGCCACCGCCGCCAAGAAAACTGGAGTATCTGCGGCCGTGGATCCCAAAGCCGGCCAGGACGTCCGCGTCAAAGGCTCATCGCTCGATTTCTCGCGAGACTCTCGCCTGCTTCACCTTCTCGGACCCACAGAAGCCGAAACCGCCGCCGAGCGCCTGACTGCTGGCGAACTCACCCTCACGCTCGACGACGACTTCCGCGCGCAAACTCTCATCGCTTCCACCGTCGGCGACGATCGCCCTCGCGTTGTCTCCACCAAGCCCGGCGAAGCGATGAATCTCGAATCCGACACGCTCACCGCGCATTTCGTTCCTCAAGGCTGGATCACAAAGCTCGACGCCGCCGGCCACGTCACCGGGTCCCGCAAAAACGACACCGACGAAGACGCCATGGCCGGTGACACCGGCACGCTCACCTTCTGGCCGCGCTTCAGCCAGCCGAAAGAACTCAACGTCAACGGCAACGCCGTCCTGCGAACGAAGGAAGAAAAAACCGGCGACACGCGCACGCTGCAAACCGCTGCGTTCCGTATGGAATTCAGCGGCGGCAAAGAACACGAATCCAGCAAGCCGCTCACCGCCGAAACGCTCGCCGCCGGAACGATGGAGTGGACCGACTCCGCTACGCAAGGCGGCGTGATCGTTCCCGTCCGAACGCAGCTTCAGGCCGACAAACTCGCGATGACCTTCACCGACGTCACCGGCAAACCAAAGGAAGTGCACGCGAACGGCAACGTCCACACCGAGCGCTGGCTCACCGGCCACGCCGTCCAGACCGCGACCGCCGCCACCGGCACCGCGCTTATGGCGCAGGATGGCGGTTGGTCACAAATGGACTTGCAGGGCGACGTGAAACTCAAAGAAGCCGACCGCAACGCCCAAGGCGATCACGCCGTCTTCGACCGCGCCGCGCAAACCGCAACGCTCACCGGCCACGCCGTCGCCCGCGACGCCACGACGGAAACGCACGCACGCCGCATCGTCTTCACGCAAAACACGGGCGACATCTTCGCCGACGGCGGCGTCCGCTCCACCGATTACTCCGCCAAGAGCAGCGCGGTGCAACTCGCGCCCGCGCCGGCAAACATCACCGCCGATGAGCTTCATGGAAACTCGAAAACCGGTCGCGCGCTCTACACCGGCAAAGCGCGCCTTTGGCAAGGCGATTCCGTACTGGAAGCAAGTTCCATCGAGCTCCTGCGCGATACGCACGTCCTCAACGCCTCCGGCAACGTGCGAGCCGTCTTCCCGCAATCGGCAGGCGGACCTGCCATCGGCCCGTCCGCGCAAGCCGCGAAGCAGCCGTCCTTCAATCCGCCGTCGCGCCCGGTAAACGCCGCGCAAGGCGCACCGAAAAAAGCGCAGCTCTGGCACACCGCCAGCGAAACACTTACCTACAACGACATCGAAGGTCACGCCCGCCTCGAGAAAAATGTGGTCGTCCAATCCGCAGACCAAAAAATGCGCGGCCCGATTCTCGATTTATATTTCACAAAGGCGCCTGCAGCCGACGCGACGCAAGCCGCAGGCAATGCAAACGGCTCAACCCCGGGTGCCAACGCCAACTCGGCCAACTCAGCTGCGCAAGCTCCATCGGGCTCCCGCCAAATCTCCCGCGCCGTCGGCACCGGCGGCGTCACCGTCGAAGAAGGCGGTCGCCGCGCCATCGCCGATCGCGGCGAATACACCGCCGACTCCGGCAAATTCGTCATGACCGGCGGCAAACCCACCCTCTACGACGGCACTTCCGGCACAACCACCGGCACTCAATTGACCTTCTTTTTAGCGGATGATACGATCATCGTCGATTCGGAAAACGGTTCGCGTACGCTGACCAAACACCGAGTCCAACAGTGAAGTTCATCATCCTGACCGCGATTTGATCCACCACGACTGAGGTATGTTGAAGCTCCAAGCCGTCGAACTCAGCAAGTCCTACAAAGGGCGTAAAGTTGTAGACGACGTGGAAGTGGAAATCGGTCAAGGTGAAGTTGTCGGTCTGCTGGGTCCCAACGGCGCGGGAAAAACGACCACCTTCTACATGATCGTTGGTCTGGCCCGCCCAGATTCCGGCCGCGTTCTCCTCAACGGCGACGAAATCACCGACCTCCCGATGTACCTCCGGGCCCGCAGCGGAATCAGCTACCTCCCTCAGGAACCTTCGGTGTTTCGCCAATTGACCAGCGAAGAGAATCTTCTCGCCGTTTTGGAGACTCTTCCTTTAACACCGGAACAGCAGCGCGATCGTTTGGAGGAATTGCTGGTGCAGATGGGTCTGGAGACCGTGCGGCAAAGCAAAGCTTATACATTGTCCGGTGGTGAACGCCGCAGGCTCGAAATCGCGCGCTCTCTGACGCTTCAGCCCTCGTTCATTTTGCTCGACGAGCCTTTCTCCGGCATCGACCCGCTCACCGTCAAAGATCTTCAAGAAATCATCCGCGACCTCAGTCGCTCGGGCATTGGCGTTTTAATCACAGATCATAACGTACGGGAAACACTCACCGTCACGGACC
>Ga0210393_10001633_pt1 | contig 18698 bp, 17 predicted proteins | sample IncBWC27OmetaG_FD_160068 | JGI IMG/M metagenome (GOLD analysis project Ga0210393, IMG submission 160068) | Forest soil microbial communities from Barre Woods Harvard Forest LTER site, Petersham, Massachusetts, United States - Inc-BW-C-27-O ... | reverse complement strand
CAAACCAAAGCGCTTCCGGCATGGTACTGAGAAATCCTTTGGGAGCCAGTAGGGAACGGCCCTGGCTGGAAGCAAAATAGACTACCCAAATCGGGATCGCCAGTGCTGCGATGGCCATTGCAGACCTGGGTAGAACATTCCGTCTTGCGGTTCTCAACAAGACAGCCGCAACTACAAGCCCGGCCAAGAACGCTATCAAAAGCACCGCCGATTGCTGTGTCATGCAATACCTCTATTCTCACCAGGCGCCGCGAGCAGACGTAAGGCCGAGCAAAAAGATGGCAGCAGCCAAAAGACGAGCACGCCTGCCTGGACTTGAGCAGTGTCGAAATGCATTGGGACCGTCAGGAGCTTGGCCACCTGGTAGACAAGTGCCGATCCCACAATTGACATCGAGAGCGCTACAGCAAATGCAGCCCAGACCTTGAATTGCACGTTGTGCTGGCGCATTGTCTCGGTATGATGCGCAAGAATCTCACGGACCTGGGCATTCGAATCTGGTTCACTCGTAAAGGTGAATTCCCGCAACCCCCGAATCGTACGCGCAGTTAGCTCGAGGTAGCGCTTGCAGCCATCACAGTCGCGGATGTGGTCATGGATGAGCTGTCTTTCGCCCTCTGAAACCTCTTCTACGAAAGACCTGTCGATAAGCTCGCGAAATCTCTTGTCACCCTCCATGCGAATCACCCTCCTCAAATGCGGATCTCAGTGCTGCAAGACCGCGATAGATTCTGGACGTCACCGTTGTAGTAGGGGCGCCCAAGACCTGAGCCATCTCCGCAAGAGACAGGTCTTCTTGAAACCTCAGCAGCAAAGCCTCGCGATACAGCGGTGGCAGAATCTGCAGCCGGCCGGCCAGACGCATTGCGTCTTCGCTTCGGGCCGCGGCTTCGAATGGGGAAGGATCGGAAGAGGGTAACAGCAGCATTGCATCGCGATCATTTGGCAAGGATACTGTTGCCACCGCTTTTCGTTTTTTCCGGAGGTAATCTATTGCCAAATTGCGGGCGATCGCGAATAGCCATGGATCAAACCGCTGCCGCCCGTTGTACTGGCTGCCCCGTTGCAGCACGCGAATCCAGGTCTCCTGCGCAAGGTCCTCCGCATACTCTCGCCTCCCGGTGAGGTATAGCAGGTAGCGCACCAGTCGATGCTGACAGCGCTCCACCAGGTCTGCAAGAAGCTCCATATCCCTCTCACGTAAGCCTCGCGCAATCTTTGCCGTTTCGGTTTCGGCTGTCGTATTCAATGTCATGGGAAGAGCCGACATATATCCTGTATACGATCAAACCCCGGCGGATTACTCAACTTTTGACCGAAAAATCACGCTAAGATTTGCCTCGGACGGATATCGGATCAATGGGCGGCAAGGGCCCGACGCGTACAACTCGTTTAATGGCAGACCCCAAATAGCATAGATAGTTGTCGAAACCAGGCGATCACAACTCACGATTCGGGTCTGGCCGGTCTGGGCTCCCGCAGAGTCACGGGCACACCGGATGTTGAGAAACGGCAGCTCGTTGCGGAGTTACCATGATTTTTCCGGGCGAAACGGAAGCGGGCACTGCGGGGACGCGACCATGCCGAGGGATATCCCGGTGGGCTCATCGAGACGATGAACGGGGGCGTGAGAGCTGGTTCTTGCGCCGCCCAACCTCCATCGGATCGAAAGACCCCATGCCTTGAAAATCCCCGCCCGAAGGGCGGAATACTCACTAACGGAGAACGTCGCTTCTCCATTTCAGGCTGAACCACAGGCGACCGGAACGCATCTCGGCGAGCCACCCTGCGGCCGGTGAGCGAAACGTGATCTCGCTCGGTTCCAGCGCAGCGGCTAGCTGTTGCCTATCATTGATTCCTTTCGTCATGATCCACTTCTCTGCTTTCGGTCGAGCCTCTTGGCGAGTAGCGCAATTTCCCAACGCGATGTTTCGTTTCTTTCTCTGGAACTGTCCGCGGATGTCCAGATAAATGCGTAGATAACACGGCTTAGTTGGTGCCCACGCATCTGTTTGTCGCATCGCCTCTTGATAGACCGTTCTATCCTGTCCAGTTCTGACGTCCAAGCGTTTTCTCCTCGCTCGTCGCAGCCCTGACGTCGAGAAAACAATATCGAGGTGACCGTCCCCGACTCGATCGGTTTTCGACGATTGCAATAGCTCGACCTGCTGAAGATTCTCCTTTCAGAGACCCGCGCGCAATGCTGAGGAATTTGTTCGATGTCGGTAGGATCTGAACAACAGAAAGCCCCCTTCAGAGTCGTTCCGCTGGCACTTGCGTGCTCTAGTGGTCGTGATCGACGCTGGGAGCAGGATCCTTCGGCTCCTTCGTTACCGGGGCTCGGCGCCGCAAGGCTGCTTGAGCCTTGATCACTGTGTGCCGTGCGTAATAATGCGGATCGTCTTTTCCGTCCGCGCGGTAGTCAGCGATGCGCTGGATGACGACTTCGGGATCGTCACCGCGGGCTAGGGCACGCTTCGCGTAAGCCCAATCGTGTTCGGATTGGCTTTTGTGGCCGCTCGGAACCGTCCGCCTTCGCCCTTGAGCGTCGGAAAAATGGCCTGGCATTTCGGGCGTGTCGTCGTCAATCGTGAAATCGCAGAGCGTGTACACCGCATCACTCTCGTGCCGCGCCTGAACGATGAACTCCTCAGAAAGTTTGTGGTTGGCGAATCCCGGCAAGCGTAACACGCGCGTCGAATCGGTTGCCGCCAGGTCTCCGCCGAACTGATTTGCGAGGTTGTGAAGAAGAGATTCCGCCTCATCCTGACTGAATCCGCTCACTTTCCAGACGACCTGATGCTTGCCCGGAGAGGTACTGAGGACCAAGTTTGGTGGTGGAACTTCGCTTGAATTTCGAATTGCTTCGAGAGCTTGGTCGCCCTGTCGGTCAAGGTCGAGATAGACGTGGCGGATATCCTTTATATCTCGCTTGGTTCGCCTGAACGCGCCGTCCTTAATCGGATTCATGCCGATGAACACGTCGTAACCACGGGCGCTCTGACCCATGAGCCAAGATTGAAAATCGGGGCTTGCGATGGTCTCCGCCTTGGCGATGGTTTGGACCGTGTGGCCGGTGGAGCGGTTACGCACTAGGATCGCGGCATTATCCTCAGGCCCGAACAGTTTTTGCACATACTCGGAAGCGGTGAGAGATCGCGCCGCGAATTTGCTGTCGGTGCTCATGGGTGGTCCTGCTTGGCAAGGAACACTGCTCCGTAGTCGAACAAGTCAGCGTCCGGGTCGTAGCTGTTGACGAGAAGAACTTCGGAAATATATCTGCGGCCAGGCCGGCGCTCGACGTGAATGACGAGGTTCAGCGAATCGGCGATGTTCGTTTTAATTGCTTTAAAAGGTAGCTCTACGCCGCTCTGCAATACGCAACTGGTGAAGCGGGCGAGGCCTTGCTGGGCGGAACTCGCATGAATGGTGGATAGCGTGCCCGAATGTCCCGTGTTCAGGAGTTGCAGGAGATCGAAGGCCTCGCTGCCGCGGACCTCGCCCAAAACGATACGGTCCGGGCGGTGGCGGAGGGCGGCTTTCAGCAGATCGCGAATCGCTACCGCCGGAAGGCCGTTCTGTTCGCGGCGTGCTTCGAAGCGAACGAGATTTTGCTGCGGCAATTGAATCTCGGCCGTGTCTTCGATGACCAGGACCCGTTCCTCCGGCGGAATGAATTTTCCGAGGATCGAAAGCAGCGTGGACTTTCCAGTGCCCGTTCCACCGCAAATCAGGATGTTCTTGCGCGCGAGAACATAGTCTTCTAGGTGGTTCGCAAGGGCGCGATCGAGACTGCCTTCGCGAATCAAATCCTCCATCTCGAAGTGGCGGGTGTTGAACTTGCGGATGGTGAGCGTCACGCCGGCAAGACTGCACGGCGGGATCACCGCGGCGACGCGGCTGCCATCGGGCAGGCGCGAGTCGAGAATGGGCTTTGATTCCGAGATATCGTCGCCCAGACGCCGGGCGATATTCTTCACGGCGACCATGAGGGATCGCTCGCCGAGAGATACGTTCGGCACCTGTAGCAAGAAGCCCTGTTTTTCGATGAAGACCCGGTCGGGCCCGTTCACCATCACCTCGCTGATGGAATCGTCGAGGATGAGGTGCTCGATGGGCTTCAAAAACGGCAGGATCATTTCGAATCCGTTCATTAGAGTTGTCCTTTGGCGAGCTGTACAAAGTAGGAATCGTTCGGGTCGTTGTAGTGGGGCTTGAGATAACAAAACATGGGCGGCGTCGGGTTGACTCCGTCATAGGCCGTAACTACGGACTGGGCATTGCGCAACTCCAGGAAGGTCTTGATGTCGAAGCGGTAGTCGCTCTGCGTGTTGTAGCTCTTCGAGGCAACGATGTTGGCTTTGTGCGAAAGGGCTTTGCCGCTAAGCCAACTGATCTTGGTGTCGTGTCCGCTTTCAGACAAGCTGTAGCTCACTTTAAGCTGGTCTTCGCGTCCACACATGTCGCTCGCCGCCCGCGCAGAGAAATCATCGGACAGCGATAGGAAAATCTTCGTGCGGAAGGTCTGTAGAAGAGTGCGCCAGCTTTCAGCGGGAAGCGCAGATCGCAGCGAGCTGATGCTTTGCGTTGCGATGATGGGAATGCATTTGGGCTGTCTGGAAAGGCTGAAGAACTTTTCGTCCCCGGTCGGATCGCTTTCGCCCACGGTGGCGAAGTGCTGGTACTCGTCGCAGAGGAAGAGAACTTGCCGGAAGTGTTGCTCGGGATGAGCCTCGATTTTCGGAACTCGGTTGAGCACCGCGCGCTCGAAATCGAGCTTCATCATCACGCCCAGTGCCTTCGCGAGGCCAGCGTTCATGCCAATCGGGAAATTCAGAGCGGCGACGCTGCCATTTTCGATCAGCCAGCTAAACGAAGGCAGGGGCTTGCCGAACTGGTTGCCCATGTTCTTCTGGGGGTCGTAACATTCCTTCTTCGGGCAGAACACTCGCTTCACTTTGGAGTTGTCATCGAACAGCGAGAGGAAGACGGAAACGCCTTCCACGATGGAGGTGCGGAGTTTCGGCTCGATGCGCCTCCAATCGTCGCGAAACCAACGCTCGACAGCTTCCAGTTGGGCTAGCTTCTCGGGATCGGCTTGGGCCTGGTCATGAACCGTGCGAGCCTCCGATGGAATGCTCCGCGTCCTTAATATGTCGCGCAACTCGGGGGTAGCGAGTGCGAGATAGTGGCCTTCCTTCTGGTGATGCACGAAACCGAGCCCCGCGAGGTCGGCAATGCGCTCGCCAAAGACTTTGGGGGCAATGGCCAGGTAATGGCGTCCGAGAATAATGTCCTCAGCCTCGGCAATTCGCTCTTCGAGGAGCGGCGGAGAGATCGCGCACTGGTAGACATCGAAGAACGTAACGTAGTCGTAGGCCGCCTTATGCAGGAGGATGATGAACTTCACAAGGTTGGTGTAGGCCTGTTGCCAGAAAGGCTCCTTGCCACGGCCAAAGAGGTTGTTGAGGAGCGAGGCGACGTTGTAGGCGAGCGCGTAGGCGTCGAGATCGTTGTGAAGAGGGTTGTAGCGGTACTCGGAATCGAGACTGATTTCGATGTAATCCTCGCCGCGCTGGTGGCGCGTGAGGATGTCTTTCACCTTGCGGCAAAAATCGCCTTTTACCTCCAAAATCAAACCGCCGATACGTTTGCCTTTGTCGGCAGCTTTGTAAGCCAGAATCTGCTCCGCAAACGGAAGCATGCAACAACTGGTCTTACCACTACCAATAGCGCCCAGGATGGCGATTCCCGTGAACAAACCGCGTTCGGGAATCGTGAGCCAATAGGGCGCCTCGGCGGGCACCGGTTTGCGCGGATTGTGGACTTCGCCGACGACAAGAAATAGCTCGTCTCTCGTTCTTGGGTCGGGATATTGGGGAAGGCGTCCCGGAGAGATGGTGCGGCCCGCTTTCAGAGTGAAGATGTAGAGACCGGAAAGCGCCGCCGAGCAGAGGAGGTACGGGGTGGTGAACAGAAGCGCGTAATAGACGTATTTGAAGCACAGGAAAGCGTGGGGAGCGCGCAGAGCGATGAGATGCAAAAAGATCTGCTGCTCGGGAAAGGGATGGGTAGAAAACAAGAACGTGCCGGCGGCCATGGCGAGAATGGCCGAAATGAACGCGCGTGATTCGAGAGCTCGTTGCATCACGCCTTTCCCCCCGGCTCGACCGGCTGTTCTTTGTCGGAGACAGGCTGCGGCCTGCGCCGCGCTTGGCGCCACTTGCGGTAGTCTTGATCCCGCCAGAGCACTTTCTTCAGGACAGCGTTGACGACGTGGTCGGCGTTGCTCTCGATGAAGCGAGCGTAATCTTCAAGCAGTTCGTTCACCGGCTCTTCGAGCTTTACTTCCCGAGCCATGATCCCAGGAGCTTTCTTAACGATCGGCATGATGTTCCTCCTCTGTTGATTTCTGTTTCGTCCGAACTCCCTGTCACCGTGGAAAAAACAGCCGGCACGATTTACCGTGCCGCAGGGCGGGAGCACCAACTTTTTGGGCGGCTGGAAGCCGAAAAAGTGGCGTCGCCCCCCTCTCTCTCTCCTCCCGCCAGTTTTGGTGCTTTTTCCACGGTGACTTTTGTTTGCATCTCTTCGCTATCTCCTACGCTTCAAAGAAATTGCTCGCGCCAGAGGCTGAAGAACTTGCAGAAGGCGAACCTGAAGGGTGTAGTCGTTACAGTCTTCAGTTTTTCCCCTCGGGTTCCTGTTCAGAAACTGCAAATGGGCGAAGCACTTCCGCCGCAAAATGGACCGTCACGTGGCGATTGCTACCGCCAAAGCCTCTGCTGATGTCGGCCGCGGTCACTCGTCCGGCTTTCCATTCGCGATAAAGATGCTCGAAGCGTTGACCGCTAAAGCGGGCTTTGGCCTGATTTCGGAAAATCAGGTCAGCCTCCGACAAAGATGCATAACGGCCGAGGTCCCAGGCCTTGCGAATTTGGAAGTACCGGACGAGGTCTGCCGATACATTCGACCCAAGCGGAATCGCGACGAGGGAGTCGAATAGTTCCTTGGCCCTCTCGAAATGGGAATCGAGCCGCGCCAGATAAAGAAATCGGAACTCAGAAAGCTGCAGGAAGAGCGGGAGATACACTTCAAGATGGTGCACGAATGCTCGGAGGCTTGCCTCGCCCCCGTGGAGGTAGGTAAACGTCACCACGGGTGAAGCGGCGTCACTGGCAACGAACATTGGAAACTCATCGACGAAGTAGCGGACGGTCGGCTGGGAAGCTTTTTGTCCGTGATAGATCTTCGCGGGTAGGAACTGATTCGGGACCTGCAATTGATCACAGAAAAATCTGACTTTTTCGGACTCGGTTTCTAGGTACCGATACCCCTGGTTCAGCAGAACGAAATCGAGCACGGCGATGCGCCGCTGGATGAATTCGAGTTCGTGTTCGCGGCGGTTGCGAATGTTCTCGCGGTCGATCTGGCGGTAAAGACGACGCGAGAACAGGTGATAGACCGTTCCGCTTTTTGGAAGACATTCAGTCCGAACGTGGCGTTTGGTTTGAAGTTTGTTCCAGAAGAGGGTCGTGCGCTTGCCCGGATGGGCGGCGGTGAAGGCGAGGAATTGACGCGCTGCGAAGTAACCGGAATGCGTCGCCACGATGTAGAGAAACCGGGCCTCCGTTTCGGTGTATCCGAGGGCTTCGAGCGCAGCGAGCTGGGCTGGCGCGATGTTCATAGCGTGAGGATTCCTGCGGTGATTTCGCGTTCGTCGAGCACGCGGCGCAAACGCGAAGCGTCTTCCGAACGCGCATAGAGCGAGAAGCCCGCAGCGGCTTTTGCCGCCATGGCGCGCGGCCGGTAGTCGCGCGTCGCCAGTTCCAAGTCCACATGGCGTAATTCCAATTCGGGGGTTTCGTACTCGACACGCAAATCGGGGACAGGAATCTTTCCGTCGACGAGCAGTAAGCCGTGCTTTTCCGCGACTTCGCCTTTGCGGTCGAGATCGTCTTTTTCCGGTCCCAGCATGGCCAGATCGTGATTCAGATTCCGTTTGAGTTCATAGTCGAGGAGCACGCGGACCGGGCGGCCTCCGCCGCGCTCGATGCGGGCAACTTCCTTCTGATAGAGCCGGTAGAGATCGGCGTCATGTTTGACTTCGCGCGGTTTGACCAAACCGTGGTAGATGGGCTGGTCGTCGGGCAATTGGTTCGTGGTCTTGAGAACGCGGTGCCCTGCTTTCGTAAGCGTGACAACTCGCAACATCTCCTTCCGCGAGATTTCAAGGGTTTCATCCCTAAGGAAGGACTGGCGCGCGAGTGCGCGGATGTCCTGCTCCATTCGCTTCGAATTTCCGCCGTAGGCGAACTGCGCGAGGTCCGACACTGGAACCACACGGAACTTGCCGATTTCCTTGAGGGAGTTCATCTCGGAATCGCGGAGTCGATACGCGCGGTCGCGGACGTAGTCGGCGCGCGTAGAATCATTCCGTTCGTGGCGTGTCGAACGCTGCTCCCGGCTCCCGGTGCTGTCGCCGCCACCGGTCGGTTCCGGCGCTCGATCCCTGCTGTCCCGCGTATCAGAAGATGTTGATCTTGGCTGGCGCGCGGAACTGCTCGAGGACTTGCCGCGTGCCTCGCCGGCGTCTTGCGGATCGTAGGAAAAGGCATCGCGCGACACTAGTTGAAATCCTCCTCGCTCGGGGGAACGGGCAGGTCCGCATGGCTCGCGTTGAATTGCTTGTCGAGGTGCGAGAGTTTGCGCCCAGTGTTTTTGAGGAAGAAGCGGCGGCCGATCGCCAGTGCAGCGCCAAATAGATTCACAAAGAGGACCGCTAAGAAGATGAGAATCGGTGTTCCGTAAGCGTGGTAGAGGACCGCCTGGTAGCGGGCTATGAACTGCAACTGGCCGAGGAGCCAAAATCCGTAACCCAACAAGATGAGGATGGTGAACAGCAGTGCGTTGCCGATCATGGTAAATGTCTCGCCGCGCGTTGATTTTTCCTGACTAACCTTTTGTGTCTCCGGGAGCGGGCGGAAAGCGGGGCGAAAAGGAGGCCCTGCCGAGGCGCGCCGGTTGTTCCAAAGGCAGCAGCCCATGAGTTGGGATGTGGCCGCTGGGAGGAGTTCAGCTGCGGCACCAGGCCGGCGGTGGCGGGCCGAGGTTGGGACGAGTGCGCGCTGCGTCCGCCCGCGACCTCTGCGGTTTGCGTGTGGGCTGGGATTGTCATTTGAACGCCTGGTCTTCGCGAAAATAGGTGATGGTCATTCCGAGCGGGTTGATCGGAATCAGTTCGTTGGGCACCTGGGACTTAAAAACAAAGACGAAATTTGCGGTGTAAAGATCCCGCTTCAGCTCGGTGTGGTCGGCGGGCGAGTAATAGACCAGGTAGAAGTCCACCCGTGCGCGGAAGGGCGGCGTTTGCATCTCTTCGAGAGAGACTTTCTCGACGTCCACATCGATTTCAGGCGCGGCGGTGTTGGTGATGAATTTCTTGATGATGTCGCCCTTGCGGTAGGCATCGAAAATGCCGTTGGCGAGCTTACCGTCGAGGAAGTAAAGGGACTTCGAGAAATCATCCTGAATCGTGTAACGGTTGCGGCGGTAATAGAGGTTCGAAAACTCGGAAAGAAAATACTTCGCCTCGGCGTCCTGCGGCTTGTATTCCAGGTTGTGGTAGTTGATGGCCTCGGCGCGACCGAGGTCGTCGATGCGGATGACGAGCGGGCGGAAATTCTGGAACGTGCGAATGGTCCGGAGGTCGATGAGCGCGAGCGCCACACAGACGATGGAAAGCAGCGCGAGGGCAATCTTGAGATAGGTATTCGTCACCATGGGATCCCCGTACTGTTCGAGGTAGAGCCGTTTGGCATCGTGGAATGTGGCATCGCGGTCCATCACATCACCCTGTTGAGGACTGCGGCGGGCGCTTCGAGTAGCCCGGCGGACGATCCACCGGCGGTGCCACTGAAGATATGGTTGGTAAGGGAGGGGATTTTCAGCAGGACGTAGATCGACGCGAGAAACGTTATGAAGAGGACCGGAAACCAGGCAATCAGCTGCACGGTCGAAAGCGTGCCCGCGGGCGGTAGACGAAGTGCGCCCAGAATGAGGTTTCCGATCACATACACGACGGCTGCCGCAACGACTTGGTAGAAGGCGTATTGAATGAAACAGCGGAACCATCCCCAGAACAGCCACTCCATCTTGGGAACGATAAAGAAAGGAACGAAGACGGGGCCGATGAGCACACAGACCGCCGTAGCAATGAACCCGTAGGCGATGACCACGATCGCTATGGCCTGCGCAGCGGCAAGCAGAATCGTCACGATGACGTAGATGGCAGTTCCCAGAAAATCTCCCCAACTGGGGGAGTCCATGCGGGACTCGAAATCCGCAACCTGCGAGACCACTGTTTGTAACTGGGCCTGATCGATCTGGCTTGACAGAAACTGCGCCTCGTTGGTGACGAGGTTGTGAAAGCTGATTCCAACGCCGGGGATGGGCGTGCTGTAGTAATTGACCATGGCGAAGCCAAAGCTGATGGTGAGAAGCAGGCTCGCAAAATGATCGAAGTGGAAAGCGGGACGGCCCGAGGCCGAAGCCAGAGCGGACTTGATTCCGAACCAAGCGATGAGGATGGTTGCGAACGACCGGAAAAGATTCTGGCCCATGGTGTCGAAGAAGCCGAGGTTCTGGGTGAGCAGACTGTTGATGGCCTGGAAGATAAACTGCAGAAAGTCGGTTTGCACTGCCGTCAGCTCCTTCGACGCCTGGCGTCCATCTCCACACGCTTACGGCATGCGGAAGTTTTGTAGTGAATTCGTGATGGTTCCGGTCACTTGGGACATGTTGCTGGCGAGACTCGCGTCCCGTCCGATATCGATGTTGATCGCATTTGTGGTCTGGTCGCGCTGCTGTTTGGCAGCGATGGTCTGCTGTTCCAGGAGTGAGGCGAGAAGTTTGTTCGAGTCCTGCAGAGTGCGCAGCGTCAGGACGCCCGCGGCATTGATCTTGTTGAGGACGGAGACTTCGCTATTGAGGCTCGAGTCACCAGAGAAAGAATCTTGTTCCAGGTTTCCGATTTGCGTTTGGATGCCGCCCGCGGTGCCGCGAATCGCGCCGATGGTTGCCATGGCATTGATGTTGGCGCCGTCGGCGAGCTCGATCGAGGCGTACTGCGATCGCACGCGGCCCAGCTCCAGCGGATCCATCCCGGAGAGCTCGTAGGAGCTATAGGGAGAGAGCTGGGTGGTGGACTGGAGATAGCCCGTGTTGATGTTGGGGAGCACGCCGGTGTTGATGCCGTTAATCCAGGAGACGGTGTTCCCAAAACTGTTGAGCGAGGTTACCGTCCGCCACTGCGAAAAGAGCGCGCGGTAGCGCGCGGGCATGTTCTTGACGAACTGCGCCATTTGCAGCGCGAGGTTGAGTTGTCCGGTGATTTTGGCGTAGCTCTTCTGCAGTTCTGCGAGGTGCTGCTGGAGCTGGTAGTAGCGCAGCAACGCGTTATGGTAGTTGGTTGGGTCGAAAACGACGCCGTTCCCGAATTGCGCCGTCGCGGTACCGACGGCTAATCCCAACCCAAGCAAGCAGGTCAGAATCCTTCTTTTCATGGAATTTCTCTCCTTTTTGCCTTCACAAGTCGGAAGGCATTTTGTGGTTCGAGTAATCGGGCAACGCGAGGTCGCCCGAAAGATAGACTTTCACGCGGTGTCCTTCCCGGATCGTCACCGTGGGCATGACGTTCAGGAACTTGTCGAGAATCTGCGCCGCAGACTGCGCGGTTCCTTGCGCGAATCCCTGGCGCATCAGGTCAGTGCCGGATGCATTGAGAGAGCCCGTCGTTCCGCCTTCGGCGACCGCTCCGAGAGCTCCAATCGCAAGCGAGACCCCGAAGATGCGGAGGTAGTGGTTATTGACTTGATCCCGCAGCCCGGTGTCGCCGATCTGGTTGAGCCCCTTGAACCCGTCGAGGCTGACGGAATATCCGTCGGGCATGAGCACGCGATGGAACACGACGGCGAGACGGGTCTGGCCGAAGGTGTCGACTTTCTTGGTCTCACCGAGCAACTTCGAGCCCGCCGGAATGAGCCGATGCTGGCGGTCGTTCGAGTAAACGTCGCTCGAGAGCAGACACTCGACGGGACCGGCGAAGCCCCCGTCGAGGCGATTGATCAAAACGGTTTCAAGAATGGTTCCTTCAAAGAGCAGGTAGGTTTTTCCTGCCGCCGCGCCAGGCGCGCCAGCCGCAACGGCGGCAGGATTTTTCGCTTCCTCCTTTCGATCAATTGGTTTTTCCGCGGAATCGTTTCCTGCGGGTGAGGATGAGGCGGCACTCGGCGCAAGAGAATCTGCTCTCGCTTGCATTTCCTGCAGAAGTCTTGCGGCCTGCTCGTTGCCGGAACGCGTGGGGGCCGAGGCCGGCTCGGGTTCGGGCCCGGGTGCCGGGGGCGGACTCTTGCGGTAGGTCAAAGCAACATTCGAGGCGAACAGAGACACGTACGCACGCCTCTTGCGTTCGGCTTCGATGGGATCTTCATGCGGCTCCTCTCCCGCAGCGCTTGCGCCGGTTGGCTGCGAGGCGGGCGCATCTTGCGTCCCGCCCAGCAAGCGAGCCTGCTGGGCAAGAGCGCTCTGCGCCACCAGCTGCTGCCGCTGCAGTTCCTCGATGCGGTTCTGCAGCTCGGCAATCTTGGATTCGTTGACTTCGAGGGGTGCCGCGGGCGGAGCGGCGGATGGGGTGGACCGCGGGGGCTGCGGCTTTTTGCCGCCCGTGAGCCACATGATCGCAACCATGAGAAACGCCAGGCCCGCGAGAAGCCAGGACTGCACGTTCTTGGGCAGAAGCCCTTCAGGCTTGGGCGCTTTGTCTTGAACCTGCGGAGTCTCGGCCATGGCAGTGCTTCTCAGTTCGCGGCAGCGCGCCGCGTGAAGGTGAACTTTCGTTTGCCGACGGCGAGGTAGCCCGCGTCGATAATTTTCGGTGCGATGTACACGCCATTCTCGAGCTGGAACGAAATCAAGTTCGGCTTGCCGTCCTTGGTTTCATATAGGGCGGGCTTTTCGCGCGCGGCCGAGCGGATGTAGGTGAAGCGGTCGTCGTGATAGATCGCCGACACCAGAAACGGTTCGCGCGCGGCTTTGCGATCAAACAGGTAGTCGAAGACGAGTTTCGCGGCATAGCCCGCGCGAAACCGGCTTCCCTCCTCCGCGGCGCGAGCCTCAGCGGCATGAATTTCGTCCGCTGTCTGGGTCCGAAGCGCCGCAAGTTCCTTCTTGTAGGCTTCCGCCTCTCCGGCGCTGACGTATCCCGCCAGGCCGGTCTTGGCCGCAAAGCCCGAACTTTCCTTGGGTTCGACGAAAATCTTGAGATCGGGTTCGACATTCAACTGGTTGCTGATTTCGGTTAGTAGGAAGGAATAGACGTGGCCGCTGGCGGTGATCAGATTCAGATTGCTGCGGATGCCGGCCTGCGCGGGGTGCACATAGCACAGGTTGTGCGCACCGTTGATGATCCAGAATTCCTTGTCGCCGGTGGTGAAATCGAGTATCTCCTCATCGTCGGGAAGAACGATCAGGGTCGAAAAGCGCAGCTTCGCGCGAATCGGAACGATATCCTCCTTGGAATACTTCACCACCCGCGCCGCCTCGTTTCCCGCGCGCGCCGCGGAAAGCGGAAGGGCCACGAGCAAGACGGCGATGGCTGCTGCACGCACAAAAAACAGATACCACTGGTAGGAAATAGCTCGCTTCATCGTTTCACTCCTCTTGAAAATGCTGTCTGCTTCCGGGAAGCCGAACCGCGGTCGTCGAAAAATCGCACGATCCGCGGAACCGCATAAAGGCAGGCGGCCAGCAGCGCCGCTGCCGCCAGAAGGAACAGCAGATACAGGACTCCATCCTTGAGCGCCCGGCAGCCGAGAGACTCCGCCGCTGGAAAAGCCGGAATCACGGGCGTTCTCCTGCCAGAACTTCCAGGCCTCGCTCAAACCCGTGCGTTGCAAAAGCTTCTTTCCTTTTTTTGTTATCGTAGGGATCGTTGGTGTAGAGCCAATAGCTCTTGCGATCGACGTTCAGGTTCGCGACCTTCCCGAGTTCGGGGGTCTTGATCAGGAATTGCTGCTTGGGAATCAAATTCGCGATGAGCTCGACTTCGGTTTCGTTTAGGTGAAATTGCCGCCGGTAGAGGTCGCGGTCCATATCGGGATTCGCGAGGAAGATCTTGGTTGCGCAGCTTTCGATGATCACGTCGAGGATGCCCGAACGCTTCAGCTCGTCGAGCGATTGCGTCGCAAGCACCATGGCGGCGTTGTGCTTGCGCCAGGTCTTCAGGGCCTCGACCACGTAGCGCTGGATGCTCGGGTTCTTCAGAAACACCCAGGCTTCGTCGATGAAGAAGGCTTTGAAGACGGAGCTGACCTCGCGGTCCGAGATGACGGCATTCGCGCGATGCAGGATGTAGAACAAGAGCGGTTCAAGAAGCTCCGGATACCCGCTCATACGCTGGAAGTCGAAGGACTGGAAGCGCGAAAACGAAACGGTGTCTGCGACGTTGTCGAACAAGAAGCCGAACTGACCCCCGCGGGTCCATTTGGCGAGCCGGGCCGAAAGATCGTGGCCGAGAGTATTGGCCAGGACGCCGAGCGTGCGCAGCGCGGGATCGACCGCGTAGAGATTTTCGATCTGGTGATAGAGATCGCGTTCGGAGGCGGGATCAAGCTCACCGGCCTTTTGACCTTGCATCAAAACCTTCACAAAGAGTGCGAGGAAATCGAGATTTTCCTTGGTGGGCGGAAGCGAGAAGGGATTGATCTTGAAATCCTGGGATTCCAGGCCCACGCGCGCATAGGAGCCGCCAAACAGATGCGTGAGGCTTTCAAAGCTTCCGCCCAAGTCGAAGATGAAGGTGTTTGGTGAGTACTTCTGGAGGCTGGTGATCAGGAAATTAAGTAAAAACGACTTCCCCGCGCCGGTCCGCCCCAAAATCATGGTGTGCGCGACGTCGCGGTAATGCAGGTTCAAGAAATACGGCGTGTGGTGGTTGGTTTCAAGTACCGCCAGATACTCCGCGCGCAGGTGGCGATTGCGCGCTTCTCCCGAATCGAGCGTAAAGAGAAAGGAGAAATCGGCGTAGTTGGTATTCGCCAGGTACAAATAGCGCAAGTTGAAGGCGTGATTGCCGGGAACGGCGGCCAGAAACGCGTTGAGGAGATTGTATTTTTCTTCATAGAGCTGGGCGTCATGAACGCTGAAGACCTTGTAAAACTCGGCGCAAGCGCGCTCGACCTTGGCTAAATCACGGTCGTAGATCACCACGGTGAGTGAAAACAGCCCGAAATAATTTCCGGCGATCTCGATCTCCTGCAGGCCTTCTCCGAGCTCCCGCACCTGGGCTTGTTTGGAATCATCGAGCAGGATGTCCTGGGCCGGAGCGTCGTTCAGACTCACCTGGCTTGCGAACGAGCGCTTGGTGTTGTGGAAGTGGCGCCGCTTGGCCTGGATCGCGCGGCGCGTCTTCCCGGAATCTTCCTTCTTCCACTCGGTCACGATGTGGTAATTCGCTTCGACCTCGAGCAAACGGTTGAAGATGAGCGGGAAGCTCTGCGCGGAAGGCTCCTTCAGCGTCAGGACTTTCACATAGTCGTCGTCCACGCGCAGATGGCGGCGGTGGCATTCGACATGCGATTCCGGGAGGTAATAATCCAGAAACGTGTCGTGTTTCAAGCGGGCCGCGCCAAGCTTTTGCGGATCGAAGTTGAGCGTCCGTTTCAAGACCGCAAAAGCTTCCTGCTTACCCAAAATCCGCGCGGGAAGAAAGTCGCTGACCTGCAGGATGAAATTGCGCGCTTTCTGCAGAACCGCCGCCTGGGCTTCGCCTAAGTCCTTCCCCAGAACCAGAACCGTCCTCTTGGTCGAGAAAGACTTTGCGCACGCTTCAAAGAAGCTCTGCGCGGGATGCGCCCGGAACCGGGAAAGGGCGGCCTGCAGGCGCTCGGAGGTTTCCGACCTCTGGTAGAGCAAGACGTAGTACAAGGAGAGCGCAAACAACGTGCCCGCCTTCGCTTGGAGATAGGCGATGCGATTCTGGATGGCCGCATCCACAACCGGATTCGCGTAGAGCTGGTAGGGGATCGTTTGGTTGTCGCGTTTGAACAAGTACTGATAGAGGCGGCAATTTTCATCGAACAGTTTCAGCGCCGACTCCAGGCGCTTGGTGAAGCCATCGATCGCGGCCTGATCCAGACACTCGTAATCGACGCCGCGGACTTCGAGAACCACGCCGGTTTCTCCGGACTTCGTCAAGAAGACCTCGGGGCCGATGAATCCGTAGAGATTCACCTGCTCGGCGAGCGAGCCGGTTTCTTGGTAGTTCTTGAAAATCCGCTGCAGCTTAAGCATCGCTCGCCTTCCGAACCACAATCGGGCTGAACTTCACGGGGTCGTACTCCCGGCGCAGCCTCGCCGCGCTGAGCAAGAAGCGCAGAATCTGCGGATCGGTCTGGGTTGCCCAGCGGGCCACGCAGTAGAGCAGGAAGAACATCAACAAGCCTCCCAGCAGACTGCCAAGAAGGTTGAAGGTCGCAGCGCCCAGACACATGGCGAAGAAGAAAAGCTTTCGCTCGGCGCCCAGGATGGTGAGCGGCCGGGAGAGCGAACGATGCACTTTGTTGATTCGTCTGGGCTCCGCCATGAGTTTCTCCCTGGTCGATCTTCTGCCTCACGCTCCTGGAAACAGCCAAGCCAAGAAGTTCACGGCGGCGATCGCCATCCCCACGCCAAACAGGACGCCTGCGAGCACGCGCTTCGAGCCGCCCTCGCCGAAAGCGAAGGTCAGTCCGGAAACGACGATGGCGACGAGCGAGAGTCCGCGCGCGATGGTGCTGGTAAACGCCGTCATCAACACATTGACGGCGTTCTCCCACGGAGAATTGCCTGCCTGGGCAAAGGCGGGGATTGCCAGCAAGAGTACGAAACAGATTGCGATCACAGGCGCGCGCGGCGAAAAGTGCCGAAGGTATTTGCCAAGAACTCGTTTCATGAGGCTCTCCCTTACTCGTTCGAGTTTCAAAAGGAGGGGAGTCCTCGCGGGACTTGGCTCGGGCGAAGACCGAGGAGCACGATTGCGGGGGGCGGCTGTTCGCGCCGGTTTGCCGGACGTCTTCGTCCGGGCACACTTGGAGCGTTCGCTCCGTGACAGCGTCTTCCCCACAATCGCGTCCGTGCCTCGCCTGGAGGCCGCACGCGCGACCGAAGCCAGCAGCCGATGCAATCGGGCTTTCCGTCTGCGGGAGTAACCGGCGGGAACTCCCCTCACCATACTAATCAGCCACGGAAAACAAAAACGGACCGGGTACCAGTAAAATATTTATTCTTTAGTACTCTGCTGGCCGCACTGCGGCGAAACAGAAACCAATTCTGCTCACGGCCGGAACAGGTCCAGCTGCTCTGGAATCCCCGCGCCCGGCTTTTGAGCGATACGACGCAGTCTTTCGAGCAAACGGTGCACGCGGTGGCGGATGGCGAGCGCCGAGCGGCCGCTGGCCCGCGAGAGCTCCGCGCCGGTCAGGCCCTCGAGTTTAAATCGAATGAGAAGTTGCCGTTCTTCCACGGTGAGCCATCCCCTCTGCTGGCATTTATCGAGAAAGTCCGAGAGGAGAACCGCAGCCCGGGACGCGTCGCCGCCGGTTGCTGTCTCGTCGGGCAAGGCGCCGGAGAGATCCGGCTGGTTCGCGAGCTTGATCCGAGATTCGCGGATGGCCCAGCGGAACGCGCTGCGGCGCATCTTTCGTGCAATCGTGAAAGCCAGATGGGACCTGCGCGCGCGCAGTTCCTGGGAATCGAGAAATTCCAGAAGTATCGCGAAAAGGTGCTGGGCCGTGTCCTCGCGCGCGAACGCAGGAAACGCCGCGCCGATCTGGCTGGTGGTGCGGTGAATGGTGGGAACAAAAACCAGGAGCAGAATTCGCTGGCGCATGGAACCGAACGGTCCATTCCTGCCGGTTCCTACAAACTCCGCCAGGATTTCATCGGCCGAGGAACTTCCTTCATCGCTGTGATGGCGGTGGAGGTGCGCGACCAGTTCCGCGGGGGTCGGAAATGCGGCCAGGACCCGGCTCGATGCCGCCCAGAGCCGGTATTCTTCCAAACTTTTTTCATGATGGAGTTCATCGAGGAGACTCGCCTCCAGGCGGCAGATCAGGCAACCGCAGTCGCTTCCGGCCATCATGACGCTGCTCCGGCGCCGAGGGCCGTTTGCCAAGAGAACGGGCCTATTCCGTATGCTCGGACATGGTTCGGTGAATACGGCGGGAGGGGACGGCGCCAGTCGTTTTCGGGGCCGAGCCCGCTGGCTCGCAAGGCGCGGTCCCCGAGGCACGCGCGGCCGGAAACGGAGGCCGCACGTGCAGGAAGAAATATTGCTACGCCAGCCGCCGCAGCGGCGAACTTTTGCGGGATCGGTCGGAGGTGCGGCCAGCACAAAAAAAGCCCCGGCTCTCGCCGGAGCCTGTCTGCCGATGCCTCAGTAGCGAGCCTCAAGCGACGTTTCCGGAGCTTTCTCCGAAGCACTGGAACGGGAAGTGATGGCCTCCGGTTCCGGTTCGCCGCGATCGAGCCGGCGCACGGCGTCCGCCCGAATGGACCACGAGATGATCTTCGTGGCGGCGTCTTTCTTGCCTTTGCCGGGACGCTGATTTCGCTACTCTGAATTGGCCCCTTTCGATGGTTTGATTTGGCCCCACCCTACT
>Ga0210393_10001629_pt1 | contig 18721 bp, 11 predicted proteins | sample IncBWC27OmetaG_FD_160068 | JGI IMG/M metagenome (GOLD analysis project Ga0210393, IMG submission 160068) | Forest soil microbial communities from Barre Woods Harvard Forest LTER site, Petersham, Massachusetts, United States - Inc-BW-C-27-O ... | reverse complement strand
GTTGGTGGCGGCCTACCGCACTCTGAGGCTTATTGACGAAGCGGGCCTCACATTATGGGTCGGCGACATCCAGACCGCCGCCGCATCGCTTAGCAAAGACGCTATTCGTTTCCTCGCAGACCGCGACGTTCCAGATGCCACAGGGATGGTCTTGCGGACTCGGACTGAGAATTCAATCGCGGAATGGTACACGCGACGCCGGATCGCAACGCTGGCTTCGACGGATGTCGACCGGCTGCGTTCTATTGCATATGCCTGTCTTTCCCGACTTGCCGAATCCCCGGACGCCCTTACTCGCGACACCGACCAGACGCGCCAATTCGCAGCGACAGTCGAGCTTCTGTCGCGAGCGGCGATCCGCGCTGACGACTCTGCGCTCAAAGATCTGTTGCGGTTCACAATGACATTGCCGACCAAACTGCAAATCTGGAAGCGATGGTGGCTCGTGGAAGGGCTCAACACCCTGACGCGACGAATTTGTGATGCCATGTCAAATGCGGCCACAGTCGACATGCTGCCAGAAGTTGTTCGGTCCGCGGTAGCGGGATCGGAGAGTTTTCCTTGCCCTTCCGATCACGTGCGTTGGGTTGACCCAGCGGAAATGTTGGAACGGGATGGGCTGTTCTTGACCGCACAGCGTTCGCCGGCCGTTGCGAAAGCCATCGATTCGGTCATCGGACGGCTCCTGGAGATCGCCGATGACACGAATCATAAGTCCGAACGCCGCTACCTTGTTTTGCGTGTGGTGATGCTTGCGAATCGAGGGCTGCTGGACTCCGACCAGCAGGAAGGATTTGCCAAGGCTTTGTTCGCCAGCCGCGACTCCACGACGGGTTTACCGATCGACACTGGCTGCCTCGACAGTGTCGTACTGGTGGTACCACCTGTTGCAGGCGTGGATGAGCACAGCCTCTTTAACGCGAAGTACGTCGTAACGCCGTGGCCGACAGATGCTCAGCCCCTCTGCAGTCTTCTGGGATCGCTTGCGCGCACGGGACCCGTCGTGAAAACCCGGTTCGGTGGCCGTACACGAGAGATTGATTGGTCGACTGCGGAGCTTCGGGAGATTGCTGCACGATGCTGCTCAACGATGGAGGAACAGGCGAATGTGGTGCTCAGCGCGGCTGCTGACGCAGGCGGCTTTCATCCGCTTCGGAAGTGGCTTCGAAGTCCGGTTGATTGGGCCAACACTGTTGCAAAGCTAATTGCAGAAGTGATCGATGAGGTATTGATCCAACGGGAGGTTGTGCCGCCAGAGGTTTGGGACCCGATCGTCGCGGCTATCAATCATGCAACGCAGGTTGGACTCCCTGTGCTCCGAGTGTATCCAAAGTTAGCGTCGTTTGAATCGCCGTTCCGCAACGTCCTTAGTGATGAGATCGTCTCCCTGTTAAGCTGTAACAACGAGGATCGCGTAATGGATGGACTGTTGGCCATCAACCATTGGGCGAACCAACTCGACGACTCGCGAATTCCAAGAATTCCTGAGGTTGTGATCGCCAGCGTGCGGGGCCACTTGGATGGCGAATATTCTCATACGCTCATCGACATCCTTGACACGATTCGCAATTTGCTTGCTCGGTTAAGCATTCGTCAATCGAGGCGGCTGCTCCAACAGTGTGAAACACCGCTGGGACGATGGGCCCGATTGCTGACGTACAAAGCCGATGGCCATTTGTCAGAATTGGTACGGAGGATGCGCGCGGAACTCCCGGATCTCCGTGCGTCGATGACGCGGTTGTGCGCTGTCGCCCGAAGTCGTGCCATCAGGTCCGACGCCGTCACGGCTTGGCTTGAATCCGTGAGCAACGACCCTATGCCCGAAATTCGTCGGGCCTTGAGTGAACCGGATTCTTAGCAGCATTTAACTGCGTTGTGCAGACTTGTTCCTATGTCGCTGTGCGTGATCCAGTCTTGGGTTCTCGCGGAGTTTACCGCGTCGTCACGGCGTTCCTCCGCAAACTTGTTCACGTCAAATCGTGAAGGGTGGTAGCGGAGTTTCCGAGTCAAGGCGGCGGGCTTCGGGCTTCTGACGGCCTAGGAAAATCCGACACCCCAAAACACCGCGTTCCAATGAAGCCGGAGCGACTTGGACTGTGATTCGCGCAACACGCATTTCTTGGCACAACTGGCGGGGGTTGTTCACCCCGACTGTCCCCCAAAATTGGTCTGACCCAAGAAAGCGCGCGCCTGTAGAATTGATTGAGGGCGTTTGGCACGAGCCCTGCTTTCCTGCGAGTTTCCCAGGGGGGTCGGGGGGAAATTGTAGGCGCGAGCCGAATAAGCAGCGCCAACTCGCGCGGAGAGTGGTTGCGCAATTGTCCAATCGGGGGATTCTACACCCGGGTTGAGGGGAGCGCGGCTGCCTGTTAAGTTTCGCCCGCCCTTAAAAGGGCTACGATGCGAGCTTTGACAGCATCGGAGAGCATCGGCCACTTGCTGACGAGGGCAGCCAAGGCCGGTCCGTCAATGGCATCCATACTGATTGGGAGCGCGTCGGATTTTGCGCTGTATTTATTGGGAGCGCCGGTTTTCCCGGAGAATTCGACGGTGGTTCGAATCCTAGCGGGATTAATCGCCGGGCGACCGCCCGGCTGTTTTTTTGAGTGCCGTCAGGTGTCACCCGCTTGAACGACATCGGCCCAGAACGACGCGGAAACGTCGTGGGGCCCGCTGGCGGCAACGCGCGCCAGCGATTGTTGAGGAGTCTCGCACTCAAATCGCGCGAGGGCTGCTGCCGCGATCGCCGGGGAGCGGCTCATCCCGCCGCTGCATGCGACTAAGGTCGGCACGCGGCCCCGAATCAGAGTGGTTGTGGTCTCGATGGCCGCGCGAACGAGCGCGGGCGAGTTCCCCGAGCCGTCGACGAGTGGAAAGCGACAATACACCACGTCTCTCGGGAACAGAACCGGCGGCTCTTCGATCGCCAAATCGACGACGGCGCCGATTCCGAGACCGAGCACGGCTCGCACGTCTCGGGCCTCCCGTGCGTTGCCGATCCAGAGAACACCGGCGATCACTTCGCGCACCGGAATACCCCACAAATTTTTGCACGAACGGAAATTGAGACGGTGACGTCGGCCGTCAATTCGCCGCCCTTATCGTTTCGACAGCTTCGAAGCGAGCCGCAAACCGACGCCGTCGGGCGACACGACGGTGAAATCGCGGAGACCGTAATAGCGGTCGGCAATCGGCTTGATGACCGGCAGCTTCAACTCGCCGCACTGTTTCCAATAGCGATCTACGTCGGGCACCATGATGCGAATGTTGGCCACAGGCGTCTTGGGCGGTGCCGGCTGGCCGGGGATCTGTTCCAGATAGAGGCGTGACGTTTCCCAACCCAGTTCGACGAAATCGTGGTCCCGACGAATGACGTTGAAGCCGATCCGCTCATAAAACGCGGCCGATTGCTTCACATCCTGCACGTAGATCTCGACGATCAACTGCTCGCTCGGCTCGACGTACCGGGCTGATCGAGACGGCTGAGAGGGATCGTCGGCGGAGCCAGCCGCGAAGTGCACGGCGCCGACGAGCACGGGAATTGCCAACAGAACCCATAACGACGCGTGCGGCATGAAAGTGCTCCAGCCAACTTGAAGAGGTGCAGTCGCCGCAATTATCGAGGGCGACCTGTCGGGCTGCAATTCGATGGACACGACTCGTTGCCAGCAGCGGGGCCAGTTAGAGTGGAGGCAGCGAATCCGGAATTCCCGGCAACACGTGCGACACCATGACGGCCGATCGACGCGATATCCGATTACTGCTGATCTCCGCGCTCGCCAGCGGCGCGTGCCTAGCGGCGGCGCTGGCGATCGTGACGCTCGGATTTGAGTCAAACGACGACGTGGGAATGGCGCAAATCGTCTCGGGCGTGACCACCGGCACACCGTCCGCCGAACTGATTTTCTCCAACATCCTGATCGGCTCGGTGCTGAAATTCTTGTACGGACTGACCGATCGAGTGAACTGGTACACCCTGTACCTGCTGAGCACGCATTTTGTGGCGCTCACGGGACTGCTGTGGGCCTTTCTGCGGCTGCAGCCTTCGCGGATGGCGGTGATCCTCTTTGCCCTGCTCTTTGTCGAGTTCGAAGTCGCGCTGCTCTTGCGCTTGCAATTCACATCGACGGGAATCTTGGCGGCGGTGAGCGGAATCGTGCTGACCCTGTCCCGTGACGAGACGAGCGGCCGACGGTCGACGCTGGCAATCTGCTATGGCGCAGCGCTGATTGTCCTTGCCGGGCTGATCCGGCCCGATGCGATGTATTACGCCCTCCTCCTGCTCGTTCCCTTGTTCGCTTACGAGGCTCTGTTCTTTCGACGCTGGCGCCCCTTCGTGGCAATCGGACTGAGCGTCGTTGCCGTCATGGCGGCTGTCGCCTACGACGGTTGGCACTATCGGAGCGATCCGGCCTGGCACGAGTTCATGGCTTACAACCGCGCACGCGCACGCATCCACGACCTGCCGATCGTCAACTACGAGCACAATACGCGATTTTTCTTCGACCGCATCGGCTGGAGCTACACCGATTGGGGCATGTTCACGAACTGGTTTTTCACCGATCGCGAAACATTCTCTCGCGAGCGGTTCGAGGCCATTCTCAATCGCTTTGAGGGAAGTACCTGGGGCCGCGCGAAGTCGCCGCAATACCTGGCCGACAGCCTGCGTCCGATCAATGCCTTTTACCCGCTCGTTTACGCCAACCTGCTCTTGGCGATCGTGTTGGCTGCTGGCAGCCGCCTGCGCGTGCTGCTGGTTGGCGCCGCAGCTTACCTGCTCCTGGGCACCCTGCTGATGGTGTTCTCCTGGTATGCAAAGCTGCCCACGCGAATTGTTCTGCCGGCTTACTTCTCTGCCGTGATCGTGGCGTTTTATGTCGTGTTGCGGGAAGCGTCGTTACGCCGACACTTGCTGCCGGTCGCGTTTGACTTTGGCTGGCTGCGGCCGATGACGAAAGTCGCTGCCGTGGCCTTCGCCGCTTACTACGCCTGGACGTTCTACCCGGTAGCCGTCGCGGACATCTCGAAGAGCGATTTGAACGGGCGCGACCAGCAGGTGCTGACGCTGTTTGTGCACACACTGCGCGAGCGCTACGTGCGCCCCGATTCCCAGGCGGTGTTTCTGAATTGGGGCGGACGCTTCCCGATGTTCTTCACCCCCCCCTTGGACAACTATCGGGAAGTCCGCGACTTGAAGATGCTCGGCCTGGGCTGGAACATCCACAGTCCGACATTCGACACGGCCGTATCGCGGTTGGGTCTCGGCGACCTCTATCAGGCCTCCTACACCAATCCAAATGTCTTTCTCTTCACAGAGCCCGCGTCGTTGCAACAGCTCCAAAGATTCGTGCTGGAGCACTATCGCCAGCCAATTGTCGTGAAACGTGCCGATCATCTGATGGCTGATTCCGATCGTCCGCCCGACTACTTTGCGACCGATTTCAGTGTCTATCAGATCGGTCCCAAACTCGATGCGGCCGAGGAAGTAGAAACAACCTCAAGAGTGCCGACGAGCCCCTTTGCAACGGCGCAGAAAAAGCCCGGCAGCCCGTAAGCAAGTGGCTCTCACGGCCGCCGACCTCGGTTCGTCCTTGCTAGCCTTTGCCGCAAACCGATCGCGCCGCACAATTGACTGCTTGACGCCCACGAATTGCCGGGCGTACGATCGGTTTGAGTGGGCAAAAAATACCTCACGACACGCGTCGTCTCCCGACCCGTTGGATTAGAACGTGTCCCCATCCCCTGCTCTCATACCGCATAAATCGGCCGGTCCGAACCGTTTTGGACCGCGGGCACAGTGCGTGGCGGCCCTTCGATCGATTGTGGCCCTGGTGACACTGGTCGCCATCAATTCCCCGTGCCTCGCACTCGATCCGGAATCTCCGGCCGTTCGAAACGCTATCGATCGTGGCGTCACCTATTTCCACGAGCATCTGGACGAAGTGCGGAGTTGGGAGGCAGGAATCGTCGCGTACGCGTTAATCCGGTCGGGAGAATCGCCGGAAAGCCCCGCGGTCACGACTCTGCTGAAGCGGGTCACCGAGGAAAAGTTTCGCGGCAACAGTTACGGCCACGACGCGCCGCATCAATTCTATGAGGCCGGCTGCGACATGATGATGTTTGAGGCGGCCGATCCCGCGCGCCTCAAGCGCCAACTCGACCTCATCGTGGCGTTTACGGTCGAAAACCAGTGGCCCAGCGGCAGTTGGAACTATTATCGCCAAACCGAGCACGGGGGCGACACCAGCCACTCTCAGTATGCCGTCCTCGGGTTGTGGGCCGCCTCGCGGGCCGGAGTGAAAATCCCCCGCAACGTTTGGAGCCGAGTCGCCGACTGGCATTTGAAAATGCAAATGATCGACGGCGGCTTCGCTTATCATCCCGGGGAGGTCAAACAATCGACGGGGCCGATGACAGCCAACGGCGTCTCCAGTCTCTGCATTGCGAGACTGATGCTCTACCCGAACCGGACGTATCCGCCGCCCTTCGACGCCGTCAAAAAGGATGATCCGCGATCGAGCGAAAAGGGAACCGAGTCCGATGAGGGGGGCGGGCCCCCCATGAACGTGCTCCAGCCGCTCGATCTGTCCGGCAGTCATATTACGGGTGGTTCCCGTCGCCCACCCGCTGCTTCCACTACTTCCGCGGCCTCCAAGAACCAGCTGCTGCGCATCAACCAAGGGATTTCCCGCGGCGCGAACTGGATCCGCGACAATTACAGCCAGCCCCTTTCTCCACGATTTCCGCTGTATTATCTCTATGGGCTCGAGCGCATGTGTGCGCTCACCGGGGTCGATAACTTTGAGGGCCACGACTGGTACGCGGAACACGCCGTAACGGTGTTCAGAAAACAGCGCGCGGATGGCCACTTCGACGGCGAGTGCGGCGTCCCCGCCGAAACCGCATTTGCGCTCCTCTTTTTGTCGCGCGCCACCTCGAAATCGGTCAAACCGCCCGACCCGAAGCTTGGCGGCGGGCTCATGATTGGGGGACGTGGACTCCCTAAAAACCTCGGGGCCGTGCAAACGACCGGTGACGGGATCAAAGTTCGCAAGATCGACGCGCCCGTCGACAAGCTCCTCTCTGAACTCGAGAACCCCAAAAGCGTCGAGGTTGAGGCCGTTCAACAAGCCATCGTCGATACCGTCCAAGTCGGCGATCGGCAAAAGCTCGTCGGTCAAAAAGATCGGCTGAAAAGACTCGCCTGCGATCCGCGGCCCGAAGTGCGGCGAACGGCCCTCTGGGCCTTGGGGCGGTGCGCCACGGTTCAGGACGCGCTCGTGTTGGTCAAAGCCTTGGACGATCCGGATATCAATGTGGTCGTCGAGGCCAATGCCGCTCTGTGCTGGCTCAGTCGCCGTCCCAACGGCTTCGGCCGATCGATCGATCCGCTGCTCGACATCCCCGAGACGGCCAGCGACCAACAACGACACGACGCCCTGGAACTCTGGCGCAGTCAAGCCCGCAGAGATTGGCGCGAATGGTTCAACCAGGTCGGCCCCTATAGCGAACGCGAACTGCCAATCGACCTGCCCGGAACATCCCCGCTTCAAAAGTGACCCGCTCAAAGAGTGACGCTGAGTGCCTCGCTGGAATGGCTCGGTGTGACGCCCCTGATTCGCTCGAGCCGGTCTGCCTGCCGTCGGATTTCGATCTCCCCTTCGCCCGATCTCGCTCTGGAGAAACGCGTCGATGTGCAGATTCCTGGCGTTGGCTGTTTTGTGCTTCGCAGTTCTCGGCCTTCCCAGACGGGCGACGGCCGACGAGCCACCAGGCTCTGGACCGCCGCGGGGTGAAGTGCAGAAATACTCGTTCGATCACAGCCGCATCTTCCCGGGGACCGTGAGGGATTACTGGATCTACGTGCCCAAGCAATATGATCCGGCCAAGCCTGCCTGCGTCTACGTGGGCCAGGACGGCGTGGGCTTCGGCGCACCGGCCGTCTTCGATGAGTTGATCGAATGGAAAGCCATGCCGGTGACCATCGGCGTGTTCATCATGCACGGCCGCGTGAAGGCTCTCTCCAACAACGCGCTCGATCGCTTCAATCGCAGCTTCGAGTACGACGGTCTGGGTGACAACTACGCCCGCTTTGTGCTCGAAGAAATCCTGCCCGAAGTCGAAAAGAAAACGGCGTCCGACGGCCGGCCCATCTATCTCTCGCACGACGGCAACGACCGCTGCATCGGCGGCGCGTCGAGCGGCGCGATCTGCGCCTTCACGGCCGCCTGGGAACGGCCCGACGCGTTTCGCCGCGCCTTCAGCTGCGTCGGCACCTACGTCGGCCTCCGCGGCGGCAACAATTACCCCACGCTCATTCGCAAGTACGAGCCCAAACCCATCCGCATCTTTCTGGAAGACGGCACCAACGACCAGAACATTTATGCGGGCGACTGGTGGATGGCCAATCAGGAGATGGAACGGTCCCTGCGCTTCGCCGGCTACGAAGTGAACCACTCCTGGAGCGAAGGCGGCCACAATGATCGCCACGCTCGCGAGATTTTCCCTGAGGCTATGCGCTGGCTTTGGAAGGACTGGCCCAAACCGGTGAAGGCCGGCGCGGGCTCATCTCAGATGCAAGACATTCTCATCGCCGACGAGCCGTGGAAACTCGTGGCTGGCGGCTACAAGTTCACCGAAGGCCCCGCTGCCAATGCCAAGGGCGAAGTCTTCTTCAACGACATCCCCAACAACAAGACGTACAAGATCGGCCTCGACGGCAAAGTCACTCTCTTCATCGCCAACTCCAAACAAGGCAATGGCCAGGCGTTTGGACCAGACGGTCGACTCTACGCGGTCGCCGGCGGCACGAACCAAATCCTGACCTACGAACCGAGCGGAGAGTACGTCGTCAACTTGGGTCCCGAACCCAAGCCGACTCGCGTAACCACGCCGCAACCTGTTGCCGACGGCTTCTTCGGCAACGACATCGTCGTGCTACACGACGGCGGCCTCTACGTGACGAATCCGACCCTTCCTAATCCGGCCGACCCGGGCAAGGTCTGGTACATCGATCCGCACGGGCAAAAGAAAGTCGTCGACACGGGGCTCAAATTCCCGAACGGCATCTGCGTCTCGCCCGATCAATCGCTGCTGTACGTCGCCGAGTGCCGCTCGCACTGGGTCTGGAGCTACCAGATCCAGCCCGACGGGGCGCTCGCCGCCAAGCAGCGTTACTTTCACCTGCACATGCCCGACCGGGGCGACAACAGCGGCGTCGACGGCATCCGCGTCGATCGCGACGGCAAGTTGTACTGCGCGACCGACATGGGCATCCAAGTCTGCGACCCGGCCGGCCGTGTGAGTTGCATCATCCCGACGCCCAACGGTGCCGTCGCCAACCTCTGCTTCGGCGGCCCGCAGTTCGACACGATTTACGCCACGTGCCGCGACCGCGTCTACAAGCGCCGCGTCAAGACGCGCGGCGCCAACGCGTTCGAAGCCCCCATCAAACCAGCCCCGCCGCGACTCTAGGTGACTGCGGCGGTCGGGTGACGAAACTTTGCCGTGGTCATTCCGCTCGCAGTTGCGAACTATTGGTCCCGGCCGACGCGGGGGCGCACTAGCGTGTGTATCCCGCAATCCGGTCCAGACGAGCGACGTCCAGAGGGAGCTTGAAGAAGGTGGCGAAGCCCTTGCGAAGTTTGGCGAAGTGCGGCGTCTTGCTATGCGCCGTGAGAGCTTCCTGGTCCTTGTAGACCTCGAAGAAGACCAATTCGTCAGGTTTCTTCGTCGCGCGATGGCAGATGTAGACCAGCACACCCGGCTCATTCTTCTCGACCGCGGCGCACAAATCCTTCAGCGCCTGCAGAGCCTCGGCTTCTTTCTCCATGTTCAGCTTGAACTTGGCAAGTTGTGTGATCACTTTTCCAGTTTCAGGTTCGGCCGCTGTTGCCAGGCGATTGAATCCGAACGCCGCAAAGCCGGCGGTTGACGCACAAAAAGTTCTGCGGGTGAACTTGCCTTGATGCACTTTCACAGGAAGGGACCTTTCTAGGGTGTGTTCGCCGAGAGGAGGAAACGCTGCGGAAGCCCTGTCACGCCAGACTCTTCATCGTCCGCTGAAAGTACGGCAAAGTATTTCAGGATTCAATCTGACAGTTCTGTTCGGAAACGCCTGAGTCCTGTAAACGACGAGGCAGAATGCCGCAAAGACCTCGTCAACTCTGGCTCAATTGCGAAGAATTTGCCCTCCCGCCGGGGACGTTCGCACCTAGCGACGGCATAATAACCCCTGACCCCTTGGCTGGCGGCGAGATCCTCGAGTCCCGCCCGCATTCACATGACTGTCGCCCATTGACATTACTTTCGTAGTTGCGGCCGACTTGCATTGTCTTCAAGGCAATTCCCCGCCGACGCAACGGGAATGAGGCCATTGTGCTGAAACGCCGTTATCGTTACGCGATCGAGCTGCTGGTGGTTGTCGTCGCCGTTGGAGTGGGGCTGTTCCTCTTCAGCAAGGATAATCTGCGGGAGCGATTGGCTTCCAACGGCCCTCCCCCGCCGTCAGAGGGCTGGCGGCCCTCCGCGAAAAATGATGCCGAGGCGAATGCCGATTTCGGCGTGGAAAGCGCCGCGCCGGGCAACGTCGCCTTGGCCGGAAAAGACATAGGAGCCGATTGGCCGAACTTCAACGGGCCGCGGCGCGACAACAAGTCGAGCGAAACGAGTTTGCTGCCGCGCTGGCCCAGCGGCGGCCCGAAGCTGGCGTGGATGAGCCACGGGTTGGGAGCCGGCTACTCCAGCGTCTCGGTCGTGAAGGGCGTCGTCTACACGATGGGCAACAAAGGGGCGAGCGAAGCGGTCATCGCCTTGGATGCCGGCACCGGCGCGAAAATCTGGAGCACGCCATTTTGCTGGGCCGCCCAACTCTCCGCAGGCAACGGTCCGCGCAGCACGCCAACCTTCAGCGACGGGGCCATCTACGCCCTGGGCGGATATGGCGATCTCGTCTGTCTCGATGCGAGCACCGGAGCCGTCCGCTGGCAAAAGAACATCCTCACTGAATTTGATGGACAGAATCTGACGTGGGGGATCTGCGAATCAGTCCTCATCGACGACAATCGCTTGATCTGCACGCCCGGCGGCACGAAAGCCACGCTCGTGGCGCTCGACCGGCAAACGGGAGCCGTCCTCTGGAAGTCTCTTTTGCCCGAGAAGGATCGAGCCAGTTACGCCTCGGCCATCGTCGCGGAAGTTGGCGGCATTCGTCAGTACGTGCAGCTCACGGGCAGCGGCACCGTCGGCGTGCGAGCCGACACGGGCGAGTTTCTGTGGCGCGAAAACAGTGCGGCCAACGCGACGGCGAATTGTTCATCGCCCCTGGTCGCCGGCAATTTCGTGTTCAGCTCCTCCAATTACGGGACCGGCGGCGCGCTGGTCAAACTTTCCGCGAGCGATTCGAAGGTGAAGGCCGAGCTGGTCTATCACACGCACGACATGACCAGCCATCACGGCGACATGGTGATCGTCGACGGCCTCTTATACGGCTCGAGCGATCCCGGCGTCTTGACGTGCCTGGAACTGAGCACCGGCAAAGTCAAATGGCGGAGCCGTTCGCCCGGCAAAGGCTCGATCACCTACGCCGACGGCCGGCTCTACTTCCGCACCGAAACGGGAATCGTCGCCCTCATCGAAGCCACAGGCGAAGCCTACCACGAGCTCGGCCGATTCGAACAACCGAAAAGAAGCTCCAGCTCAGCCTGGGCGCACCCGGTCGTAGCCGCCGGCAAGCTGTTCCTCTGCGATCAGGATCTGCTGTTCTGCTACGACTTGAAAAAGGCAAAATAGCGGCTCGGGCTCGGTCCAAAGTCCCCTCCGAGCCGCCTGCGTGAGCTGGCGGTGGATGAGTCCCGTCCCGGTCGCTCGAGTCCCGTCCCGCTGTTTGAATCCGCTCCAAGGAGCCGCGGGAGGACCGGGTCACCAATTCTGCGGGTCAGTTCCTTAGTGAAACAATCTGACCCGACCCGGTGGTCGATTTCGGTCCAGTCTCCCGACTCTTTCCCCCCTCGCCTGGGACGCCGGGAGGGGGCTGGGGTGAGGGCCAAGCTCCTCGGCGAATCACCCCCGGAATCCCGAATCCGGTCTCGATTGAAATAGTGTCCCGTCCCGGTGGAGATTGTGTCCCGTCCCACTTCAGAATTCGCCGTAAGTCTTTGTGCTGTAGACTATTAATGTGTGACACATCCGCGGGACAGATTCGTACCAATCAGTCCCGCAGTTCGTGTCCCGTCCCGTCGTTCGAGTCCCGTCCCGGGCTCCTTCCCCCTCGCCCGGTAATCCCGGGGAGGGTCAGGGTGAGGGCCAATTCGGCGGGCGAGCCGCCAGTGTAAGCTGGCGGGTTCTTACTAGCGCCCCCTCTGCGATCTCTGCCCCTCCTGTTCCAGAGTCCAAGGTCCAAAGTCCAAAGTCCAGAGTCCAAAGTCCAAAGTCCAAGGTCTGATTCGAGATCAATGCCTCGAGCAGGACAGCTTCGTTCACCACAAGACACCCAGGCACCAATCATCAACAGTCACCAAGCTTTTAGACGCCCTTCAAGAAATTGGCCTTGCTTGGTGTCTTCGTGCCTTGGTGGTGAAAGAGCCCTTCGATCCCCCGGCCCGTTCAGTCGACCACCTCGCAGGCCAGGTCGGTGCCGTACCCGTCGCAGCGGATGCGCAGTTTGTCGCCGCGTTTGAGTTTCCAGCCCCCCAGTTCCGACCAGCCAACAGTCAGCGAGTCGAGCGGCTTCACTTCCCGGTCGAGGCGATAGGATCGCTCCTCCTTCTCACCCTTCCCCTGCACGAAGACCACGGCCACCTTGATGGTTTCCGTGGCTGACGGGTTATTGACGTTCGCCACCATCCCCTGGCCCGGGATTTGGGACTTCCGGAAACTCACCTTAAACCCCGGCGGCCCCTTGGCCGCCCGCGCGCGAGCCGGCGGCGGCGGTCCGCACCCGACGATCAACGGCAGAGCGATCAATCCGACCAAAAGACAAACCGTGAGACGCATCGACTCACCCCCGACCGCATTTCACGCTCGCTCGAAGTCCGGTCTGTGGACCTTGGACCGAGCGTCCAATTGTCCTACGAATGATCGCTTTGCCCAGTGGGCAGCATTAGGCCCCCCTCTGCTGTGGGCCAAGCTGCGAAACACGCGGCGTTGTCGCATTTCAGACTGCCCTGCTGTCGCCGTTCAGTCACTGCACCAGCTAAACCGTAGATGTCCATAGTTATGGAGCAGCGACGACAGCTCTTGCACGCGCCCCAAGTTGAGCCACCATCGCGGGCCAATGCCATCACTATAATGTTGGGCATCAAACGACTTGGGTTCGCTCAAAATGAGGCCGACCTCTGGGTGAGCGCATAGGAATAAATAGGTGGCCAGATGCTGCATCTTGCTTCCGACGGTAGCGATGACCATGTGCCGGTCGAGATGCGTTGCGTGCCACATATCATCAAGCGCCCGAAACATTTCGGTGTAGATTCGAGTGGATACTGGAATCGCGCCCGGGTCGTCTTTGGCACAATACAATTCGAGAAGTGCCTCAAGCCGCCAGCCATTCTTTTGGCGGTCCGGTGGGTTTCCGTAAAGCCACTTCATGTCCGCACGCGCCGCGTTGTACTGATCCTCAGCAAACGCAATCATTTCCTTTATTCGCTCGAGCCCGAAGCTCGGTACTACGACCAACTGGGTGGCAAGAGGTTCCGGGTTTGAGCCCGGAAAGATTTGGCTCGCATAAACCTCCGCGGGTCCGCGCGATTCAAATCTTCCGGCGCTCTGGTAGTACTCAGCGACCGTCAGCGGATTCGTGAGATCTGCGAGGGAGCTGCGGAATGCGCCCCAAGCCTGCTGCTCGGGGTGATAGCGATCAGCTTCGATGTACACGATGCCAAGGCGGGCGCGAGGAAGCGATCGACGAATACCCTCCATTAACGGGTAAAACGCGTACGACGACATCCCCGAAACATCGACGACGACAAACACTCCTTCCCCTTGCCCTGGGAGCCCGTCTAAAAAATTGCGCACATCATTCCAAAACGTCGACCGGGCGTATACTACGTGCTGTGGCTTCACGTTTGCCGAGAGTGCCTCAATCGCCTGGAGACCTGCCTCGTTATCCTTGGGATTCGTGGGATACGTTATCACCAGAACGGATTCCCAGATGTGCCCATCGCGCTCCACACGATCGCGAGCCCTGTCTTCGAATCCGGCTGCTGAAATTAGAAGCCGCCTCTCCGTAATCCGTTTAAGCTGGTCGTCCAACGGCTCAAGTTCGGGCAGCCCGGCAACGATTTCTTCGATTGTTGTTTGCTGAATGATTGGCATTGGCAGCGATCAAAAGAGACTAGGTTGCGAGTCCTCGTCCTGCGGGTCCCCTGATCGAGAAGCATTCGTTCTCGCAAGCTCCGATTCGGCAAATTGCTTCGGTTCTGTGAGTAACGTTCGAAGACGCTCTAGGTCGTCAATCCGTATGGGAACGTCGCGGCCAAGCGGGGCGTCGTAGCGAGCAAGGAGGATTCGCCTGACCATAAATCTGCGGGTTCCTTGGTGCGCTTCCCTGGATTTACTGGTCTCTAATGGAAACAAAATGCCCTTACGAATGAGCTCCTCCAGAAGCTCGTAATGCTCTTCGGAAAAACGCGCCAACGCCTGCAATGCGGTTTCCGAGATGTCGATGTGATTCTTTACCAAAGGCACGTCTTCGCCATCTTTGCGTCGAGTCTTGTTAAGAACGCACTGATGCGATAGCCAACAAAGCCGATCAACGATTTCGTACTTTATGAGCCCTTTCTTCGATCTGTAGCGAATGTACTCGAACTCACGTGACGCGTAGGCTCGAATAACGCGATTTTGAATCTGTGGGGCGATTTCCGAAGGTGCTTTCCAGTTGACGTTCGCCTGCTCAAATATTCTGCGCGCCAAATCGAGGCCCATAGCAAAGTCGCCGGAGCAGACATCGCTCAAAGTATCGAGCCCGTGATAATAAAACTTCCGCTTATTCTCGACAGCGTCACGGATCGCCTTCGCCATACTGATTGCTGGATGGATGTGACTTAGAGTAAAAATGGTGAGCATGTCAGCGGGATGACCGAGATACTTGAAACGTCGCTCAAGGAGCGATCGAAGGAAATACCATCGGTTTCGATCTTGCAGTGACACATACTCAAAGCCAACATTCACCTCACGCACCTCACGACCCTCTTGGATACCCGCAAGATCCAGCCCGTCGTATTCTGATGACACCTTAAATATCGGGGCGCCCTGCTTCGCGAAGGTGATTGATTGGTTTAACTTCCGCTGGAGCTGTTCCGGGATCCGTTGGTTGCTGTAATCGTCTAAGAGGAACGCAAGGCGACGTTGCTCTAGAAAGGGGCAGAGGCCCTCAAGTGCCTTCGTGATGTCGAAAACGAGTTGCGAATTTGGCAACTCCGTTGGCGGTTCTCGACGGAGAATCTTGCGCCACAGGGATGAGCGATGCTGCCGAATCTCTGATTTCATATGGCTGAAGTGCGAAGTGCGGATGTGACGCGCGCGCCCATTTGTAAGATCGAGGAGGTCCCGAATAGTCGAGCAGCATTGGTGCGCGAGGTCGTCAGTCAGTCCGAAACGGAACCTCTGTGCGCCGGGCGATTGGTCCCAGCGATGGATCTGGTCCAAGGTATCCGTTAGCTCCTCCACGAGCAGAAGGTTGAAGTACCGCACAACGTGTGCCGCCAAGACATCGTAGTCAGTCTCTGGAACGAGCCAGAAACGGGATCGAAGCTCGCTGCTGCAGGACAAATACACTCCCGTGAATTGAACTTTCTGAAGCTCGGCCCCCGGATCAGCGCTGTTCAGGATCGCCTTTAGCGACAAGGACCGGAGGATTGTCGATTTGCCGCAGCCGCGCGGCCCGTAAATGTATACGGGGGAATTGCTCCGGCATTCCTCGAGCCGCGGGTATTCGTCGGCGAACAGGTCCATTAATTGTCGATCGCTTCGGATCAGCTCTGCCGATGGTAGGTCGAACGGGGACTGCATTCCGGGCGGCAGAAACTCGCCGCTACTCTTCCAAGCCGACTCGATTGCTCGAAAAATGTCGAGGGGGTCAGCAAGCCGGCGCGACGGGTCCGGATCAAGCGTCGTTCGGAGTATGGTCGGAAGTTCAATGAGAAAACGGCCGCATTGGGCTGTTCGCGACGCCTCCGAGTCGAGCAAGTGATTAAATAATGAGCAGAGATGGCAGGTGACCCACTCTTGGTCTGTCTGGCTGAAATAGGAAATCCAGTCTCGAAGCTGCGCTAGTCGTGGGGCAACCGCCTCTGCCGACGGATCAGAGGCCGTTTCGATTGCTGCGAGTTCTTCGCCCCATTTTTCAAGGAGTCGCGTTCGCGTTTCCTCAGTTTTTAGCTGCCCCGTGTCAATTGCCACCAAGCGCTGTTGGACTTCGTCCGTAAGAGAGTCAACTTCACGGGAAACGATAATATTTGCGTCATGGAGGTCGTTGTGAACCAGTTGCGCCGAGCGAAGAGCCTTTAGGATTTCGCAAAGATCGCGAGTGAATTGACGGAAATCCTCGGGAGTGAATTGCGGATCTCGCTCACTTAAGAAGTCCTTGAGCGTCGGCCCATTTATCCATTCGACAACGATTGCATAGAAGGGGGTCCCGTCAAATGCTGGCGGGGACAGTTGTGGAACGCCGTAAAAGATAATCTTGGCGATCAGAGGCGTGCGAAGCTGCCTCACGCGGTCGGCTTCTGCTTCAAGGCTGTGCGTGTGGTACTCAGTGCGCAAAGCGAATTTGATTGCGAAGCGATTTCCGGTAGCGTCGCGGGCCGCCCACGCAGCCGCTGTTGCGCTGCGCCCGAGCTGTTCAACAAGGGTGAATCGAAGCGCTTCGGGATCGCGGGTGACGGTAACTTCGGTGCCGCGCAGCTCGTCCGAAGCAAATACGTCTAAGCTGCCTCGATCCACTGCCACCATCTCCAGCAGGATTTTGGGCATCCCGCCGATCTTCCTCGTCGCGCCGAGGACGGCGCCAGACGCGTTGAAGGCGCCTAGGTGATCCCCTCGGCATACCCAATTTGCCGAATTGCGGCAAGCACCGAGGAGCGCACAGCCAGTTATGCGGCAGGATCCGAGCAGTCGGCAGCTCTGGAGTGCCCGCGTTGGGCTTGCTCAAGGCTTCGGTGGATCTGCGGAGTCAGCCCGCGAACGAAAAGGATTTTGGGCTGATGCTTGTCGATGTGGCGGGAACCTTGCTTTGAAAACCCCTTCGTGCGACCCAGCGCGATCCAATTCGAGGCTCGATAGCATGTCCCTTCGTAGCGGGTCGGATCGACAAAAGTTTCGGCTAGCTCGGGATGCACATGGTAACGTGTATGCCAATCCTCGCGAACCGCCCGAAGGGTCAAAGCCAGTGCTCGTGAGGCAAGGTTCGGAATTCTCGCCGAAGGAAGGATCAGGAAGCGATTATTGTTAATGACGGCGTCTCGACAGATCGCGTGGCCCGGCGGCAGCGTTGAGAGCAACCCGTCTCTCGCAGCGAGCATCCAGGCGCCGTCCGTGTAGGAAATTGCCCCGATGATTGCGTCGTCACCATAGAGCAAGTATCTGAGCAACCGGCCGACCGGCCTACCCAACCCGAGGTAGTGGTAGTCGGCGATCAGGGCATTCCAAAGCCGTCGCTCAGACGCAACGCTGACTAAGCGGCAAGTGACAATCCGGGGCATGCCAGCCAAAGGTGCGATCCGCACCAGGGACGCCGAGGACAGCGCGCGAGGCGGCTGGCCTCCGTGGTTGAGAATTCGTCGTGGGAGTTTGAGGAGCCCCAGCGACTCTAGCCTCAACAGAGCAACTCGGCACGCGCGTTCTTTCGCTCGACCGTTAGCCTGTTTCCAGCTCAAGAGCTGACAGGCAACAATTGAGATTCGCGTTCTACCCCACGTTGGGTGACGCCGAATGAGAGACCGAAGTTGTACCAGCTCGGATTGGCTGAACTGGCGCCCGCGGACGACAATCGTGTCACAACGCGGCCATTGTCGGCGTTTTTTCCTCAGACCGCCCATATTTCGACCTTGAACCGCGGAAGGCGGCTGCAAGGTCTGTCATCGACCGGGCGCGCGCGATTGCCTGAATTTGAGTCCGAGGAAGGCTCAGACTTTCCTTTGTATCGCACGATTCGCGCGCGATGGACTGAGAACGCCCTCACCCCAACCCTCTCCCAGCAGACTGGGAGAGGGCGAAGATGTGTCGGTTACTTCGGCGTGCCCATCGTCACTTTCAGCTTCACCGGCTTGCCGGCTCGCAGGGCGGTGATGGCGACTTCGTCGCCGGCGCTGACGCGGCGGAGGGCGAGGTCGAAATCGTCGAGGCCGGTGATTTTTCGGCCGGCGAATTCGATGATGATGTCGCCGCCTTTGAGGCCGCCCTTTTCAGCCGGGCTGCCGGGGGCGACGCCGGTGATGGCGTAGCCTTTCGCTTCGCTGGCGAAATCGGGAATGCTGCCGAAGTAGGGGCGGCTTCCCTGGCGCTCGACGCGGGCCTGTTCCTTGATCTCGATGTACGGCGGGCGGGACGGCTCTTCGTCGGTGTCGGCGACGACTTGCTCGATCAGGTCGACGATGCGATTCATCCCCTCGACGTTGATCTTCTCCCAGTCGTCGGTCGGGCGGTGGTAGTCGGGGTGCGTGCCGGTGAAGAAGTGCAGCACCGGAATTTTCTTCGCGTAAAACGACGACTGGTCGCTGGGGCCGAA
>Ga0210393_10001627_pt1 | contig 18732 bp, 10 predicted proteins | sample IncBWC27OmetaG_FD_160068 | JGI IMG/M metagenome (GOLD analysis project Ga0210393, IMG submission 160068) | Forest soil microbial communities from Barre Woods Harvard Forest LTER site, Petersham, Massachusetts, United States - Inc-BW-C-27-O ... | reverse complement strand
ATTTCAATTCCATTGTGCACAAGGGTGAGGTCATTGCCCTGATCGATCCCGCGCTGTTTAAGGGTGCTTTGCTTGGGGCCCAGTCGGATTTGGAGAACGCGAAAGCGAACCTGGTGGCGGCACGAGCCAACCTCGAAAAACTGAAGGCCGGCCTGGTGCAAACGAAGGCAGACTATGAACGCGCCGAGGGGCTATCCAAAGGAGGCGTGGCAAGCCAGCAGCAATTGGATCTTGCCAAAGCCAACTATGATTCCGCGAACGCCGCGGTGAATGCGGCGGTCGCGAATGTTACGCAGGCGGAAGCGCAAGTGAACCAGAAAGCGGCGGCCGTGAGCGTCGCCCAGACCAATCTCGACTACACGGTGATTCGCTCCCCGATCGATGGCACGGTTGTGGCTCGCAATGTCGACTTGGGGCAGACCGTGGCCGCTTCCTTCTCCGCGCCGACCATTTTTACGATCGCCAAGGATCTCAAGACCATGTGGGTGTATACCAAGACCGACGAGTCGGATGTGGGCAACATTGCGGTAGGGAAGCCCGTCACGTTCAAGGTGGACGCGTTTCCGAAAGAAACCTTTCGAGGAGTCGTAAAGCAGGTTCGAATGAATGCGACCACCGTACAGAGTGTGGTCACCTACGATACGATCATCGAGTTCGCCAACCCGGACTTGAAACTGTTTCCCGGCATGACCGCCTATGTAACGATTCCTGTTGCCACAGTTCAAAGCGCGTTGAAGGTGCCGAACACAGCGTTGCGATACAAACCTCCCATGTCTCCAGAGGAGATCTTGGCGAAGTACAAACAGTATGGGATCGAGGGAAGCGAGCGGGTGCAGGCTTCCGCGGATTCAGCGATGGCAGCCGTCGGAGTGCAAAACCCAACACAAACGGGGGCCGGAGCGCAGGGTCCGAATCGCGCACCGAAAAGTGATACCGCCGTAGTTTGGAAGTTCCATTCTGATAACACGATGGAGCCAATCAAGGTTTCTCTTGGAATTACGGATCATGCATTTACGGAAGTAAATTCGGTTCTTAAGGGGGAACTGAAGGAAGGGGACGCCGTCATTATCCGGTCGGTGGTCTCCAAATCCCAGGCTCCCGCCGGGATACGCCGTTAACGGCTGGTAATACGAAACAACTCCATGAAAACGACGCCGGCTGCCAACCAAATCGATGCGATTCCAGGCGGGTCTCCGGCAAGCGTGGTCATCCGCGTCGAAGAAGTGCACAAATACTACGACCTGGGCGAAACACGCGTCCACGCACTGCGCGGTGTAAGCATTGAAATTCAACGCGGAGAATTCGTGGCGATCATGGGGGCGAGCGGCAGCGGTAAATCCACCTTCATGAATATGCTGGGGTGTCTCGACCGTCCCAGCTCGGGCCGATACCTGTTCGAAGGGATCGATGTTTCCGAGCACGACAAAAGGGCCTTAGCCATGATTCGGAACCAGAAGATTGGGTTTGTTTTCCAAGGCTTCAACTTGCTAGCGCGAACGACGGCGCTCGAGAACACGGAGCTGCCGGCGCTGTACACGAAGATCAGTAAAGTAGAGCGCGAAAAAAGAGCTGCCGAGGCGTTGGCCATGGTGGGACTTGCCAACCGCGCGGACCACTACCCTTCGCAGATGTCGGGAGGACAGCAACAGCGGGTAGCCATCGCACGGGCACTCGTGAACCATCCTCCAATGCTGTTGGCCGACGAGCCCACGGGCAATCTTGACAGCCGCACCTCGGTCGAGATCATGGAGATCTTCCAGAACCTGAATGACAAAGGGTTGACCATCGTCCTGGTTACGCACGAGCACGACATCGCGCAATTCGCCAAACGAGTACTGATTTTCCGGGACGGCAAAATCCGCAAAGACGATCCGGTAGTCAACCGGCCGAGGGCCGCAGAAGTGCTGAAGACTCTGCCCACACTCGAAGACTAGCGATGTCCCTGCTTTGGCTTTGCTCGCTTGGGCTGGCTTAGCCGCTATCCGTTGTAGACTCTAGCGGTGCGAAAGTCATCGGCGAATTCCTCCGTTAGCCCTGCCCGTTCCCCTCGTTGTGTAAAAGTTCGCCGACAACCGGGTGGACCGGGCTTCCCGCCGACTGCCAGCGACTCACGGCAGAAGGCAAGCTCGGTGAGGCTGGACAGAAGCTTGAACAGTTAAAGCGCAAGCTCGACGATCTGAGCGTCGCATCAAAAGTGATTATCTCCGAGAATGGCTTTCTACAGACACGTTGCCGGGCTCCGGATATCGCCCCCGGAGTACTGGCCTCAACCGTTCGGTTCGTACCCGAAGGGTTGGCTGTCACGCCACTTTCACGCTAGTCGTGGAAAACGCTGGAAAACCACGAACAAAAGGTGAATACGGAAGAGAAGTTGACTCTCGCGCTTCATCGCAGCTGCTTGATTCTCCTCGGAAAACCTTCGCTCCGCGAAATCGTGATTAAGTTACTCAAGTGGCTGTTAACCGAAAGGTTTAGGCTCCAGGCTGATGCCATTGGCGTTCGCATTGAATTGAACTTGCGCTTCCCCAGCGCTGCTGTTTTTGGCCACGTTACCAAGCGCTTCCTGAGCCACTCGGTGCCGCAGTGAACAACAAGAACAAAATCTGATAAGTCTTGCTCAGTCCCTGCATCGGGGCTAATCGGGGACCCGCACATCCGGACTGGCCACCGTACCCTAATTTCCCATAGGTCGCCTTGCAAGACATGCGGTTTTGAGGAGATTTTATCAGTGCGGTTCGTGGATTTTGCAGGCGGGCGGCTGAAGCCAAGTGTTCCGCAGGCGCGAACTGTTAAGATTCCTCCGCCGGAGTTACACTAGCCGCAACGGGGACGTATCGCTAGTCGACGGAGAATCCATGCCTGCCTCGCCACCTCCTGCTGGCCTCGAAGTAAAATCGCGATTTCTGGAAGGCTTACGCCCGTCGGAGATGGAATTGGTCTTAGAGCGGGCAAAGCAGCGCCACTTTTCGCCGAAGTCCGTCATGACTCGCCAAGGCGCGCCGGCAGACCACTTGTGTCTTCTCTGGAAAGGCCGCGCCCGCTATTTTCTTGTCACCCCCAATGGGAAGCGAATACTTCTTATGTGGATCGCTCCAGGCAGCATCTTCGGCGGCTTGGCACTTCGCGAAAAACGCGCGACGTATATCGTCAGCGTCGAGGCAGTTCACGATTGCACGGCGCTCGTTTGGGACCGGGCGGCAATCCGAGTTCTCAGCAAGCGTTTTCCAGTACTGCTTGAAAATTGCATTGAAATCGCTGCCGAGTATATTTCATGGTACACCGACGCGCACGGCACGGTGACCTCTCGTACGGCACCCGAACGCCTGGCTCAAGCTCTCTTTAGCTTGGCGAGCACCGTCGGTCAAAAAGTGCCGGGCGGGGTGGAACTTCGCGTGACCAATGAGGATTTGGCCAGCACCGCGAATATTACGCCGTACACCACATGCCGGATTCTGAGCCAATGGCAAAGGTGGGGTCTCGTCCGCAAAGACCGCGGGGCGATAATCCTTCATTCCGCTGACGACCTGCTTTCGACCTTGTTAAGTACAGGTGCCCGCCGCTCCTGACTGGCGTTCATTGCTCTGGGGCAACGACAGCTTGCCTACGGTTGTGAAAGGCTTTCAAGGTTGGGTTCGGTGCCAGGTTCTTGCGTGCTACCCCGCGACTGGTGTGTTCGAGAGGACGCTTTAGAAATTTGAGCTGTGTATTCGCAATGGAATTTTATTTTCAGCTGACTCGACGTCACGCCTCGGTGTTCCTGCGGGTAAAGTGTACGTCACGATTTATCGCAGTTCACGCTCCGATGCATTAATTCACTTGAGGAGGAGTTTCGCCTCGATCCAAACAGACCATTCCGGAAGCGAATGGGTCGCAGGTCATTCTCAAGCATTGGCTTGAATTTGTGTTCGTTTGTCCTCACAGGGATACGACTCGTTTTCAGTCAGGCATATTTTTGAAGTTTTAGAGAGGCATGAGCTCGTCATTTTAGGAGATGAAGGAGGCAGTTCTTGGTGACTTTCAATCGAATCGTTCGATTTTCAGGAAATTTCAGTCTATTGATTCTGATGTTCTGGGGAAACTTGGCAGGAGCGCAGTCAGTTTCGCAAGCGCGCATTACGGGCCAGATCAAAAATGAGGAACGCGTAACGTTGCCCAATACCGCACCTGCATTGGTCAAACGAAGTGTCGATACCGGGCGAATGAACGGCGGACAAAACCTGGGACGCATGATCCTGCAACTCTCTCCGACCGCAGACCAGGAACAGGCCGCGGCACAACTTGTCAGCGACCTGCACGATCCATCGTCACCCAGCTTCCACAAGTGGCTTACACCCGCGCAGTTCGGGCAAAGCTATGGTGTAGCGGTTGAAGACGCCACAAAAGTTCAAGCGTGGCTCGAGCAGCAGGGCTTCACGGTGCACGAAGTATCGCAGAGCCGCCGCTTCGTCGTCTTCAGCGGCACGGTGGCTCAGGTGGAAAACGCGTTTTCTACCCAGATGCACTCTTACGAATACAATGCCAATAAATTCATTTCCAACGCGACAGACATCCAGATCCCCGCGGCTCTGCAACCCGTTGTAAAGGGTGTCGTACGGCTGCATAGCGACCCACGCGCCTCCTCCGCTTATCTTGGAACCAAGATTCATTTCAAGAAGAAAGGCACCAATTTCACCTTTGATGATGGGACACACTACCTTACGCCCGCGGACTTCGCCAAAATCTACAACGTGCAACCGCTTTACGACGCTGGGATCAACGGCACGGGCCAGAGTATTGCTATCGTCGGACGCAGCAACATCAGCATTCCCGATATCGAGCAATTTCGCTCGCTGCTCGGACTGGCCGCCAACGATCCTCAAGTCATCGTGAACGGAGATGACCCTGGGCAAATCGGTGGGGACTTCACAGAAGCCATGCTGGACGTGACCTGGTCCGGCGCTGTTGCTCCTATGGCGCAAATCTTCTTCGTCGTTTCCCAGAGCAATTTCTCCGATGGTATCGACGTCTCCGCAGCCTACATCGTGGACCACAACCTGGCGCCAGTGATGAGCACCAGCTACGGCTCGTGCGAAGCGTCGCTTGGTTCGGGCAACTCCTTCTATAACGCACTCTGGCAGCAGGCGGCTGCCCAGGGTATTACTTCCTTCGTATCAGCGGGTGACAACGGCGGCGCAGGCTGCGATGTCCCCGGCGGCGGTTCCTATGCTTCGGGGACCCTGGCAGTCAACGGCCTTGCTTCCACCCCGTATAACGTTTCCGTCGGCGGCACTCAGTTTGACGACACAGCGAATCCCGATCTCTATTGGCGCAGCGTGACGGACACGGATCCGACAACGGGCCTCTCCGCACTCGGCTACATTCCGGAAAAGGTGTGGAACGAGAGCAGCAACGACCCGACGGCAGTAGGTCTATGGGCTGGGAGCGGCGGCGTAAGCAGCAAATACTCGAAACCCGACTGGCAAGCGGCCACGGGCGTTCCGAACGACGGAAAGCGGGACCTTCCTGACTTGTCACTTACCGCTGCAGGACACGACGGCTATCTAGTTTGCCTCTATGGATATTGCAGCCAGGGTGATTACTTCTTCGCCTTCGGTGGAACTTCCGCCTCCAGCCCAGCGATGGCTGGGATCATGGCGCTCGTCAATCAGAGTCTTGGCGGGCAACACCAAGGAATCGCCAACTATGTCTTCTATAAGCTAGCGGCGATTCCAGGCGTCTACCACGACACGGTCAACGGCGATAACAAGGTGCCCGATCCTTCCGGGCAATACACGGTGGGCTACTCGGCTGGCGTCGGCTATGACCTGGCTACAGGTTTGGGCTCGTTTGACGCAAACGCACTCGTCAAAAACTGGCAAGCTGCTTCAACAGCTATCAGCTCGGCCACCACTCTTGCTCTCGGCTCGGGGCAGAGCACAACCGTTGTCCACGGCAGCCCGGTCAACGTGCACGCCTCGGTAAACTGCAGCAACGGTAGTTCGTGCGCTGCGCCGACAGGCACTGTTTCGCTTTTGGCCACCGACCCGAGCGGGAACGCAATTGCTTCGGGAACCGGAACACTTGTTATCGCGGCTTCCTCGAGCACGGCTAACATCACAACCGACAGCGTGCCCGGCGGCTCTATGACCGTTACGGCTCGCTACTCCGGAGACAAGAAGTACTACGCGAGCACTTCCGGACCGGTGAATGTGACCGTAACTCCAGAGCCGAGCCAGACCTTCGTGGGCATCATTGGGGGCGGCTCCATCAACAATTCGCCTATCACCATACAGTTTGGGCAGCCAGTGCCCATTGGCGTTGCCGTTGCCGGACTGTCGAACCAGGGATATCCCACCGGCACGATCAACCTTGCCAACGATGGGGTGGCCGTCCAGCCTTCCAAGTACGATTACAATTCGGGAGTGTGGACCGCTTATCCGATCGTCTTGAACTACGGCGAAAAATCGACGCTGCTCGCCCCGGGGACCACCGCCACCAGCCAGTCCAGCAGTATTTCTACACTGGCGCCGGGCATTCCTGCTGGCCTGCATCAACTGTCGGCCAGCTATCCGGGAGATAACAGTTTCACAAGCAGTTTCGGAAGCTTCAACTTCACTGTGACGAAGTCGGATTCCGCGATCGTGGATTTCTTTCCCATCGGGACTCCTGTGATCGGCGTGCCAGTACATCTGGCAGGACAGATTGCCCTGTCCAATTTTGCCTGCGCCGACTACAGTGGCACCATCACGTTTACAGACCTTACGACAGGAACTCCGCAGGCTTTGGGGTCAGGAACCGTAAGCACGCAGTACTGCTCCTCCTACGACGTTCCGGTCACCTTCAGCAGTGGGGGAATGCACTTGATTCGCGCCGACTATAGTGGCGACGCCAACGTGAACCCGTCGACGCAGACCTATCACAACTTTCCGGTGAATCCTAACGCGCCAACCAACATATCCCTAAGCGTAGACATCCCGGTGGCGAGCGCGGGCACAACAATTACCTTCACGGCGAACGTGAGCTCCGACGTTCGTCAGCACCTGCCGACCGGCTCAGCCACCTTTCTGGACGGAACCGCCACCGTCGGCACCGCCGCGCTGGATGCGAATGGCAACGCTGTGCTCGCCATCAAGACCTTGGCAGGCGGGCCTCACAACATCACGGCCACCTACCCTGGCGATAGCGTGCTTACGCCGTCCACCTCCAACGTGATCGCCGAACAGGTCATGGACTACGCCCTGCAAGCGTTTCCAACAGCCATAACTGTCCGCTCTGGATTGGCCTCAGCAGGGAACGTGGACCTTGTTCCGCTTGGTGGATTCAACCAGACAGTGCAACTTGCTTGCACAAATCTGCCGGCCCGACTCGGCTGCAGCTTTGCCAAGTCTAGTGTCACGCTGGATGGAGTAAATCCGACGGCGGTCGCGGTAACTTTCACAACAAGCAATCTGGTGGCGAGCGTTACCCGAACGAACCGTTGGAGAGGAACGCTGGCAACCATGGTTCTTGCAGGATTCCTGTTCCCATTCGGCATGCGGCGCCGACTGAAGAGTGCATTTGCCGTGCTTTGCTTGTTGGGAGTGATGCTTTACGGTGTCGGGTGCGGTTCCAACTCAAACTCGAACAACGTGAAGGCGGGAACGTACACGATCAACGTTACCGCGACAGTGGGAACCGGTAACAGCGCGGCGGTAAAGAGCGTTCCGCTGACCGTCACAGTCGTCAACTAAGCATCGAACAAGCGGCGGGCGCCCGATGGACTTGGGCAGCCTGCCGCTTTTCTATTTTCTACCGGTCGTTGCAGCAACAGGAACGGGCAGAGGAAGAGACGGAAGTGCGCTCATTAACCTAGAGCAGTTGTGCACGAACATCGAAGAGTTCATCGAGGAGTATTACAATCGGCAGCGACCGCACTCGGCTTTGGGCTAACGACCTCCCGAGGAATTCGAACAACAAAGCGAGCGGAAACACCCGGCAGAAACTCTGGGTGTAACCGTACAGTTTATTGTGAACGAGGGAACGGTGAGAATGGGGACCGCGCTTCTACAGATCTATCTGGGGAAGGGGACTCAAACGCCATCCCCTTCCCGAGACCCCCAGAAGGCAATCTCCCGGGAACAGGCATTCTCGTTGTGAGGTGGCGCGCCTAGATTCCAACTAGGAGGTCGTCACAAGCCGATGCAGATTCGATGGGGCCTTGGAGGATGTGCTTCAGACATACGTGCAGGTCGAAAGAGGCCGCATCCACGACGCTGGTTGGCGCTTGCAGGGTTGGTAAATATTTTGAATTTTAAAGATGTAGCTAAATCCAGTTCGCCAATACTAGGACTGATTGACGAACCCGTAGCAGGTGCCTAGGATGGCGGGGCGAAATGAGTTTGAGATGCGCTCAGGAGGCGGTGACTAATGCGAGTATCAGTATCATCAAGGTGCTTGAGCTGGGGCATGAGAGCTCTGACCATGGCGGTTGCCATTAGTTTGCTCGGCCTAGCGGCAGCGGCAAATCCGCAGGGACTCGTGAGCAGTGACCTGTTGCGGTTAAGGTCGGTCGGCGGAGTGGCTGCATCGCCGGATGGGAAACGCGTCGCGTACACCGCCGTCATGCGGGACCGGCCCGGGCGTCCGTACGGTCAACTGTGGATCCTGGATTTGTCCACCCAGAAATCCGTGCGTGTCGGGGGAGACAAGGACGGCGGCGGAAGCGGAGTGTGGTCGCCGGACGGCAAGTGGATCGCTTTTTCGGGGCATCAGGGAGACAAGAGTGGATTGTTCGTCGTGCGGCCGGACGGATCGGAGGTGGCGTTTCTGGCCGAGGTGCGTGGAACAAACAGTCCCCTTCCGGGCGCAGGCAACGAGATTTCCTGGTCCCCAGACAGCAAGCAGATTGCATTTGTCTCCTCGACGCCAGATCCGCGAGCGGCCGAAGCTAGCGGCGATCCGATGGTGATTACTCGCTATCTTTACAAGCCCGACGCCGGCGAGGGCATGACCCGCTTCAACGACAATCAGCGGCTCCATATTTTTATCGTCGATTCGGCGACAAAACAGGTGCAGCAACTGACGCAGGGTGAATTCGACGAGCATTCCGTCGACTGGTCGCCGGATGGCAAGAAGATTTTGTTCGGCTCGAATCGCGAACCGAATCAGGATGAATTCTTCAACTACGATCTGTTCACCCTGAATGTGGCCGACGGAAGCATTCAGCGCCTTACCGCCACGGAATACAACGAGTACGACGCCATCTGGTCCCCGGACGGAAAACAGATTGCTTATCGCGGAACCCGGCGCGGAATTACCGACCGCGAGACCACGATGGAGGACACCCACGTCTGGGTGATGAATGCCGACGGGAGCAACCGGCGGGAAATCGGAGCGGCAGTCGACAACCGGCAAGGCGCGCCGCGCTGGTCAGCGGATAGCGGCGCATTGTATTTCACTTTGCAGGAGCGCGGGAACAATGTGCTGATGCGTCTGCCAGTAAGCGGCGGTACAGCGCAATATGTCGTGAGGGAAAGAGGGGGTGTCTTTTCCTTTTCGGTGAGCAAAGATGGCGGGCTCTTCTTCACCTACGGTTCGCCAAGCGATTTGCCACAGCTTTACCAGAAGACCGGAAGCGGCGTGTCAAAAAAGCTCACCGACCTGAACGGAGACGTACTGCCGGCGAAGCAGTTGGGTGAGGTTGAATCGCTTACTTTCATCAGCAACGACAATAAGTTCGAAGTCGAAGCCTTTCTGACCAGGCCAATCGGCATGACCGCCAGTTCAAAGCACCCGCTCATCGTGAATATTCACGGCGGCCCCCATGGACAGAACGGCCCGGCTTTCAATTTCCGCAATCAAGTCTTTGCGGCGCATGGCTACGCGGTGCTGAACGTGAATTTCCGAGGTTCGACCGGATATGGCCAGAAATTCGCCGATGCGGTCTTCGGTGACCAGAACGGAAACGAAGCCCAGGACATTTTGTACGGGGTAAGCGCAGCAGTGCGGCGAAATCTCTGGATCGACCGCGAGCGCATGGGTATCGAGGGTGTGAGCTACGGCGGCCAACTCACCGAATGGCTCATCACCCAGACGAATGAGTTCAAGGCAGCGATTCCCACAGCCGGAATCGTGAATCTGGTCAGCTACAACTACATGACCTACTACAACCAATATGAAGAAATGGAATTCGGCCAATTCCTGCATCAGGGCACGCTGATGGATGAAGCCTGGAAGCGCTCGGCCCTGAAATATGTGTCCGCAGCCCACACGCCGACCCTTATTATTCACGGCGAAAACGATAACGACGTGCCGATCGCCGAGGCTGAGCAATTCTTCATCGGTTTGAAAGACGTCGGCACGGAGGCTGTATTCGTCCGCTACCCTCGAGAAGGCCACGGACTGCAAGAGGTCAATCACCAGATCGACTGGACCGACCGTTCGATCGCTTGGTACGAAAAGCATTTCCCGAAGCCCGGCGCTCTTGGCGTCACCAACGTCCAACCGTGAGGGTCAGCTTGCGTAATCGATCACTGCGGTGAAGTCTTGCGTTCGGAGTGCGCAGTGGAATTCTTCGGGTTGGCCTTTCATGGTTTGCGAGCATGTGGGTTCCACGAGCAGGTCGTTTTGGCGGAGTGAGCGGCGAGTTTCGCCGAGCGGGAGCGATGAGAATTGCCATGACTTCAGTGGTTAGTGATTAGAGGTTCGTGATTAGCGCGAAGAGAGGTTCGCGGGCTGACGAGACGATGATGAGTTCCGGTGGGGGAGACGATACAGAGCGCCCGGGTTGTGGGGCGGTGGGCGCGTGGGTTCAGTGGGTTAGGTAGGGCGGTTCCAGTGGGCGGATGAGGTACGTTCGCGTATTGTGGCGGAAGCGCAGGCGTTGACGGTCATGGACTTGCAGCTGGGTTTGCCTCTTGGAATTCTGAGAAGTAGTGGGCCGGCGTGGCGCCGACGAAAATACTCTGGCCACCGAACCGTGAGTCGGCGTAATTGATAGACTGAATCAGAGTTAAGAGCGGAGGAATTGTGAAACCAACGCGTACACCGGGACGAGGATTCCATTTGAGCGCCTGCTGTAGAATGGTGCTTTTCATCACTCCATTTGCGCTTGCCCAATCGAACCATGCACAAGAAAGGAAGAGTTCGGAGACTTGGCATTTCGCGGTTTCAGGTGACTCAAGAAATTGCGGCGACGTAGTCATGCCAGCAATCGCGGAAAAGGTGCGTGCAGAGCATGCCGCCTTCTACTGGCATTTGGGAGACTACCGAGCCATCTATGATTTTGATCAAGATATCAAAGCCCGAAATCCAACTATCAATGTCATCTCTTATGAGAGTTCCGCGTGGAAGGACTTCATCGACCGGCAGCTTAAGCCGTTCGAGGAGTTGCCAGTATACTTGGCGCTCGGCAATCACGAACTCATACCACCAAAGACCCGTACAGACGCACTGCTGCAATTCGCGGATTGGTACAACGCACCGGAACTGTCGAAACAGAGGCTTGCTGACGATCCTTCTGATCATGAATTGCGAGCGTACTACCACTGGACTCGGAAAGGTGTGGATTTCATTACGCTCGATAACTCAGCAAAAGAGCAATTCGACGATGCACAGATGAGGTGGCTTGACGCGCAGTTGGACAGGGATACGAAGAATGCCGAGGTGCGGAGCGTGGTTCTCGGAATGCACGACGCGCTACCGGACAGCCTGTCAGCCGGCCACAGCATGAACGAAAGTGCTCAAGGAACCGAGAGTGGGAGGAAGGTGTATCAATGGCTCGTTGAGTTCCGCAAGAAAACCCATAAGAACGTATACGTATTGGCCAGTCACTCGCACTTCCTCATGGACAACGTTTACAACACGGCCTGCAGGCGAGGGCATCCTGACGAGGTTCTCCCTGGTTGGATCGTTGGAACCGCCGGGGCCCCGCGGTATCGATTACCGGCAGATGTGAGTGGCTCAGCGCAGCACCTCACGGATGTCTATGGTTATTTACTCGCGACCGTTTCACCGGACGGAACGATTGAGTTCGAATTCAAGCAAGTCAACGAGGCGGATGTGACGGGTTCCACCCGCAAAGACTACAAAGACGACTTCATTCACAGCTGCTTCACCGGGAATTCCTCCACGTATGTTCCTGAGGGCGCAAGCTGCGCAACCAAATAAGGAGGAAGAACGGGAACCGATTGCTCTACCAAATCCGAGAACCGCGCTTTGCTTCTACTAGGCCCACCAGTTCCGCGCGACGCTTGCTGATCCTTGGTAAAGCTAGGCCAATGACTCAGGTTGGTCTCGGGACTGGTTTCCGAAGGAAGTGCCTGACAAGAAAAAGTCCGGGTAGGTCACATGCTCATGCCGAGAAACCATGACACCAGGCCGATAGCAAGTGCCCGACAAACCCTTGTCGGACATGTGATTGGTATAGGGCGGCCGGCTTCCTTCGGAAACCAGTCTCGGCGCATTAGGAATGCCAGCGTTGGAGCAGTGTGAAAATGAGCGATGCCGATACCGCCCCTAAGGGAAGCGTGGCCACCCAAGCTAGCAGGATCTCACGCACCTTACCCCAGTTGGCCTCTTCTCTGCGGAGTAAGCCGATGCCAAAAATTCCGCCTGACGTGACGTGCGTTGTCGATACTGGAAGGGCGAACGGTGAAGCAAGGGTCACCAGCGTCGCCGCCACCAAATTAGCGGTGACCGCCTCTCGCGTGGCCATCGGCGTAATGTTTTTGCTCATTGTGTGGGCAACCCGCGCTGCGCCGAGTGCTCCTCCAATTGCGATGGCCACTGCAACAGCCAGATAGTTCAATCTCGCGTTGTAAGCCGCGGCGACCAATAGCACGGCAACCAGTTTGGGTGTGTCGTTCAGGCCCCGCGCAAAGCTGATCGCAGCTCCTGAAAACCAGTGCACCCCCTCAGCGAGGCTGAACCGGACCATTTCTGTGCCTGTTTGGCATTCCGCAGCAGGTGCCAAACGCAGGGAAGGCGAAGCAATAATAGCAATGGAACTCGCGGACTCGCCCGGTGCCATCATCATGGTTTTCGGTTCGTCCACGCAGACGCAGTCACTGACTCCTTTCTGCCAGCCGAATCGGTTGAGCAGTAGCTGAACGGCCACAGTCAGAGCCAGCGCGACGATTGGAGAGAAAAGTAAAGGTAGGAGGACCCCCTTGCCCAAGGCTGCAAACTTGACGTGGGAAAACCCCGCCGCCATAACACCGGCTCCGACAAGAGCACCCGTGATGGAGTGGGTAGTGGAGATGGGCAGACCAAGTCTCGCGGCAAGCAATACCGTGCAACCGGCCCCGAGCGCGACAGCGATGAGAAAAGGGAGCTGAGTGGCAATGCTGCTGTCCACCAGTTTTGCTCCACTGAATTTTGCGGCCAAGGCGCTGCCAAGCCATATAGCTGTAAGTGAACCCAGAAATGTGAAGCCAGTGCCCCAGGCTATGGCACGCTGATAGGTGGTCAGACCCGATCCCCATAGGGTGGCTACGCCCTTAAAATTATCGTTAGCTCCGTTGGCGAAGCTCAGAAGAACTACGGAAAAAATCAATAGGGTTGTCATCTCGCCGCCTTCCGGGCAGTTAGAACCTGGGCCCCGACAAATGACTGGCCCGATTCGTGGAAGGTTGGCACGCCGAGCGCGGTGCGCAACTCTTCGTTGAACTTGCGAAGGGTTTCGAGGTGCGTACCCAGCGCCGGCACTTTTAAGCCTTCGTCGGTCAAAAACAATTTCTGTAGCCCGCGCATTTCTCCGCGGACGACGCCGCGCGTGCTGCCCACGCCAAAGCCCCGCGCCGCCAGGCTGTCGATGGCCTTCTTGCCAAAGCGTTCGTTTACATTCCACATGGCCGAATCAGAGTAAACAATCCAAGGGTAGTGTAAAAGCACTGGAGAAGAGGCAAAACTCTGGAAATCCCGCCTCTCGCGCCTTTTTGCCTTGACTGCATTGAATCTTTCAGCTTGTCGATTCAATGTCTCCTCGGATAAGATTCACGCCAAGCGATACGGGGTGCATCGGTCCATACATGTCTTCCAGTTCTTAGTCAGGTTGGCCCAAGTAATTTAGCCGGAGCCGGCAACCAAAATTGCCGGGTAATTTCTTCAACCCTCCCAGGTCGACGGGCCAAAGTTTCGTCGAAATTCTTGTTTACCTCAACTGGGGAGGGAATCCATGCTAAGGAAGTTGAACGCTGCACTGGCAGCATTCTTGCTTTTAATTTTCGTGGGATCCAATTCTTCCGCGCAACAGACATTGGGAGCAATCAACGGCACAGTGACGGATGCCTCGGGAGCGGTCGTACAGGGCGCCAAAGCGTCCGTTAAGAATCTTGGCACAAACCTGCAACTGGAAAAGACCACCAAGAGTGACGGCTCTTTCGAATTCATTGATCTTCCTTTGGGTACGTACTCCGTTACGTTCACCAGGGATGGATTTCAGACCGAAGTTCACTCACACGTTCAGGTTCGAGGAAACCTGACAACCACTGTCAACGGATCCTTGCAGCCCGGAGCTGTGAGTTCCTCGATTACCGTTACCGGCTCGCCGCTGCTCAATGAGACTGACACCACCAACGGCTATACGCTCGGAAGCGATCTCATCGAGAATATTCCTCTCGGAACCGGAAGCTTCACGCAATTGGCGATTCTGTCGCCCGGTGTCAGCGCGGATTTCCTCAGCGGGGCCGGCACGAACGCCGGGCTCGGCAATCAGAACATCTTTGCGAATGGTCAGCGCGACACCAGCAATAGCTTTAGTTTCAATTCGATCGTTTCAACCAACCTGTTCAACGGGCTATCGTCAAGTTCGATCGGTGAGGGCCGCTTCGTGCTGAACACCAACGAGCAATTTGGCGCGGCAAACCAGGTGCGCACGAACACGTCTGTATTCGATGCGATTGGGCAGGGCATGCCCGCGCCCCCACCCGAGACAATTGAAGAAATCCGCGTGGATACTTCGCTTTATGGTGTTTCACAAGGTGCGAATAGCGGCGCGCACGTATCGGTAGCGACAAAATCCGGCACCAACGATCTTCACGGCGGAGCCTACGAATACCACCAGTCGACCGGATTGGATGCCAATCAGTGGTTTTTTAACGCTGCCGGGATTCCGCGCCAACAGCTTCACAGAAATGTTTTTGGCGGCACAATCGGCGGACCCATCAAGAAAGACAAACTCTTCTTTTTCGGCTCCTATCAGGGCCAGCGGATTTCCGACGCAACGAATGGTTCGACGCAGTTTGTCAATGTTCCTTGTTTGGATCCCGGGAATCCTAGCGCAGCCACATGCCTTAACAGTGATCGCAGCGCTGCCGGAATTGCCGCGGTAGCAGGTGTAAATGCGTCGCAAATCGATCAAGCCGCACTGAACCTTTTGCAATTAAAGACGCCGGGTGGCCAGTTCGTCATTCCATCGGCAACTCTTTTTGACTCGACGAAAATCTCACAAGTCGGCGGCAACGCGGAAATATCGGGCCCCCCAGGCACCTTCACTGCCGATCAGGTGAATGGGAATATCGACTACATTTTCAGCACGAAAGACCGGCTCGCCGGAAAGTACTACTTTCAGAACGACCCCTCCACCGCTCCGTTTGCCGTCAGTCAGGTGTTGGGCTTCCCGCAGTCTCTTAAAGCCGGGAGCCAGGTATTTTCGTTAGAAAATACAACAGTCTTGACCCCCAACACGACCTGGGAACAGAGATTCGGTTTTCTGCGTACTTTTGCCAATGGAACCACGGCTCAACAGTTCAGCCCATCTGCTTTCGGCGTTAACGTTTTGGGAAGCAAATTCTTTCCAGGCGTCGCTATCGGCGATGTGAGTTCCCCAACCGGCCAAGGGTTGAACATTGGCCCTTCCAACAATTTCGCCAACGCTGGAGAGTTCCAGAATCACTTCCAGGTTGGCACAAATTATAACTGGGTGCATGGCAGGCACACCGTGTCGTTCGGGTTCAGCGGGGAATACGGGCAGTTGAATGTCATCAACCGCGAAAACGAGGTCGCCAATTTCAACTTCAGCACCTTCACGGACTTCGCCACTGGGACCATGGGAGGAAGGAGCGGCGGCGGGCTGCTTCTTAACGGCGAGACAAACCGCTATTTCCGCGCCAAGGAAACTGGCCTCTTCGTCCAAGACAGTTTTAAGCTGAAACCAAACCTTACCGTAACCGCTGGCCTTCGATGGGACTGGGATGGCCCGCTAGTTGAGAAGAACGGCCTGCTTACAAATTTTTACACGAAGGATTACTCCTTTGACTTACCTTCCGACACGATCAATAACATCGGGCTGGTGGTCGCGGGAAACAACAAGCAATTCTGCGGAATTAAACCGAGACCCAGCTTTTGCGTCGGCGATTCCACACTCACCGGACGCCAGTGGCTGCTGGAACCACGTATCGGTGTGGCGTGGAGCCCCAAGTTCGCCAAGAATGTCGTGGTACGTGCCGGCTTCGGTTTGTATGCGGATCGCGGTGAGTTCTTCAGTGAACTTTCTCCCAGCGCTGGAATCGGGATAAGCGGTCCGTTCGGTGTCACTACCCAGCAGCCCTTTACCGTTCCGTTTAACACATCCTGTTCGGGACAGGGGTGCCTCAGCAACAACCCATTTGGTACCGCGCCCCCGCCCCCGCCACCCAACAACTTCACGGGTGTCGCCGCGCTGGTGCATAACCTGTCGGCATTGAGCGGCTGTGCCGAGCCCGTAACACCCACCTGCTCGCCAACGGGAACTCCTGAATTTGCATTTTTGTTCGGAGGCTACGACCCGCGCAACACTTTGCCTTACTCCGAGAATTGGACCTTGGACGTGCAGTGGCAACCCTTCAACACCTTGTATTTCGATTTGGGCTATGTGGGCAATCATGGTCAGCATTTACTTTTGCCCATTCCGTTCAACCAGCCGGGAATTGCGACTCCCACCAATCCGATTAACGGCCAGATTTACTCGTATGGATATCAGGCTCAGGATGCAAATGGCGGGTCGGGAATCCTGCTCACCGAGCAAGTGGGGACTACCATTGCTTCGTTTACCGGCGCGGATGGCAACACAGCGCTTCGCGCGCCATTCGTTGGCTACAACCCCAATTCGGACTTCTGGAAAGCCGAGGGAGTCTCCAACTATCACGCGCTACAATTCAGCGTGAAGAAGCTCTTTAGCCACGGCCTCACGATCAACGCTTCTTACACCTGGTCGCACGTATTGGACGAGGGAAGCGGAATCTCGGAAGGGCTCTTCTTCAACGGCAATGATCCCCTTCGGCCCAGGTCCGCATACGGCAGCTCAGGATTCGATCGCACCCACGTGTTTACCATCAATTACACCTACCTGTTTCCCCAATTCACGAAATCCGATGGATTCGTCAAACACGTTGTCAACGACTGGGGCTTTTCTGGAGTCACCATCGCCGAAAGCGGTCTGCCCTACAGCATTTACGATTTTTCCGGGAGCGTAGCTAGCCAATATTACGGGGCCGGCGACGACTTCATAACCAACCCCCTGCTTACCATCCCTGGTGGCAGTTTGGCTGATGCGAAGAAGAATATCGCGAATTGCTCCAGCGCGACCGGAGGCGTCGGCGGAGCGATCCAGCCAATTAACGCTTGCGCTTTTGGGGTGAATATCAATGCACCGGGGACGAACGGCGTACCCTCTTGCGGACCCACCACGGACAACGCTTCACCGACCGCTGCGTGCGATTTCTCCGAAACGGGATTTACTACCGCTCCTCGAAATGCATTTCGCGGAGCATTCCAGACGCGTTTCGACTTTACTCTCTTCAAAAAATTCAACTTGACCGAGCGATATAAACTTCGTTTCGACGCGCAATTTTTCAACCTCTTCAACCACCCGAGCTTTGACGCTCCCAACAGCAACCTTAGTTTGAATCCATGTTTCGGTCCCAATGCTCAGACGAGCCCGTTCTTGGTCCAGTTTGGAGCGGCTTGCACGTGGCATGGCAATATTCCCGCTGTGGCGGGTTCGGGGCCGATTGGAGACGGGACAGTGCAGTTCGGATCTGGAGTTGTGCAGGGTACGCTCGGCAGTCCACGCCTGATTCAGTTTGCCTTACATCTCACCTTCTAGCCGCATTCTCCGGGCCAAATTCAATCTACGGGATGAGGGCCGCTTCGGCGGCCCTCGTTTTTGCGGTTCTGTTCTGTTGATGAGTTCCGCGCTTTCCTACAACAGGATCCGCGAGTAAAATCGAATTTAGGCTAGGACATCCCCGTTGAGCCGATAACAGCACGGCAGCAGGACGCAAACAAAACCGGCGAGTAAAAATCATCGTTTCGGGTGAGGTAAATAGGCGCCAAATTGGGCAATAGTCGCAGACCAAGACCAGAAATCAATTACATGACCCGAGATGAGCGCTGGCCTTGTCGCCAACACTCTCGAAGGTGAGCGCAAGCCCCCATCTGGGCTGGAAGCCCAAGAAGCACCACTGTGCGCAGACAGGGGCATGCCACGTTACGTGGGCGTTTGAGGCCGCAGGATCTTACACTGTGGGAAGTTCGCTTATCTCAATTGGATCCGCAGTCCGAGCGTCGATCAGAGACAGCTTATGGATTATCCGCCATCCAAATATTACTATTCGTCGTCCACAGCCAAATCGCAATATGCCGTCCGTCTGGGGAAGGAACGCCAGATACCCCGAATGCTCCATGTTGTTCCCACAACAGATTAATCTTCCCCGCAAGGTCCACGTTCAGTAGGGCTGCTTCGCGATTCTTATGACTCCCGACGACCAGACTTTTCCCGTCTGAAGTCCAACT
>Ga0210393_10001626_pt1 | contig 18733 bp, 16 predicted proteins | sample IncBWC27OmetaG_FD_160068 | JGI IMG/M metagenome (GOLD analysis project Ga0210393, IMG submission 160068) | Forest soil microbial communities from Barre Woods Harvard Forest LTER site, Petersham, Massachusetts, United States - Inc-BW-C-27-O ... | reverse complement strand
GCCTGCTTCGACCAGGTCGGAGCTCCGCCGCCGGTTTGGCGGCCAATGCACATTTGAATTTCTCCTTTTGCCCCTATCTCCGAGATCCCGCCGCGGACGCAGCCCTGACTGGCCTTTACTGGGTTAGTTGCCCTTTTATTCCCCCATTCACATCGGAACCACACAAACGCAACACGCACCAACTACAACCTCTAGACCCAGCTAGGCTCAGCAAAATAATAAGGAGGCAGTTGAATGAATTTTAAGCGTCTTGCGTCCCAGACCCTGAATGGAGTGCGCGTCGGCCTTATCTCCGTCGCTCTTCTTCAGTATTCGGTCGGCGTTCCCATGGCCAAAGCAGATGATGACGACCATGGACACCATCCACGCACACCCATTAAGCACGTAATCGTCATCGTCGGTGAAAACCGCAGCTTCGACCATATCTTCGCTACCTATAGGCCGAAGGACGGTGAATCCGTCGACAACCTTCTCTCCAAGCACATCATCAAGGAAGACGGCACTCCCGGTAAGAAATACTCCCTGGCCGTTCAAAACTCCGCCGACATCACCGGTGCTACGGAATATCAGCTGAGTCCCACGAACAAGACGCCCTATGCCATCCTCCCTGCCCCCCTCAACGGTGGCCCCACCGATGTTTGCAAGAACAACGGGATCTGCTCCGTCGCCGACGCCGAAGCTTCCGAGAACGGCCTTCCCGATGATAAGGACAGCGCCTCCGACCCCACCGACACCGACGACAAATACTACGGCTATCTGACCACGGGCGGTTCCGAGCTGAAGGGCAAGGTTCCTGACACGCGTATTACCGGCGTCAATGCCACTACTCCCTACTCCACCCTCCTCGGTGGTCCTTTCCAACTTTCCAATTCAAAAGGTGCGGACACATTCACCTGGGACTCCTACGCCGCCAGCCCAGTTCACCGCTTCTACCAGATGTGGCAGCAAGCCGATTGCAACGTCGCCTATGCCACCAAGTCCAATCCCAGTGGCTGCAAATCGGATCTCTTTGCCTGGACGGAACTCACCGTTGGTTCCAACGTCAACGGCGTGGCCCAGCCTTCCAACTTCAGCACCGACTATTCGCCCACGTCCGTTACCACTGGTGAGGGCTCTACCGCCATGGGCTTCTACAACGTTTTGCAAGGCGATGCCCCGTACTTCAAGGAACTCGCCGACACTTATTCCATGAGCGACAATTATCACCAGCCCGCGATGGGCGGCACCGGCCTGGACAGCATCATGCTCGGGTTTGGCGATGCGATTTGGTTCAGCGACGGAAATGGCAACCCTGCCGTTCCGCCGAACAACGTCACCATTTGGACCGACACCCCGGCCGACACCGGCACGGTCGATGAAATTGAGAACCCCAATCCCGTTCCCGGCACCAACAACTGGTGGATTCAAGACGGTTACGGCGGCGGCGGTTTTGGTTCGCCGGTGTACGGCGGCGGCAGCTACTCCAATTGCTCCGATGCCACACAACCCGGCGTTGGCCCCATCCTCAAGCACCTGGCCTCGCTCGCCCGTCCCATCAAGCCCAACTGTGACAAGGACCACTATTACCTTCTGAATAACTACAATCCGGGGTACTTCGGCGACGGCTCCAACGCCTACACCGACCACTTCGTCTTCAACACCCCGTTCACTATTCCTCCCACTAGTCAGCGCAGCATCGCCGACGTCCTTCTGGAAAACCACGTTTCCTGGAAGTCTTACAACGACCAGTGGAATCCCTACGCGATCGGGCAGCCCAACGCCACCCCGCCCGTTCCGGCCGACAAATATCAGCTCAATTACGGCACCGTCGGCGCGCTCAGCGATCAATACTGCAACATCTGCAATGCGTTCCAGTATCAGACGCAAATCATGACCAACGAGGCCATCCGCACCGCTCATATCAAGGACACGCTGGATCTCTACGCCGACATCAAGAACGGCACGCTGCCCGCCGTCTCCTTCGTCAAGCCTAGCGGCTGGGTGGACGGCCATCCGGCTTCTTCCAAGTTCGAACTCTTCGAGGGCTTCGTCAAGAAAATCATCAACGCCGTAAAAGCTAACCCGGAACTATGGGAGAGCACCGCGATTTTCATCACTGTGGATGAAGGCGGCGGTTACTACGACTCCGGCTACATCCAGAACCTCGACTTCTTCGGCGATGGCACGCGCATCCCGCTCCTCGTGGTCTCTCCCTACAGCCGTGGCGGCCATATTTCCCACGACTATAGCGACCACGTCTCCATCCTCAAATTCATCGAACACAACTGGGATCTGCCGACGATCTCCAACCGCAGCCGCGACAATTACCCCAATCCCAAGACCGAATGGGACAACCCCTACGTTCCGACCAACAGCCCCGCCATCGGCGATCTTTTCGATCTCTTCGACTTCGACCATGACGGTGGACACGATCACGGCGGCGACCACTAAAACAATCCGCATCTAAACACCAAAGCGGGGCGGCCATTTGGCCGCCCCGCTTTTATTTCCAATCCTGTTTTGGAATTCTCTTCTCTGTGAACTCTGTGCTCTCCGAGAACTCTGTGTTAATTCTTTTTTTTCAACCTCGCGCCGCTCGCGCCTCCGGCGCCGTCAACTCCGCTACGAGAAACTCCATCACCGCGCGCGCATCTTCCCCGCCGCGCTTCAGGCGGTCATCGGCTTTCTGTAGCGCCCGCATTCCATCCAGCAAACGCGACTTCGAAATCTTCCGCGCGCTCTGCAGTGCCAGCTCTGCTTGCTCCGGACGCATCCCCAGCGCTCGCGCTGCTTGCCAGCCATTCGTTACGCCCTTTACCTCGCTGGCTTCCACCAGCTTGCGGTACATCCACGTCATCGCTCCCAGCATGGGCAGCGGCTCTTCTCCCGCGCGTAGCAAGCGGTCCAGAAATTCCAGCGCGCGTTTCTGCTGGCGGGACGCCAGCATGTCCGCCAATTCCCAAACCGTCGTCGTCTTTTCCGAAATGACCATGGTGCTGACGTCTTCGCGGCGAATTCGTTTCTTTTCTCCGACGTACGTCGCCAGCTTCACAATCTCCGTCTGCAACCGCATTAAATCCGCGGAAACAAATTCCGCCAAGTCTTCCGCCGCGCCCTTTTCAAATTCCACACCTTCTTCTTGCGCGATGCTCTTCGCCAGCACAACCGCAACGGCCAAGCGATCCTCGGGTTTTTCTCCCAGCCCCACTTCCACCACCAGCGTTTTCTCCGCCAGCAATTTCGCCAGCTTCATCCGCTGGTCCAGCGCCGTGGCTTCTACCACCAGCACGGTGAACGGCGCGGGACTTCCCAGGTACGCGTCCAGCTGTTCCAACGCCGCGTCGCGGTTTTTCTCGCCCAGTTTTTCAATGGCTTCCGCGTCCTCGAGAAACACCACCTGCTGCTTCGCCAGCATCGGCAACGTCTGCGCCTGCTCCAGCGCCGATTGCGTCTCGCCGCGGTCCGCCGAATACCGCGACACCGCCCACGTCCGCGACGCCTCGGGCACGAATTTCTCAATCAATTGTTTCCGGCACGCGTCGCGCAGGTACGGCTCTTCGCCCAAAAGCAGCAGAGCGGGAATCAGCTTCCCTTTTTCCAGCCGCGCCACCAATTCTTCTGTCGAAACTCGCGCCATCCAATCCCTCTCGCGTAGGGCCGGGCTCGCCCGGCCCACATCTCAATAATTCTCTGTCACCGCGGCCACCAATCGCGTGGCGAAATCCTGTGCCAGCCGGTCCAGCGCCGGATCTTGTTCTTCAAAAAAACTTTTCACGTCCGTGGAAATTTCATATTGATTCCGAAACAAAAAACTATCCGAGTGATAGAGAACTTTCCCGCTCTCGCGCTCCTCGAACGACACTTCGCACTTCACCGTCACGAGCATCGTCGTCGCGCGCCCTGTCGTGGTGTCAAACAGCAGCGGCACCGCTTCCAGGCTCACCACTTTGCCGCGCAACACCGCATCTCCGCTCGCGGGATCGGAAACCACGCGATACGACGTCTTCGCCAAGAACTCGTGCACGGTCGCCGCCGTCAGCCGCTGCTCGATCCGGTAACTGGTCGTCTTATTTTCCAGTGCGGGGACCGCAATAGTGTGAATACTCTTCGGCAGCGCATCGTTCCGGCCGGCAACGTGATAGCCGCATCCACCGCAGCACAACGCAGCAAACAGTAAAACACAAGCAATCCGCAGGTTCATGGCACCAATTTCTCCGCCAGCTTCACCGCATTCCACGCGGGCAACCGAATATTATCCGCCGCCCCCCAGAACCACCAACTTCCGGGCTGCAGCGCATCGGCGTGCGGTTTCGACAGCTGGATGACGGTTTCCCCGGCAGCGCTAATATTATTCGGGCCATTGCCCGGTTCGTCCAACATTGCGAACCCGGCGGCATGGCATGCTTCGGAGATTTTATCTCTATCCGCGCCACCATCGAGTTTGGCGCACGCGGAAAATGTCACGCCATAAAAGACTGGCACATGGACCAAGTCAACGGCCGGGAGCACGCCTACACCGCGAAGACATGCACCGACCTCATTGCGAAGAGTCAACCGCGCTGCGTTCAAATCGACCCGGCTCGCAGAACCAAAGCGGTCAAGCGAATTGAAAGCTACCTGGGAGTCAAAAAGCTCTTTTCCTGGGCTCTGAAAAGTTAACAGTTGCTTGGACTGCGTCTCGAGTTCTTCGATGCCGCTCTTGCTACTCGCGGAAACAGGCTGCAAAACAGTAGCGGTCAAACTTTGCAAACCAAGACTTTGCAGAGAGAGAGAAAGACGAACAACGCCTTCCGCCGCGGCGGAAGGAACGGCCGCAAGATGCGGTTTCTCGGGAAGAGTCTGCTTGTGAAGCTTCTCCATCCCCGCATACCAGATGACGCTATTTTCGAATGATATCGAATGGCCGGAGAGATCTACGATCACCGCGCCGCTGCGACTAGCCATTTCAAAATTCGCAAGTGTGAAATCGGGCGATCCAGTGAAGAAAATGAACCGGGCTTTGTCGAAGCTGCCTTCTTCGACCGGCTGAATCACGGCTGGCTCGCCACCGGCTTCGGTAAGCGTGCCGGCGGCTTCCACTTCGTCAACGAGGCGGAAGTCCCAGGAGGCGAATTTGCTTTCTTCGAGGAGGGATTTCAGTTCGGCGCCGAGCAGCGAAGACGCACCGGCGATTACAATTTTCTGGGAATCCCGTTCAAATGAAGGCATGAATCACGCAGTCCGCGAAACGAGACGGTGCCGGATGAATCGGGTGACATGCAGCGCGACGCCGATGGCCGCGTAGGCGCTCGCGAGAATCACCAGCGCGTATTCCGAAAATCGCCAGACCACTGCGGCAAGCAAACACATCGTTACAACCGAGAGGGAGGGTTGCTTCTTGGTCCACGGAATATCCTTGAAGCTGTAGTAGCGAATCGTGCTGGTCATCAAGGCTCCCAGCGTAGCCACCAGCAGCAGCCAGCCCACGGACCATCTCCAATCCTGCAGCGGCACTTTGCAGCCATGCACGATCGCGGCGATCAATCCCGCCGCCGCGGGAGTGGGCATGCCGACAAAATATTTCGAACTGCCCGGGGCCATGCCCTGCACGTTAAAACGCGCCAGCCGCCATGCGCAGCAAATCAGAAAAACCAGGCAGCAGACCCAGCCGAATTCTCCGAGCTGCACAATCCCGGGAGTCCGCTGGCCTGCGAGACTGCGCACGCCCCAGGCGTAAGCCATCACCGCGGGGGCAATCCCGAAACTTACGACGTCGGCGAGCGAGTCAAATTGCACGCCGAACTCGGTGTTCGTTCCGGTCATGCGCGCCACGCGCCCATCAAGCGAATCGAACAAAATCGCGAATCCGATGGCTTTGGCTGCATGGTCAAAATCTTCCCAGCCGCCCACCAGCGACGCCACCACGGCGTAATAACCGCACAATAAATTCGCCGCCGTGAACATGCTGGGCAGCAAGAAAATTCCACGCCGCAAGCGGTTGTTTCGAAAACGGCGTTCTTGAAAAGGTATGTGTTGCTGCTCGATTTCGGCCATAGTTAGTTCTGCTTCCCCGCAGTCGTCAGCTTGGCTTCCGCGTCATTCGCTTGCTGGTTGCGTGAACTGATTTCCGCGTTCCTAGGTTGCCACTTTGCCAGCACGCTAGAGCCGCCCTTCACATGGTCCCCCAGCTTCACGACGATTTCTGCCTCATTCGGCACCCATAGGTCGACGCGCGAGCCAAACCGCACCAGCCCAATGCGCTCGCCGCGCTCGACTCGCTCGCCTTTTTTCTTCCAAGAGACTACGCGCCGGGCGATGAGTCCCGCAATCTGTTTAAAGACCATTTCGCCGGCGTCTGTCGAAAGCGAAAACACGTTTTGCTCGTTCTCGAAGGAGGCGCGCTCCATCATGGCCGCAAGAAATTTGCCCGGGCGGTATTCCATTTTGGTGATGACTCCCGCCGCCGGCGCCCGGTTGACGTGCACATTCCACACCGCTAAGAAAATGCTGATGCGCTTTCCGGGGCGGCCCGCGTACTCCTCGTCTTTTACAACGACTACGCGGCCGTCGCCGGGAGAAACCACGGCGCCGGGCTCACTAGGGATCACACGCTCGGGGTTACGAAAGAAATAAAAGGTAAAGGCAGCAAAAAACACCAGGAGTACGGCCAGAATTGGCCAGTGCAGGAAGAACAGCGCCACGCCCAGCAGCAGGGGAGGCACACCGAAGTAGTAGCCTTCTTTGACCATGCGGAACGAAGTAGACTCCAGCGCCGCCGTCCGCGAAATCATCTTCGCGAGCGCGCAAGGCCATTCTACGACAGTTTTGCCTGCTTAACCGCCGTTATTGAGTATGCTGGGAACGCAGTCGTCTGATACGTCCGGCAATCAGCTCCATCTCATCTTTCACATGGAGCTTTAACTTCTTGAGTCTGATTTCTTCCAGGAGGTCTTCCGAGTTCAGGTAGGGCGATGAGGAGATTTTGTGCAGTTCTGCTTCGTACTTTTCATGCTGCTCTGCCAGACGCTGGTAGTCAGCGTCTGTGTGGAGCAGTATGTCGCGGGGTGTGCGCGTCATACTTGCCATGCGTTCCTCCAGACAACCGGAAATGGGATAGTGGCCTACATAAGCGCAAGATAGCACTTTGGCGGGCGGCGTCAAGAGGCAACGCGTAGCAATTTGGTCCTAGGCTGTGAGTTTCCTTTCCATGAGTACGGCGGGTTCAGGCGGTTCGCGGTAATACGCGGGGCGTCTGCCGGTTGCGGCAAAGCCGTATTTTTTGTAAAACGCGATGGCGCGCTGATTGGATTCCCGGACTTCGAGAAAGACGCGCGTTACGTTGTCTTTTTTAAGAGTATTCTCCGCTTCAGTTAGAAGCGCCGTGGCGATGCCTTTTCTTCGCTGCGAAGGGGCGATTGCAATGTTGAGGATTTCCGATTCTGGTGCAATAACGCGAACAATCAGGAAACCGGCGAGAGTCTCGGCGGTCTCCGCGCCCCATCCGCGCATTCCTGACTCGCCGAGTTGCTCGTAAGATTTTTGCGGCCATTGCGATGCTTCGGGCGAAGAAGCTGCGAGCTGCTGCACCGCCGCGGCGTCTTCGGATCGTAGCGGCCTGATGGAAACTTGTAGCGCGTGATTAGCGGTCATGGCGCCACCGACGCGCGCTAATCGTCTCCTGCCGCGCCCTTTTGCGGGCCCACAAAATCTTCCATAACGGCTTTGCGCATTTCTTCCGGAGGCAGGAGTCCCTGCGCCAACAAGAAATCGTGGAATTTCTTTTGATCGAATTTGGCGCCAAGGGCGGCTTCCGCATCTTTGCGGAGTTGCAGCAGCCTGGTATAGCCGTAGTAATAGGAATTGGCCTGTCCCGGCGAGCGGAACGTGTAGCGTTCCACTTCCTGATTGGCGAAGGGGACGGAGAACATGCAGTCTTGCGTGAGGACTTTCATGGCGTCGGCGGGCTGCACTTTTCCGGCCTGCAGTTCAGGATCGAGATAGGCGCGCGCGGCGCGGAGGAGCCGGAATTGCAGAGAGATCAACTGGCCCTCGAGCGGCATGTACGGCTTGGTGATGTATTCGGCGTAAAGGCCCCAGCCTTCGACGTTCGTACTGTTAAAGGCGTAGCGAGAACGCGCGAGCGAGACTCCGTGTTCGATCATGGAATCGAATTGCAATTCGTGGCCCGGGCGGGCCTCATGCGCGATCAAAGTCCAGGAGGCCGCGTCAAAGGTGTAATCGTCCACTTTCTCTTCCTTCGCCGATCCCGCTCCCGCGGGCATATTCAGCGGCAGGACAAATTCGCCCTGCTCGCCGTGATTGTTCAGCAAAGGCGGCGGGAGCATGTGCGGCGCGGGTTGTTGCGCGCTTTCGGCGGGCGTTCCAATGCGAATGCGGGCCGGACGGTCGGGGAGCGTCACCAAGCTTTGCGCCACGATGATTTTTTCGATGTCGCCGAGCCGCTGTTTGTAGAACGGCAGGATGGCGTCACCGACAAGCTGTTCTTCTTTGAGCTTTTTGATCACATCGCGGTAGTCGCCGCTGGGCCAGCCGCGTTTTTTGGCGATCTGCGCGGCGATGGTTTGCATCTCTGCTTGATACTCCGTAAATGACTTGTGGGCCATCTCCGCGAGCTGCGCGGGAGGGATATCGATCCCATAGTTTTCCAGGCTGATGGCGTACAATTCCGGCGGCTGGCGGAAGTCCGTGCGGGCTTTCGGCAGAATGTCTTTCCGCACCCAGTCGTCGTAGTCGGCGAGTTGGGTTTTCAGTTTCGCGTAGGCCTCTTCCCACCCGATCAATTGGTATTGCTTGAAGAGCGAGGCGATGCCATCGACATACAAGGTGTTTCGCGAGAGATTGGTTTCCACGGACGCTTTGGCCGGGTAAATCATGTTGGGCTTGGCGATTTGTGCTTGGACGCGTTCCTTCAGCAGCTCCGCCAGCGGCTTGAAACCGGGTTCCACGCCCGCGTATTTTTTCAATCTCACGACCGCCGCTTTGCGCCGGTCCGGGGCTACCTGATCGTCCAGGAGAGTTCGAAGCCCGCCAAATACATACGCGCTGGCGTTGCCATTTAGGATGTTGTGCGCTTCCAGATAGTCCTGCCGGCGCAGTGCGAGGTCTACGCTGTGGATCATGATGACCAGATCCTGCTTCACATATTTATTTTGCTCGACGGCCAATTGCTGCTTGAGTTTGGCCAGGACCGCGCGCGTTTCCGCGTCCGCAGCGTGTTGATCCGCAAGAGTGGGATCAGAGATGAGTTCGTCGTACTGGCTCAAACCTTCGGAGGAGGCGCTTTCGGGAGAATGTTTTTTCTCGATGTCGACCAGCAGGTTGGCGAATTCGTTGCTTCGAGCGATCCATCCCTGGTCGGGCTGCTTCGCGGCCGTGGGCGCAGCGCCTTTTCCCGGCGCGTCATGGGCTTGCGCCAGCGAAGCCGAAGTGAGCAACAAGACCGCGAGCCATCTTCCAGTCACAGGAATCCCCCATTGGAACTGCTTGCCAGCACACATAGATTGACGCATGAAGAAGATGCAGGTTATCGCGGGCGAATGTCAATGACGAGAATTTGAGGTCTCGTTCGGAGGGCTCGTTGTCGTTGAGGCGGCGGGACTTATTTGGTCTGAGCGGCGGACTTGGCTCCTGGCTTCCAGAGGAGCTCGGCGTCGGAGCGCCGGACGTAGTTGGCATCCAGCGCCAGCGCATCGACGACTTGCCCCTTCTTCCATTGCTTAACGCCAATCCGGGCAATAGCCTGCGCAAGGTGCGGCGAAACAACTTCCAAGGCTTCATTGAATTTTTCGCGCGCGCACCACTCGTCCGTGTCCAGGAGGCAGGCGGGGTCGGTGGTGGCCCAGGAAATTCGTTGTCCGGCTGAGAGTTCGGCGACGGTTTCGATGAACCTGGCTGGGGCGATGACCATTTCATCTGCAATTCGATGCAGACCATCATCGCCGCATTGATACAAGGCGCCAAAAACTTGTCCGCGGCGAGCGTCGGCCCAAGCGGCAGCGTACTTGGTTCCTTCCATGGCTTGCAGGGCGATGGCTTCCAACCGCGATACGGCGGCAATCGGCTTGCCATACACCTCGGCCCAGGCTTTTACGGTTGTTAACCCAACGCGCACGCCGGTAAAGGATCCGGGGCCTGCGGCGACGGCGAACAAGTCTACGTCCGGCATGTTGACAGCAGATTTTCTTAGCACGTCTTCGACGGAGGGAAGAAGCCAAGAAGAGTATTCCTCCGCCGAATCATGCGCGGCCGTTGCGAGCGTAGAATGGTCACGGAGAAGGGCTATGCTGCCTCGGGGATCGCACGTATCTATAGCGAGTACAAGCACATCCCGATTCTACCGCAGAGCGCAAGAGAGCGGCGAATGCGCGGGGGGCGGAGCAATTTCGTTTTTCTAGAATGGCCGCGAAAAGAGCGTTCAGAATCGGCGGTGGGCATGCGGAAGAGCTGTAACGATAACGCGCAGAGCAATTTTAATGCCAAAATGGACCACCTCGTTCCCTAACCTTCTCATTCCACTGGATATATCTTGACTCTTGGAACACAACGTTATATATTCCTTATGCAGCACCAAGGGGGCGTCCGCATCTATGGATTACAAAATCGGCGACAAGGTCGTATACCCGAACCACGGCGTTGGCGTTGTAGAGCAGATCAGCTATGGGGTTTTGAACGGTAGAACCGAACGATACTTCATGATTCGCATTGTTTCCAGCGGCTTGCGCGTCATGGTTCCACAGTCAAACGCAATATCCGTTGGTCTCCGCTCTGTTATCCGATCCGCAGAATCCACCAAAGTTCTGGGCTTTCTCGAAACCGGCAAGCTCAACTCACACCACGACTGGAAGCACCGCTTCAAGGAAAATTCGGAGCGCATGCGCACCGGGTCCCTCCTCGAAGTTGCGGTCGTCCTTAAGAGTCTCGTTTCCCTCAGCCGGAGCAAGCCCCTCTCCTTCCGCGAAAAGAAAATGCTCGAGCGCGCCAAGTACCTCCTTGTGAGCGAAATGGCGACCTCGCGTAATACCACCGCGGAGAGCGCCGAAGCCATTGTGGTTAAGTCGTTGGCGAAGGCGAAGTTGCAGTTCCCGGTCATGACCGAAAAATTCGAATAGCTCTTGCGCCACTTCGGCGCTTTCTTTATTTCGGGCGGACAATGCAAGTTGTCCGCCTTTTTCTTTTTTCAGAGTTGGTTGAGCCTCCGTATTTAGCCGGTTCTCCCGCAAAATTGTCTTAGTGGCAACTTCAGTTTAATTTCTTTGAAATCGAAATGAGCGTCACCCCTGCTTCGTGCAGGGATCTCGCCACTTCGGCGGCAATCTCGGCAGAGCCCGGGGTGTCGCCGTGAACGCAAATGGTCTGGGCTTCAACTGGAACTTCCGTGCCATCCCAAGCAATCACTTTCCCGCGTTCGACAATCCCTAACGCCTGCTGCGCCGCTTGCGCGGGATCGCGGATCAGCGCGTCTTCGAATTTGCGGGAGCGCAAGGTGCCGTCGGGTTCGTAACGGCGGTCGGCGAAGGCTTCCGCGGCCACGGTGAAACCGGCCTCGCGAAAAACATCGAGCATTGCCGATCCCGCTAGCCCTACCAACACAACGTTTTTGTTCCAACAAGCTACGCCTTTCGCGATTGCATCGGCAAGTTGCCGATTTCGCGCGGCTTGGTTATAGAGTTCGCCGTGTGGCTTCACGTGAGCCAGGCGTGCGCCGCAGCTTTCGGCGATTTTCGAGAGCGTCGTGACTTGTTCGAACATGGAGTCGGCAACTTGTTCGGGGGACAGTTTCAGTTCGAGTCGCCCAAAATTCGCGCGGTCGGCGTAGCCGGGATGGGCGCCAATCGCCAGTTTCCAGCGGAGCGCCTGCTCGATTGTTGCTTTCATGGTGTGCTCATCGCCGGCGTGGCCGCCACACGCGACGTTCACCGAGGTCAATGAGCGCATCAGCGATTCTTGCGTGCCGTCGGCGATGGCTCCGGGCAGTTCGCCCATGTCGCAATTCAGATCGATTTGCAGAGTAGCGTGCTTCATTCGAATAGCAACTCCTCCGACGCCAAGAGCTTCTCCTGTTGCCGGAGCAGCGTTCGCGCCGTTCCCCAATCCACTCGCTCGAAGCGAATCTCATCGCGCGGGCGAAGCTGCCCAAGACTGTGAAAGTCTGCTGAAATGACGTTGGCGATTTTTGGATAGCCCCCGGTTGTTTGTTGCTCGACAAAAAGAACGATGGGCTTGCCGGATTCCGGCAGTTGCACCGCGCCAAGAGCTACCCCTTCGGAAATCATTTCTCCATGCGGAGGTGAAGGGATCGGCGTTGCTTCCAGCCGCAGCCCCATGCGATTCGAATCTTCCGTCACGCGATATTTCTCCGTGTAAAACATTTCCTGGGAGGCCGCGTCAAACCACTCGCTTTGCGGCCCCGGCGTAACGCGCAAAACTTTCCGCGGTTGCAACTTCTCACTGGCGCGCCGCGAGAGTCTCCGTGAACGGACGCTTTCATAAGCGTCGCCAATCTTCAGTACGTCGCCCTTGCGCAAAGCCCGCCCCTGGTATCCGCCGAGCCCGCTCAAAACGTGAGTCGACGCGCTGCTCAGAAAAAGTTTTACCTCTATTCCACCTCGAACAGCCAAGTAACTGCGTGCGCCGCTAAGCGTGGCTCCCACCCGAAGGGTTTGCTCTCGGCGCACCTCAATTGGTGTCCACATCTCGACCGGCGCTGCATCGAGAGTCGCGCCAAAGTCTGATCCCGTGAGGGCAACGGTCGCGCCAGCCGGAAACGTGAAAGTTCCGCCGAGCAGCGTCATCTCCAGCGCGGCCGCGCCTTCGGCGTTTCCCACGAGGCGATTCCCTACCCGCAGCGACACGGCATCCGCCGCACCCGAGGCAGAAACGCCCATGGGCCCAGATCCTTCGCGACCCAAATCCTGCACCGTGGTGAACAGGCCCGGCTGCAGCACCTGAATCACGCCCATGCTTTCTCCAACGCCGCGAATCGCTCCGGCGAAATTGCCACGAATCGAACCCGATCACCAATCGATAAAGCGCTCGACCCGTTCCTCTCGGCACGAAACATTTTCATCGGCGTGCGCCCGATCAGTCTCCATCCGCCGGGCGTGGCAAAAGGATAGACGCCGGTTTGCTTGCCCGCGATTCCGACGCTACCAACTGGGACCTGGCGGCGCGGAGTTGCCAGCCTTGGCGTGGCAAGCTCATCCGGCAGCTCGCCGAGATACGCGAACCCGGGAACGAATCCCAGAAAATAAACAAGGTAGGAAACGGAAGTGTGCAGCTCGATGGCCCGCGCAGGGGCGATTCCATTGAGGCTGCAAACGTCCGCCAGGTCCGGACCAAATTCGCCGCCGTAGCAAACCGGGATTTCCACTTCGCGCGGCGGCGCGAGAGTCACACTCTCCAGCCGCCTAAGATATCCGCGCAAGACTGCTTCCAGTTCGCCGTGCGTCCAACGCAGCGCGTCGAATTTCACCAGCACGGAACAATACGCGGGATGCAAGTTGCGCACGCCCGCGACCGGATCTAACTCCAGCAGGCGGAGCAGCTTGACTACCTGCTCGTGCGCGTGAAAAGTGATGCGCTCGCCAAAATAAACCATCAGCGATTGATCGCTGGCCGGCTGAAATCGTGCGGCTTCGGGGGCTGGCATTCCGGCGGAATTATACAGCACGCCGGAGCCGCGCCCGTGCCGGGACTGGCGGCGAGGAGAGCTTTTTCAAATGCGAGCTATTAAAAAATCAATTTCGCCACGCAGCCAGAAGTCGCATAGCATCCGGCGATGCGAGAGATAGAAGCCGCTTCCTTTGTTGCGTGGGGTCGATAGGGGTGTAGAATCTCTCGCATTTACAGGTCCGAGACCGAAGTTCGGACCGGCTGGAGGTGGGGTGTGGGGAAGATTCGCATTTTTTCGTCGTTATTTTTGTTTCTATTTTGCAGCGCGACAGCTTTCGCGCAAGGCGGAGCTACGGGAGCGATCAGCGGAACGGTGCAAGACGCAACGGGCGCGGTCATTTCCGGAGCCAAGGTCGTCATCACCAGCGAGGCCACGGGGCAGCTGATGCGCGAATTGACGACCGACGCATCGGGGATATTCACGGCGAGTTTGCTGCCGGTCGGCAATTACTCGGTAGAGGTGAGCGCGGCGGGATTTGCGCCCACGAAGTTTCCGGGAATTGCCGTGGCCATCACGGAAACGACGCGTATGACCGCGACGCTACAAGTGAGCTCGACGCAGCAAGAGGTGGAAGTGCAATCGCAGGTGACGCAAATCAACACCGCGGATGCGGCGACCGGAGAGTCCGTCGGTTCGACGACGATTACGACGCTGCCGCTGGCGACGCGAAATTTTCAACAGATTCTGACGCTGTCCGCCGGGGCGTCCTCGGACCTGAACAATGCGTCGCAATTGGGCCGCGGGCAAGTGTTCATCCATGTGAACGGCGGCCGCGAGGACAACAACAACTATTTGATCGATGGAATCTCTGTGTCGGACTACGCCTTCGGAGAATTAACGTACACGCCGCTGCCGAATCCGGACGCCATCGAGCAATTCAAAGTCAGCACCAGTTTGTACGATTCCTCACAAGGACGGAACGGCGGGGGCAATATCAACGCCACGCTGAAAAGCGGCACGGCGCAATATCACGGCGATGTGTGGGAGTATTTTCGCAATACTGTGCTGGATGCTAACGATTTTTTCCTGAATGAGAAGGGCGCTAACCGGCCAGTGATCCAGCAGAATATTTTCGGGGGTGACTTTGGCGGAAAGGTGGACCCCTCGGCCAAGTTTGGCTATTTTTATGTGAACTACCAGGGGACGCGGCAGCGCAGCGGCGATTCGCCGGGAACGTTCATCAACACGACGATTCCGGCGCTACCGACGGATCGCTCGGCAGCGTCGCTCGCGCAAGCCTTCAGCACCCCGGCGTCGCCGGGCTGCCCGGCAGTGACGATTGCCGCCAGCCAGATTGATCCCGTGGCTCTGGCCATCCTGAATGCGAAGAGCAATCAATTTGGTGCGGGAGCCGGTGGATTTCTGTTTCCATCTGGAACCGGTACGCCCGGCGTGACACAGGCTTTTAACCCGGCAACGAATTCCTGCGTTTCTTCGGTAAACTCCGGATCATTTATCGTCAGCCATCCTGGCAAATTCAGCGATGATCAATTCACGGGAAACTGGGATCGCGACTTCAACGGAAATAAAGATCGCGTCGCCTTCCGTTTTTTCTGGGCGGATTCCGATACGTTTCAGCCGTTCGGCGGCGATTCGTTCCAGGTGCAGACCGGCGGACTGCCCACGCCCAACAACCTGAATTTCCCATTGGACATTCCCCTGCATAACCGGGTTGGCAGCATTACCGAAACGCACCTGTTCTCTAACAGTCTGGTGAACGAATTTCGCTTCGGGGTCAACATCATCAGCGACAAATTGAATAATATTCCGCCGGTGACAAACACGGCGGTGGGCATCAATCTACCCACCGCGAACGGCGACCCAAACATTTATAGATTGCAATTCGGGAGCTTTGCCTTCGGACCATTTCCCCAACAGTTGCAGAGCGCGCTGGGCGACAGCTTCATCGTGCTGGACACGCTCGGCTGGACCAAAGGAAACCACACCTTCCGGTTCGGCGGCGAAATTAACCGCACCACGCTGCGCCGCAGCCTTCCGGTGGCCGACAACGGCTTGGTATTTTCTGCCGGGCCGCAAGCGCCCACCGATTTCCAGGGCTTCCTGCAAGGCTCGCCTTTCTTCGGCGAGGCGGGAGGCGGAGTTGGCACTCACGATTACCGCATCCCCGCTTATGCGTTGTTTGCGCAAGACGACTACCGCATAACCAAATCTCTAACGTTGAATCTCGGATTCCGCGTGGAGATGCTGGGCGCGCCGTACGATGAAGATTGCCGCATCGGAAATACCAATCCCCAACTGGCAGCGACTACGGGGCAACCTTTCGTTTATCCAAAGTGCGTGAATACCTACAAGCTCCCTGGCCTTGCGGGAACGGAACAGCGCTCCTCGCTCAACAATAACTACGCCACTGTGCCTGAGCCACGCATCGGCATTGCGTACGACCTGTTTGGCCACCATACAACTTCCATTCGCGCCGGGTATGGCATTTACGCCGTGCGTGAAGACTTGGGAGCGGTCGACAACCTGTCGTTTTCCGCGCCGTTTTTTCCCATCGCCGTTAATTTCCTTCCAGGAACGGGAAGCCTGGCCAATCTCTTTCAACCCAACACCGCTACTGGTTTCCCAGGCATTCCCGCACTGGGGGTGTTGAGCCCCGCCTTTGTGCCGCAACCGTCCTTCCCGACGGGTTTTTCACCAACGGGCTGCACGCTGGGAAATAACCAACATTCCACCAATAACGAACAATGTGGACTCGGATTCACAGGTAACGTAAACAGTTTGATTTCGCTCGCTGTCCCCCTTCATTGGGTCGCCGGGACGACGCAGCAATGGAACCTGACCATACAACGGGAATTAGGAAGGAACTGGTTCCTGGAAGTGGGCTATGTCGGCACAAAGGGCACGCATTTGCGCGCGACGTACGACCCCGCGGAGGCGCAGCTTGTTTCGCCTCAACATCCAATAACCATCCCGGGAATAAGCTGCGGCGGCCTGCCGGCGCCGTGCAAGATCGTGGACAACACGGCCGAAAATGTCAGCGCGCGGTCACCGTATCTCGGCATTGCACCGGCTAATTTCGAAGAGTTCGCTCCCAATTCCGATTCGGAGTACAACTCCCTGCAGGTAACGCTCGGCCATCACTTCTCCCATGGATTGTATTGGCAGAGCGCGTACACGTTTTCGAAAGAGATCGATGACGTGTCCAACGCCACCGTGGCGTTCGACTCGCGCTTTAACGATCAGAACGTCGCGAGCGATTCGCGCGGGCCCGGAGATTTCGACCGGCGGCACCGCTTCGTGACCAGCGGCGTTTACCAGCTCCCGTTCTTTGCGCACAGCCAAAACTTTACCGGCAAGGCCTTGGGTGGCTGGGAAGTCAGCGGAGTCCTGACGCTGCAATCCGGGCTTCCCTTCACACCCATCGATTCCCTGGGCGGAAGCGCGTATTCGCTCAGCAGTCCCAACCTTGCCACTCCGACATTTGCATCTGGCTTTAGCTGCGCAAACGCCGCGACCACTGGCAGCCCTGAATCCCGGTTGAATCACTGGGTCAACCCTCTTGCTTACCAGCCGGACTCGGTCATTCCTCTGTCCACTGGCGCTGCAGGCGACGCCACGGGTTTCGGGAACGCTTCGCGCAATTGCGTGACGGGACCTCCACAGAAGAATCTAGATTTCACGGCTGGAAAAATCTTTCAACTCACCGAGAGACAAAAGCTTCGGTTCCAGGCGGAGTTCTTTAACTTCTTCAATCATCCATCTTTCGCCAACCCATCGGCGCTTGATATTGAAAGTCAAAGCTCCTTCTCGCAAATCACCTCGGTGGTGGGGACACCGCGGCTGATCCAGTTTTCGCTCAAGTATTTGTTCTAATGTAAGGCGTCAAGATGCTTGGCGAAGGCTGATACAATATTTAGTGGCGGCGGAGTGCTCCAAGCTTGGCTTTGATCGGGCTTTCGGGCCCGGTTGAGCCTCTCTGGGGCTACCCCAGGGAAACGTGAATAGCTGAGATTTCGTCGCGTGAGCTCCCCTGCGCGCTTGCGCAGACAGGCTCACGCAAGGTCAGACTCGTTGGGGCACTCCACCGCGATCCGCCATGCCAAATCCCACGCTTGTAAGGATGCTGGCCACTACCTTTCTCGCCGGCGAGTCCGCCGCAGAGCAAATCATCGCGCGCAGTAGCCTCATGCTTGGCAGGAGTTGGCATTGGGTTCGTCCTCTAGCGATTCGCTACCATAGAGCTTTTACTGATCGCGTCCGTCCGCGGCATCGGGAAGTCGTTCAGTTTTCGCTGGGCGACTCGGGATTTCAGCGCGCCCTCACACAGCACTTTGAAGAATTGTCAGTGCGCCAATGGGTGGTCGAGACACAGCGAATGCAGCCTCTTGCAGCGGCATCTAGTTGGAAAATTCCACCCTTCGAATCTGTCGGTGCTCTTGCAGACTGGCTCGGCCTCAAAATCGGCGAACTCGAATGGTTTGCCGATCTCAAAGGGCGCGGATGCAAGAATGCTGGTGCCAAGCTAACTCACTATCACTATCGAATGCTAGCGAAGGATTCCCGCAGCATTCGCCTGATCGAGGCGCCTAAGCCTCGCTTGAAGGAATTGCAACGTGAAATTCTCGATCGGATTCTGGAACGGATCCCGCCGCATCCTGCCGCGCACGGTTTCATCAAGGGACGCTCCATCAGAACGTTTGTCGCTCCTCACGCGGCCCAGCGTGTCGTCCTGCGCATGGACTTGCAGGATTTTTTCCCTTCTTTACGAGGCGCCAGGATTCAAGCACTCTTCCGTACGCTGGGCTATCCCGAGTCGGTTGCCGACCTGCTTGGCGGCCTGTGCACCAATGCCACTCCTCACGACGCGTGGAAGGCGACCGCCTCCGACATCAATCCTGTTTATCTGCGGGACGCACGCCAGCTATATTCCCGGACGCATCTTCCGCAAGGCGCTCCCACTTCACCATCGCTCGCCAACCTGTGCGCCTACCGGGTGGATTGCCGTCTCGCGGCCCTTGCGAAAGTGGTTGGCGCGTCCTACACGCGCTATGCCGACGATTTGGCATTCTCCGGCGGCGAACTTTTCGAGAAGTGTGCTGAACGAGTTTCCACGCTGGTCGC